>CAJDTQ010000088.1_pt1 | contig 13674 bp, 11 predicted proteins | sample 7389881 | NCBI WGS metagenome assembly CAJDTQ01 (sample SAMEA7055658, study PRJEB34461) | soil metagenome | biome: terrestrial ecosystem; feature: Peninsula; material: soil | place: Antarctica | collected 2016
CATCTTGTCTCCGTCACACGCGATGACCTGGTTGGCCAATATATCGGTCACACCGCACCTAAAACCAAGGAAGTATTGAAGAAAGCAATGGGCGGTGTCTTGTTCATCGACGAAGCTTACTATCTTTATAAACCTGAGAATGAACGCGACTATGGTGCCGAGTCAATAGAGATCCTGTTGCAGGCCATGGAGAATAACCGTGAAGACCTGGTTGTAATACTGGCTGGTTATAAAGACCGGATGGATAAATTTTTCCATAGCAACCCTGGCATGCGTTCGCGTATAGCGCATCATATCGACTTCCCCGACTATGGTGCCGATGAATTGCTTGCCATCGCCAAACTCATGCTGGCTGCGCAAAACTACCGCTTCAGCTCGGAGGGAGAGAAAGCTTTTCGTGAATATATCGGGATAAGGATGACGCTGGAGCATTTTGCGAATGCTCGCTCTGTTCGCAATGCACTTGATAGAGCGCGTCTGCGCCAAGCCAATCGCCTGTTCGCCGGGGCGAAGAAAAATCTTTCGAGAACAGACCTGATGACCATCGAATCCGAAGACATCCGCGCGAGCCGTGTGTTCAAGGAGGGTGCAGTGGATCTGGACGGCGATGAGGGGGCGAACGAGGTATAGTCAATCAGCTGACATGGCGTATCAATCTTTAATAAAACGCCGCTGCATTATCGAATGCGTGAAATGAGGGCGCCCTTTCGGGCGCTTTTTTTTGCACAGCGAAATGACTTATCTGCGGGGGTCATTGTCAGGTCATTAGCGACAGCACCACGTTATACTTATTCCCTCATTTGACATTCCCTCTAAAATAACTGATGCGTCCCACCCGCCTGGAAAAGCCATCTGTCAATCGCAACGATTGGCAGACCATTCGTTCCTTACTGCCCTATCTGTGGGAATTCAAAGGCCGGGTCGTCACGGCATTGACACTGCTGATCCTGGCCAAGCTCGCTAACGTATCTGTACCGCTGATTCTCAAGGAAATCATAGACGCGCTTGACCGTCCGCGCGCGCTGATGGTTCTGCCGGCGCTGATGCTCTTGGGTTACGGCATCTTGCGCCTGTGCAGCACGCTTTTCGGTGAACTGCGCGATGCCGTGTTCGCCAAGGTGACACAGCGCGCCATTCGGCGGGTAGCAATCAGAGTGTTCAACCACTTGCACGCATTGTCGCTGCGTTTTCATTTGGAACGTCAGACAGGCGGTGTCTCACGCGACATCGAGCGTGGCACGCGAGGTATCTCATTTTTGCTTAACTTCATGTTGTTCAATATTCTGCCTACGCTGCTGGAAATTGGTCTGGTAGCCGCCATTCTTCTTTCCAGATATGACATTTGGTTCTCCGTGGTTATTTTTGTGACGTTGGCTGCCTATATAGCACTCACGCTGATCGTAACCGAGTGGCGCATGATTTTTAGGCGCACCATGAACGACATGGACTCGAAAGCCAATACCCAGGCCATAGACAGTTTGCTGAACTATGAAACAGTTAAATATTTTGGCAATGAGTCATGGGAGGCGCGGCGCTACGACGAGCATATGCAAAAATGGGAGACTGCGGCCGTGCGTAACCAGACTTCGCTGGCCGCGCTCAATTCCGGGCAGAGTGCCATAATCGCGGTCGGTGTCACCCTGCTGCTGTGGTTGGCAGCAGATGGCGTCATCAAGGGCACCATGTCGTTGGGCGACCTGGTACTCGTCAATACCTTTATGCTTCAGCTATATATGCCTTTGCATTTTCTGGGATTCGTTTATCGCGAAATCAAGCATTCCCTGGCGGATATGGAAAAAATGTTCAGCTTATTGGCGGAGAATGAGGAGATAAAAGACAAGTCGGGCGCAGCTGATCTCATTCCCGGACACGCAGCAGTTCGCTTTGAGGATGTGAATTTCAGCTATGAGTCCAATCGCCAGATTCTGTTTAATGTGAGCTTCGACATACCGGCCGGCCGTAATGTAGCAGTGGTTGGACATAGTGGATCCGGTAAGTCGACATTGGCCCGCCTGCTGTTCCGTTTTTACGATATCAACAGCGGTTGCATTTCGATAAACAACCAGGACATTCGCAATGTCAGTCAGCGAAGTCTGCGCGCAGCGGTCGGTATCGTCCCTCAGGACACCGTCCTGTTCAACGACAGCATCTTCTACAATATTGCCTATGGGCGCCCTGATGCAACCCGCGAAGAAGTATTCGAAGCCGCTCGACTGGCGCACATTCACGACTTCATCGAAAGCCTGCCGGGAAAGTATGAAACTACTGTGGGAGAACGAGGATTGAAACTTTCCGGGGGAGAAAAGCAACGTGTGGCTATTGCGCGCGCAATTCTGAAAAACCCCAAAATTATTATTTTCGATGAAGCCACCTCCGCACTCGATTCAAAATCGGAAAAAGCCATTCAAGCGGAGTTGAAGCGTATTGCCGTGAATCGAACTACGTTGACTATTGCCCATCGATTATCCACGATCGCGGATGCCGACCAGATTCTGGTCATGGACAACGGCAGTATTATCGAACGTGGCACCCACTGGGAACTACTTGCAGCAAACGGTACTTATGCCCACATGTGGGAGCTTCAGCAGCAGGAAGAACACGCACGGCATCTGCTGGATGACCCCGAAACGGACGCAGATGCGATTACGGGCGCGAATGAGCTTTTCCGTCAGCCATGATTCGCTATTATCGAGTATAGACAACGCCGGCGGTACACGACAACATGGGGCACACCATAGGCCAGTTCAGGTAACGATTTAGGCGCCGTTCGAGGTACTTAAAGAAATCAGCGCGGCGCGGTCCCCACTACTGGAAAAATATGATGCACCTGAAAGCTTCTCCTGTTAAGCATTATGCAAGGCATCTACGGTAAATGACTTGCCGGGTGTACGGTATGGCAGGGTGGAATTCGGGTGGGATTCGTTATCATCTTCCCGTGTCGAAAGGCATCCAGCGGTCAAAATATTTCCATTTATCGAGTACAAATGAAATCTACAAGGCGTTTTAGCAAGACTTAATTCACCCAACCTAATATAATTACCGTCTGGCTTCCAAAGGTACCCAAAGTGTCCAAGGCGTCTTTTTCGGTTCTTCCGCAATATCTGCTACCCAAACAGGCAATTACCGTATTTGCCGGAAAGGTTGGCTACGATGTGAATATGGACGAAACGGTTAATCCGGATATTCACAGTTATAGGACCTTTAATGATTTTTTTACTCGCGCGCTGCTCCCCGGGAAGCGGCCCTTGGCTCAAGCGGATTTTATTTGTCCGGTCGACGGCAGTATAAGTCAGCTAGGCGTTATTCGCGGCGATCAAATATTTCAAGCCAAGGGGCATAATTATTCTACGACTGCGTTGGTAGGCGGCGATAGCGAGTTGGCCGAAAAATTTCGCGAGGGTAATTTTGCGACGCTGTATCTGAGCCCTAAGGATTACCATCGGGTACATATGCCTTGCGATGGCCGGTTGACGCGTATGATATATGTCCCAGGCGTATTGTTTTCCGTAAACCCCCTTACAGCTCGCGGCATTCCAAGCCTCTTCGCCCGCAACGAGCGAGTGATTTGTGAATTTGAGTCGGAGCATGGGCCATTTGTGCTAGCGATGGTAGGCGCTACCATCGTTGGAAGTATTGCCACGACGTGGCATGGTGTCGTCAATCCTAAACGCTCTGGACGTGTTCGCGAGTGGCGATACGATTCGCAAAACCTGACGCTCAGAAAAGGCGATGAAATGGGCCGCTTTCAGCTGGGCTCGACGGTGGTGATGTTATTTCCCAAAAATACAATACAGTTTAATTCGCTTTGGAGTCCCATGCGAACCATCCGTTTTGGCGAAATGATGGCTATCGGAACCCGCGACAACAATCAGGGTATGTAGTCAACCTGGTTCCCATGAGTTGAGATGTGAGTTTTTTTTAGCTCGCATGTCCCTGAACCGCTAAATCAGAGGCGCGTCGCTCACCAACTCAGTCAGCGCTATATTCATGGATTGTTCAGGCTAAAGCACTCTTCAACACTACCGGGCGAGTATCAGGCTTCTCTATAGCCAGATTCGATGGATAGGCATGTTTGGACGCGAGTTCACGCCCTGCCCGCAATATCACTTCCCGAAATTGCCTGCCTAATTCGGGATGCTGCAAACCATACGCTACCGTGGCTTCCAAAAAGCCTATCTTGCTGCCGCAATCATAATGCTTACCCTGGTAACGAAAACTCATCACAGGTTCCAGTTTGAGAAGACGCGCGATGCCGTCCGTAAGCTGAATTTCTCCCCCTATCCCCGGTTCCAGGTTTGCCAAACATTCGAAAATCGTGGGTGAAAGTACATAACGACCTACGATAGCCAAGTTAGACGGGGCTACATCGGGAGAAGGCTTCTCCACCACGCTTCGAATTTTCATGGTACGACTGTCGGCATCCTCCCCGAAGGCATCCACGATCCCATAATGACGGGTGTCTTCGCGCGGCACCTGTCGGACAGCCACGAGGCTGCTCGGTGCTTGCTCATACTGGGAAATCATCTGCGCCAGTACAGGAGGTTGAGCATCGATCAGATCATCCGGAAGCAATACAGCAAAAGGCTCGTTTCCAATCTGATGCCGCGCGCATAAAATCGCGTGACCCAGCCCCTTGGGCTCTTCCTGGCGCACAAAAGTGAAACGAACTCCGTTGGGTGTAAGCTGCCGCAACATCTTCAATGAGGCATGTCTCTCTTGTGAGGCCAGTTCGTTTTCCAGCTCCACCGCGCGATGGAGATGGTCTTCAATAGATCGCTTGCTGCGATGAGTGACAAAAACGATCTCTTCGATACCTGCGGCCGCGGCTTCATCCACTGCATATTGAATCAATGGTCGATCCACTATTGGCAACATTTCCTTAGCTACCGCCTTGGTCGCAGGCAAAAAACGCGTGCCGAGCCCGGCCACAGGAAATACGGCCTTTCGCACCAATTTTGTCGATTTACGGACGGATGCGCCACTAAGTGACACGACTTCTTTTCGGTTTGTGGTTGCAGTTGCGGCGGAAATGTTCATGAGTTTCTCCCAGATTATGTCGTCATCTTTACGTAAAACGCATATACTCCAACCATAAAATTCAGAGGACGCGTTCCACTCGTTTCATTCGATACCTATAAATCCATTTTTTCACTTGCGCGAAAGTACAATGTATTAACTATAGTTGGCGCATATAAGCTACAGGATCAAACTTCCCGTCATCTGACAGCTTGAGTTGCAATACACGATAAAGAATTCAACTGTATCTTCAAAGGTCAGCAAACGGCCATCATGCAGATAAGGGGGTTGTCCTTGATGCCCCGCAATGTGAAAGTCTCTGTTGGGCCGCCTCCCGGTTCTTGCAGGAAGCGGCCGAGTTTCAGGTCGTGCATTTTCTGATCAGGGGAAAGAAGTCGGCTGATGACAGTTCACGCACCACCTCCTTCCCAAAAAATATTTCACCGCAAAGTTCATGTGCGGTCGCTTTGGACAGACCGAGCCGACATTGCGTATTGAGTTTTGGCGCAGGGAGAAAATCCGACATATTATGAAGCTCCGCCATATGACTCACATGGATTCGATCAAAAATCGTAAGACCCTTTTTCGTCGAGTAGATCGCGTCCCTGTTGGAGCAAGCAGTACGAAATCCAGACGCGGTGAAGTCTTCTTCTCTTCACGTTTTTTTCGAATATCCCGCACGTTTAATTAATCATTATGAATAATCCCACATCTTGTGCCGCATGTCTGTGCGAAACCGCACACTAGCAGCCTGTCGGATGTGAAGAAATGCAGCGAAAAGGCGACTGAGTGAGAACAGATTTTTGCGGATTGAAGGCCAATAGTTATTCGATTGGTCGAAAAAGCGACAAAACATGAACCGACCAGCCGATTTCCTTTAAGTCCGACAGACTGCCAGGGATTGAGCATTCTCTCTCCCGACTTCATGCTCGACCGTAGATGCCCAGCCCTGTTCCCTGTCTCTAAAATGCTACTGTCATGTTATGGAAAAGTTGTGACTTACTCGATTGGTTGGAAGAACCGCTTGAATTGTTTCTCGGGAGACCGTCCAAAACGGGTGGCAGACGAAACATAGGTTTCCTGCAAAAGCTCATACTCTTCTTTTACAATCTGGTAGTTCTCGCCTGCGCTCGCTTCCAGTTGTTGGCGGTCTGCTATCGCGATGTGGCCCCGTCTGCAATGAATCGCGCCAGTCATTTGTAGCTTGTTCGCTGCTACCGTTATGCTTTCCCGGCGGACTCCCAGCATAATTCCAGCCTGCTCATGCGTGATGTGAAGCTCATCACCCGAGAGGCGATCCAGGCTCATCAGCAGAAAACAGGCAAGCTGCTGATCAACAGTATGATATCGATTTGAAACTGCTATCTGTTCCGTCTGGACCATCAGCGCATGTGCAAAACGCAATAGAAGATGGCGTAGCTCGACCCCCTTCTCAAATTCGTTTTTTAATAAGCTTGCCTTGATTCGATAAGCCTCACCCGTGTTCTGCACTACCAGGCGTGCATGACTGTTTTCGCCGCCAAAAAGAGCAGAGATATCAGCAAAACCTTCGTTACCTATGATTCCTATCTGCGTGCACGCACCATTTTCCGTCTCATATAGTCGCGTGACGATGCAGGTCGTCGGAAAGTATAGATACCTTATGGGGAGCCCAATCTCGTAAATTACGTAACCTGCCGGCATCGTTACCAACTCAAGAAGAGGTAGCAGATGTGTGTAGTCTGCAAGGGAGAGCGCTGCCAGCATTCTGTTTTGCTTGGGGCTTTGAGACGGAGGCATGATAAATCCCGATATCGGTTCTCATATTGAAAGAGTACGTCTCGCCATCCGGCTGCGAATATGCTTTCAGCCGCGGGGTACTGACGCTTTTGGGTGGGTGCTTCAGATCACCATCTCTGCTATTGGAAGCTTAGGTTGGTGAGAATGTTAATACTTGGGATCAAGTGGTTCTGTACGGCGACACACATAGGCACAATGCCCTTATGGATCGAATCAGTGGAAGAAAATTCGGGGTGGCCATGATGGCAGCAACCATCAATAGATGGGACAGGCGAGAGTACCGGCATACCCGGCCCACCGGTACAAACTTGAATTGACGACGCGTAGCGGGCCGTGGAGGATACTTTGATGGGTTGGCCGGTTCAGATCGGCATGGATCTACCGTCATTAAGGGCCATCCAGCCGCGCATGATGCGGTAGATCACCCAGATACCCGCGCCTACCGCGAGGACGTATGCGAATAGGATGCCAATGACTGTCGCGAAAAGCATTGCCGCAATGACCAGCCAGAGCAATGTATACCAGAACGTTCGTATTTGCCAGCCGAAATGAGAATCAAGATAAGTGTGGCGCACTTCATTGCGCTTCAGATAGTTAAGGATTACAGCGATGATCGAAGGCCAACCGGTGAGAAATGTTGTAATGATAAGCGCCGGCCCTAAAATGCCCATCAGGGCGCTGAAACCATGCAATAAATAAATGATGTGCGTAAGACGGACAAGGCTCTCCGGAGGGACGGAAAGCACAACTTGGGAGTCGAATTCGCTCATGTGTTGAATATCCGCTTCCGGGTGAATAATCGCGCGATACCCGGCGGAAGATGGGGTGTTTGCGATATCATCGCGCAAACACCCCTGTGTACCCTCAGTACTATTATAATTTATCCGTCGATTTATCGACAGATTTATCGGACTGGTCTACAGACCGATCCTCGCCGGGGTGATCGTAGGCTTCTGGTGGCGGCTCTCCGTCATAAATCACGTGCTTGCGCTGCTGCAAGTATGCATCGCGCACAAAGAGATAAGGCTCCAGCGCTGCCTGGTCACGAATGCGCATGGGGCCCGCCAGTCTCGCCCGCTTGTCTATGGCACCGAGAACGCCCAGCGGCACGGTAACTGGTGCGCCGACTACGAAAATTCCGGTCCAAAAGAGAACATTGGTAAGAACGGTGACGGGAATTCCAGGTGCATCGCGGTTACTGCTGGGGCCAAGCAGAGGAACAAACAGATAGGTTTTTGCATCAACACCCCATACTCCCAGCGTCTGCCCAAAATCTTCGTCGTGCTGCGCCAAACCCATAGGTGACGCCATGTCGAAAAGTCCAATGCCGCCAATGGTCGAATTGATAGCAAAACGAAGACTGTCCCGAAATCCCTGACGCACCTTGCCTTGCAGGAAGTCATTCAGAATAACATTCGGATATTGGAGATTGTCGAAAAAGTTTCCGACGGAACGCTGTGCACGATCGGGTAGATACTCTATATAGAAATCCGCAACCGGTTCCATGATCTTTCGATCAAGTACATCGGTGAACGTATAGAACTTGCGGTTCATTTTTTCGTAAGGATCGATCCGATCGAACGACTCTGCACTTTGGTCGTGCGGGCGCGTGGTCGCACAACCCGATAGCAGCGCGATGCATATCAACAACAGGAGGGAAGTAGAATAATTATGTCTCACGATTAGATAATTAAGTGAAATGACACGGTTGATTAGAACTTCCGAGAATCAGTGAGGCATCGATTCCCTCTGGATGAGATCAGAGTATAACCATAAATTGCCGGATAACGGACAAGATTCTTCAATTATTCCGGGAAGACAATATTTTCCCGTTTAACGCTTCCAGACGCCTCCTGCGAGAACGAAGAATATACCTTTAACCACATTTCGACTGGGTGAACCCAGAAGAAACCACCGTTCAAGACGAATACCGCGATCCGCGCTCGACCATAAATCCCGGCAGAAGCCCATCCATAATCAAGGCACTACTCAAATCGAGGCCATGTTCATTTGCTTTAATTCCTGAGTCACCTTACTTAACGCCTTAAGAAAATTCTCCACCTGTGCCGTTGAATTGTCACCGCCAAAACTCACACGTACCGCACAGCGCGCCAAGTCGGATTCCACCCCCATCGCTTCCAGGACATGGCTTTTGCCGGGATTTACACTGGAGCAGGCTGCTCCACTCGCGACTGCGAAACCTGCCTTGTCGAGGCGCACGACCAGTGTGTCGCCTTCAATGTCAGGCAACGAGAAATAGCAGGTATTAGGTAAACGCGGCGCGCCTAACCCGAAAATAACCGCGCCCAACTCGATCAATCCTTGCTCCAATCGAGCGCGCAGCGCCGAAATGTGTCCCGTTCTTTCCGCTATTCTTGACTTCGCTAATCCGCAAGCTACGCCAAGCCCCACAATAGCTGGAACATTTTCGGTACCCGAGCGTAGCCCATTCTCATGACCGCCGCCATAGATTAGGGGTTTAAGCAATAACCGTTTATCGATAATCAGCGCCGCTGCGCCCTTGGGTCCATAAATCTTGTGACCGGACAATGTCAGCGCATGCACATTGAGCGCAGCGAAATCCACAGGAATTTTGCCGAACGCCTGTATCGCGTCGGTATGAACCCAGGCACCGCGTGATCGCGCTTTCTCGGCAATCGCCGCTACATCCTGAATAACGCCTGTTTCGTTGTTTGCGAGCATCACCGATACCAGACCGGGTTGCCATTCCGGTAAAGCATTGTCCAGATCGGCCATATCCACCCGCCCCAGGCTATCCACCGCCAACCGACGCAAATTCCAGCCATACGGGCTCCGGACCAATGCCTGAGCGGATCGCATCACACAGGGATGCTCAATCGCGCTTACGGTAATTTGCGCCGGCTTCAGGTAACCCGCCGCTCCCTGGATGAACAGGTTATTCGCTTCCGACCCGCCACTTGTGAAAACAACCTGCGCCGGTTGCACGCCTACCGAATCCGCCACCTGCTCCCGCGCCTCATTCACTGCACGACGGGCAACCACTCCCGGCGCATGACGACTGGAGGGATTGCCGTATTCTTTTTGAAAATATGGCAGCATTGCATCCAGCACTGCGTCATCAACCGCGGTCGTGGCATTATGGTCGAAATAAGAGTAAGTCACTTTCTCCGCTCCCGGCAAATACTGGTTTTTGGAAAATCTGGTTTGGATCGGATGCTATCTATGTCGATATGAACCGTTTGTCGATATGAGCCCTCACTCAAGCCAGAACCGTTTCATGAGATTTTTTGCAAACCCTCATGTCCTGTAGTACAGCAATATCCTTCACTTTCGGATTTGCCACGAGTTGATCCAGCGTAACCAATGCCAGATAATCTTTTATCCTGGCATTAAGAGTGGCCCACAGGTCGTGGGTCATACAACGCTGATCGTTGTGGCAATTTTCCTTGCCGCCGCATTGCGTTGCATCGATTGGCTCATCCACCGCAAAAATGATGTCTACTACGGATACCTCGTTCATCGGTTTCGTCAAGCGATAGCCCCCGCCCGGTCCGCGCACACTGCCCACCAGTTTATTACGACGCAGTTTTCCAAATAATTGCTCCAGATAGGACAACGAAATTTTCTGCCGTTCGCTGATACCCGCCAGCGTAACCGGCCCCTGCGCGCTGCGCATTTTCTGCTCCAATAGGATTTATATCGAATTAACATCTGCTGGAGTTATCGGCTTAATACCCGACAACGTTAGTCAAGTATATGAATCCCCCTCATCCCGGTCAACTATTTTGTTCAGCTAATTTGAACCAAACTTGACCGCTGTCAACTTTTCTCCGCTGTGACGGCGGATAACCTCTGAACTTTTGGCCTCGCGGAGTGGGGCTTACTGCAATTTGGCTTACTCCCGCTCGCGCTCGCTATAGCGCCATATCCGATTTATTCAGGCTTCGGATTTTCTGGGGACGCAGTTGCGCCATTCGAAGAAATACGCTGATGCGTTGCCTGCATCTGTTTTTCGCAAGCGCCAAGCATACCGCGCAAAATACTTACTTCTTCTTTTTCCAGACGGGTACGGGCAAACATCCGTCGAATTCGCTGCATCAACCGTTTGGGTTCCTGTGGATCCAGAAAACCGCTATTGATGGCGACCCGCTCCAGATGATCGTAAAGTAATTCGATTTCATCAAAGTCCGCCGGCACGCCAGCCGTTGGCAAAGGCTCGACGGATAGCAGCGCCATGCGCAATTCATACGCCATCAATTGCACGGCGCTGGCGAGATTAAGGGAAGAATATTCCGGATTTGCCGGAATATGCAGGACGATTTGACACTTGCTCACCTCCGACGTAGTAAGGCCGGACATTTCTGTACCAAAAACCAGTGCTACCGGATTTTGCCGCGCATGACCAAGCAACTCCAGCGCGCCACCGCGGGCATCAAAAACCTCATGGGAAAGATCGCGTGGGCGTGCGGTAACTGCCGCCGCCAGAACCGTGCCGCTTAACGCATCGTCAAGATTCCGGCAAACCCTGGCATTGTTGAGTACGCTCCACGCGCCGGCTGCACGTCTTTCCGCCTCTTTGTCTGGAAACGACTTTGGATTCACCAGGTAGAGCGAATCCAGTCCCATCGTTTTCATTGCTCTTGCCGCCGCGCCGATATTGCCGGGGTGGCTGGTATGGCTTAACACCACGCGGACATTACCCAGCGAATCGTAAGGATTCATATCGAGTCTAAATCAGGTAATTGAGGCTCATTCAGTTTAGTGCTGAGCGCAAGGATTTTTCGTACCACTTGACCTTCACCCTGCACGACGAGCTGAGCCGTTACAGGGCAGCGAACACTCTACCCGGCCTTACCACCGGATTTAGGTTAAGATTCACGCTCGTCCAACTAATGAGCTCAGCCAATGCACCCTATGCTCACCATTGCGGTAAAAGCCGCACGCCGCGCAGGCAGTATCATCAATCGTGCCGCGCAGAACCTCGACTTGCTGCACGTCTCGCGTAAAGCACACAGCGATTTTGTCAGTGAAGTGGACGGTGCGGCCGAAGAGGCCATTATCGGGATACTGCTGGATGCCTACCCGAATCATTCCATTCTAGCAGAAGAAAGCGGGGCTCAAGGTGATCCGGGTAAGTCCGAATATCAGTGGATTATCGACCCGCTCGATGGCACCACCAACTTTCTCCACGGTTTTCCGCATTATTCGGTCTCCATCGGACTGATGCATAAAAACATATTGTTTCAGTCGGTTGTCTACAATCCGGCCGCTAATGAGCTATTTACCGCTAGCCGTGGTGCGGGGGCCTATCTGAACGATCACCGTCTACGCGTGAGCAAGCGCGCCCAACTCGCTGATTCGCTGATTGGCACCGGCTTTCCATTTCGCGAATTTACGCATGCTGAGGCGTATCTGGCCATGCTCAAGGATATCATGCCCAGAGTTGCCGGCATTCGCCGCCCGGGTTCAGCGGCGCTGGATCTGGCCTACGTCGCCGCCGGACGTTACGACGGCTTCTGGGAATTCGGGCTCTCTCCCTGGGATATAGCAGCCGGTTGCCTACTTATTACTGAAGCTGGCGGACTCGTCGGTGATATGGAAGGCAATGACTCTTATCTGCAGAGCGGCAACGTGCTGGCGGGAAATCCGAGAATTTTCGGGCAACTGTTGCAGGTGATTGCACCGCATCTGACAGCCGAATTGAAGACGAACTAAATACACAAGCGGAAGGAATCCTCATGCGTTTGAAGTAGCCAAAATGGAGCTACCCAAATTCGTTCACTTCGGTCGTGCAATCTGCTGCGATCTTGACCAAGCCAGCAAGCGTGAATGGTGGCTTGCAAATGGTCTTGGGGGGTATGCGGGCGGCACGATTGCTCAATGTCTGACACGTCGTTATCACGGTCTCCTGATCACTGCCGCCCATCCTCCTCTCGGGCGCCGACTGGTTTTTGCCAAGGCCGACGCCACCTTGCACGACCAGGAGCATAGCTGGCCGCTTTTTACCAATTGCTGGGGCAGCGGTGCAGTCGAGCCTCGCGGACTCATCCATATTGAATCCTTCCAGCTGGATGGCGGTATACCGGTATGGCGCTTTGCCATTGGCGATCTGATTCTGGAGCAATGCATCTGGATGGAACAGGAGGAGCAGACCACCTGTATTGCCTGGCGCTTGGTACATGCCGTGGAGCGTCCCGTGCATCTCGGCATCGACCTGCTCGTGAATAGCCGTGATCATCATGGCGAAAGCCAGCCGCCCAAATTCGTTCCTGCAATTGAAGGCGACGAAAGGCATATCAGCGTCAGGCACCCCGGTGGACCGCCGCTGCATTTTCATACCCATGATGGCCAACTCTTCCGCAGGCATCAGTGGATCAAGGATTTTGACCTGCCGCGGGAACGCGAGCGGGGGCTTCCGGACCGCGACGCGCATTTTTGCGCTGCGCATTTGCGTTTGCAGTTGAGCGTCAAGTGGAGCGGCTTGATCGCGACCCTGGCGGATGGTTCTCCACCGCACTGCGCTGGCCTGCTGCTGCGCCGCCGCGCTCGTGTTGCCGCACGCTTGACAACCGCTGTGGCGCAAACACCAGAATTGCGCTGTGCGCCGCCATGGATCCATCAGCTTGTCGTGGCTGCAGACACTTTTCCGATAGTGCGGCCATTGAAAGAACAAGCGGAAAACAAGCAGAAGCGCGGCGAATCCGTTATCGCAGGCTACCCCTGGTTCAGCGACTGGGGACGCGATACGATGATCGCGCTGCCAGGGCTGACGCTTGTTACCGGACGTCTTGCTTCTGCCCGGAATATCCTCATGACGTTTGGCCGTTTTATCGATCAGGGCATGCTTCCGAATACATTCCCGGATAGTGGCGGACTACCGCAATACAATACCGTCGA
>CAJDTQ010000018.1_pt1 | contig 13652 bp, 10 predicted proteins | sample 7389881 | NCBI WGS metagenome assembly CAJDTQ01 (sample SAMEA7055658, study PRJEB34461) | soil metagenome | biome: terrestrial ecosystem; feature: Peninsula; material: soil | place: Antarctica | collected 2016
AGGAACGTGTGGCAGTCGTCGAACGACTGGACGCTGGTACCAGCATTGCTGAGATCGCGCGCGAATTCAAGACAACCCGGCAAACAATTATGCGAACAAGGGAAGCAGCATTGAAATCGCCACAAAGCGGGTGAGACGGCCCCGATTAACGACCACCAAGCGACGACAACGCCCCGCGTAATGCATCTCCGATCGCATCAACAGAATTAGGAAAATCCCGAGGGTTTGGGCTTACAACCCCCTTCTGCAACATTGCAGAAATTGTAAAGTTTATCGTCTAGCCTCGGTACCATGTAAGGTGGCGTTCGCGAGTCATCCGAGAGCGGCGGGCTAAAAGCGGCAGACTAAAACCGGCCATAGCTCTCAATGCGTTCCATTGAGGTTCGATTTTGAGCACAAAAGAAGAAAAAATACCTCCTCCAAATAATAGGTCTTTTTGGAAAAAACTCGGCCCGGGGCTCATAACCGGCGCTGCGGATGATGACCCAAGCGGTATTGCCACTTATTCACAGGCGGGTGCCGGTTTTGGCTATTCCATGTTGTGGACCACATTCATCACCTTTCCACTTATGGTCGGTATCCAGGTTGTCAGCGCTCGCATCGGGCGCGTCACGGGCAAGGGTCTTGCCGCCAATATTCGTCAGCATTATCCAGCCTGGCTTTTGCACAGCCTTGTCTGTTTGTTGCTGATCGCAAATATCATCAACATCGCTGCCGATATCGGCGCAATGGCAGCCGCGCTTAAACTGCTTATCGGCGGATCACCGCACTGGTATGCGATTATGTTTGCCCTTCTATCGCTGGTTCTGCAAATCTTCATACCCTTTCCGCGGTATGCGCCGATCCTGAAGCTGCTGACCCTATCCCTTTTTGCTTATGTGGCAACGGTGTTCGTCGTGCATGTGCCGTGGGGCGAAGTGCTGCAGCACACCATCATGCCCTCCATCTCATTAAGTTCTGATTATATTGTCGCGATTGTCGCTGTATTTGGGACCACTATCAGCCCATATCTTTTTTTCTGGCAAGCCTCGCAAGAAGTTGAGGAGCAACAGGCCGCCGATGGTGAGGAGCCGCTCAAAGACGCGCCGGAGCAGGCCCAGGATAACTTGCAGCGCATCAAGATCGATACTTGCATCGGCATGGGATTCTCAAGTCTGATCGCTTTTTTTATCATGCTGACGGCAACGGTGGTCCTGCATCAGCATGGCATTACGGACATTCAAACCTCAGGACAGGCCGCCGAGGCGTTGCGTCCCATAGCTGGCGAATACGCGTTCCTGTTATTCTCGGTGGGGATCGTGGGTACCGGATTGCTCGCTGTGCCGGTTCTGGCTGGCTCGGCTGCATACGCCGTGGCGGAGTCTTACAAGTGGCGTATTGGCTTGGGACGAGAACTCATGGAGGCCCGTGGGTTCTACCTGATCCTGGCGGTTGCGACTCTCCTGGGCGTAGCGCTCAACTTTACTTCCATCGATCCTATCAAGGCACTTTTCTGGAGCGCCGTCATCAACGGCGTGATTGCTGTTCCAATCATGGCTGTGATGATGCTGCTGGCGAGCCGGACAGATGTAATGGCTCAATTCGTGGTCACACTTCGCCTTAGAATACTCGGCTGGCTGGCGACAGCCGTGATGGCGCTTGCAGTACTTGCAATGGGAATAACTTCGTTTCTATGACGGCGTGGACAAAGCCTAAGAAGTTTTTGTGACGTTTGTTTAAACGCACCTCATATACACTTGCGGACCAACAATCCAATCGGAGTGACGGGGAAGCTGAGAGCAGCAAGCGATGCTGGCAGCTTCTGTGGCGTTCCGGGCTGATCGTTAGCGGTTCAGTTCAAAAACGGTGTCATTACAAAAACCGATCGATTGAGTATTTATTTTTTGGCGATATAAACAAAATTAAAAAGGGAATCGAAATGAAAGTATTAGAGAAATTCACATTAATCGGTATTTCGATGCTATTCGTTGTTGGGCTTACCGCATGCGACAAATCTGGGCCTGCAGAGAGCGCAGGTAAAAAGATAGACCAGACTGCTGATGAGGCCAGCAAGAAAATAGCTGCAGCGGCCGATAAAGTCGGTGAAAAATTGGGCGAGCATGGCGAGAAAGCCAGTGTGGCTATTGATGATGCCGGGATTACGACCAAGGTTAAAGCAGCCATTTTTGCCGAGCCCGGTCTCAAAACGCTACAAATCAATGTTGACACCATAAACGGCACGGTGACATTAAGCGGATCAGTCGATTCGTTGCCAAGTAGCGATAGGGCCAGAGCACTAGCTGGTGCGGTGGCTGGAGTGAAAGAGGTTAAGAACCAAATGGTAATAAAATAGATCAGATGAAATTGAGTTGTCGTCTACCATGCTAGTTTTGATGCAATTGATTGAACTCACAATATAGGTCAGAGCAATGCTCGAAATTTGTGTATGAAGAGAGATGAGAAGATGGCGTAGCTCGTCATGGGATAAGTCGCTCTTGGCGGCTCACGGGTTTATGTGCGCCTTTGAGAGGCTCACCATCAAAAGCCACCGGCTTTGCCGGTGGCTTTTGACTTAAGAAGTCTTTCCAGAGCCATGCGTATTAGCATGGTGCTTCGCTGCATCTTCACTATGCTGGGAAGCATGCAAGGAATGGCCATGAGCAATATGTGCATGATGCCCCGCTGCTTCATGATTACCGGAATCATGATGACTAGCAGCTTCTTTATGATGCTTGGCGGCTTGTTCATGATGCTTTGCAGGCTGATGTTCCGCTGGAGATCGAGTGGTTCGCCAATATCGACAATCCGCAAACGCGGCGTGCTTATAAAAATGCGCTTGAGGATTTCATAAAGTTCACCGGCATTGAGCGGCCGAATGAATTTAGGGAAATCACCCGCGCGCATATCATTGCCTGGCGGGATGATCTGAAGTACCGGGATTTAAGCGGCACCACCATCCGCCATCGTCTGGCGGCGCTGTCATCCTTGTTCGAATATCTGTGCAACAAAAATGCCGTGACCCACAACCCGGTCAAAGGCATCAAGCGGCCATCAGTGGAAGGCTACGAAGGCAAGACGCCGACCATCGGCGATCACCAGGCGCGCGGTCTGCTCGAGGCACCTAATAATGTAACGCTTAAGGGAAAACGCGACCGCGCCATTCTGGCCACCTTGCTCTATCACGCCTTGCGACGCGAGGAGCTTTGCAAGCTCCTGGTCAAGGACTTCAAGCACGAACGTCGCGGGGTGGCTCATCTCAGGGTATCCGGCAAGGGTGGTAAGACGCGCTATATTCCGCTTCATCCCGCTGCAGGCGGTCTCATCCTGGATTATATGGAAGCGTTGGGTCATGAGGTTGATGTGGGAGGCCCACTCTTCCGGCCTGTTCGCAATAACCGCACCGGTACTCTGAACAAGGCGATTACGCCCGATATGGTTTATAAATTGGTGCGTGCGTATTCCGCGACGCTCGGTTGTGAAATCGGGGCGCATGCGCTACGCGCGACTGCAGCGACTAATGCGCTCGATCATCAGGCTGACATTGCCAAGGTCCAGGAATGGCTCGGGCATGCGAATATCGCCACGACGCGGATCTACGATCATCGCAAGACGCGACCGGAAGATAGTCCGACGTTTAAGGTAAGCTATTAGCACTCCACCATTCTCATTCGTTTGACAAATAATTAACTCGGATAACGAAGGCCTCCCAATGACAAGAATCATCCTCGCACTCTTCATTCTGGTGTTGGGCTTGGCGCTGGCCGTGGGCGGCGTCTGGCTGATTGTCATGGGCGGGACCTGGGGTTTTGCGATCCTCGCGATTCCATTGTTGCTGTCGGCTGTGCTGTTGCTGCTGCGGCGCCGCAGCGGTTTGACGGCTTATGCGCTGGTGATCGCACTGAGCCTGGTCTGGGCCGTGTGGGAGGTTGGATTCGACTGGTGGGCGATGGCGCCGCGCGAAGGGCTGGTCGTACTGCTGGGCGTATTGCTGCTGCTGCCACCGGTCGCGAGTAGTCTGACATCGCCTGCCGGACAGACCGGCCGCTACGGCATGGAAGGCGCGAGCCTGATCGGCGTGCTTGCGGCCGGCGCCGTGATCGCTGCGATCTCTTTCTTCTCCAGCCCCCACGAAATCGACGGCGGTCTGTCCGCGGCGCGCATGACGGCCCGCCCCAGCGCGGCCGACAGCGTGAATCCTGGCGAGTGGAGCGCCTACGGCCGCACCTTGGCCGGGCAGCGCTATTCGCCGCTGGACCAGATCGATACGCATAACGTCGAACACCTTGAGGTGGCTTGGGAGTACCACGCCGGCGACGTTCATCCTGACCTGCCGGGCAGCGCGCTCGAATCCACGCCGTTGATCGTCGATGATACGATGTACGTCTGCACCCCGCGCAGCGAGGTCATTGCACTGGACCCAGTGACCGGAAAGGAGCGCTGGCGTTTCGATCCTCAACTCCTCCAGCTTCCCAAAGGGCTCGCCCACTACACCACCTGTCGCGGGGTCACGTATGACGATGGCCGCGGCACGCCGGTGACGGGGAACGAAGCGCCGCGCGCCGATGCAGCGCAGGCCAGAGCTTTGCTGGCTGCCAGCCGGGCCAGCGTGACTCTGCAGGCGGCCGGGGTGGCACAGAACATCATCGTCGGGACAGCCAAACCTGGCGCACCGAATCCCGTGGTACTCGGCACCTCCGCCGACAGTGACATCCTGGTGCGCCGCGACTGCCACCGCCGTGTCTTTATTGCCACTCGTGACGCCCGGTTGATCGCACTGAGCGCGGAAACCGGCATTATCTGCCCCGGCTTCGGCGGCGCCGATGGAACCGTGAACCTTTGGCAGGGTATGCCTAACGTGTCGCCGGGCGCCTACTACAGCACCTCGCCACCGCTTATCGCCGGCAACGTCATTGTGGTCGGGGGCGGCATCGACGACAACCTCTCGACCACGCTTCCGTCCGGCGTGGTGCGTGCCTTCGATCTGCGCACGGGTGCGCTGGTGTGGAACTTCGATGCGGCCAATCCGGACGCGACCGAGCCGATCGCCGATGGCAAGACCTACACCGAGAATGCACCCAACAGCTGGAGCGTTGCCAGCTACGATCCGGCACTCGGGCTGGTCTACCTGCCGTTCGGCGTAAGTTCTCCCGACCAGTACGGTGCCGGGCGGTCGGCCGCGGTCGAGCGCTTCTCCACCTCTGTAACGGCGCTGGATGTGGCCAGCGGCAAGGTGCGCTGGGTGTTTCAGACCGTCCACCACGACCTGTGGGACTACGACGTGCCCGCGCAGCCGAGCCTGGTCGATCTGACGATCAACGGTCGCAAGGTGCGGGCGCTGGTCCAGCCGACCAAGCAGGGCGAGGTCTTCGTGCTCGACCGTGCCACCGGAATACCAGCGCTGCCGGTGCACGAAGTCGCAGTGTCGCAGAACGGTGTGGAAGGCGAGCGCGTTTCACCGACCCAGCCCGTGTCGGCTATTTCGTTTGCGCCCGAGACAGTCACCGGCGCCCAGATGTGGGGCATAACGCCGGTCGACCAAATGCTATGCCGCATCGACTTTGCCAAGCTGCAGTACGAGGGCCGGTTCACGCCGCCGAGCCTGCAGGGTACCCTCACCCATCCAGGCAGCTTCGGCGTCCTCAACTGGGGCGCGGTGGCGGTGGACCCCGCGCGCCAGATCCTGTTCGCCATGCCGGTGTATCTGGGGTTTACCTCGCAGCTAGTGTCGCGTCCTGATTCACTGGAGAAAGTGGTGTCTCACCCAGGCAAGGGCACGCCAATGGGCAACGAGAACTTCGGTGCCCCCTACGCTGCTATCCTGAAACCTTTCATGTCGCGCATCGGGTTTCCCTGTCAGCAGCCGCCGTGGGGCTATGTCGCCGGCGTCGACCTAACCACCGGCAAGACTATCTATCGCCGAGTCAACGGCACCGTACGTGACATGGCCCCGGTGCCGCTGCCTTTCAAGACCGGCGTGCCGGGCATCGGTGGCCCCATCGTCACTGCAGGCGGCCTTGCTTTTCTTTCGGGTACCGTTGACTACTACGTGCGCGGCTACGACCTGGCCAATGGCCACGAGTTGTGGCGCGCGCGGCTGCCGGCAGGCGGCCAGTCGACGCCCGCGACCTACATGGGCCGTGACGGTCGGCAGTACCTGGTTGTGGTCGCTGGGGGCCACCGATATATAGGCACCAAGACGGGCGACGCCGTCATCGCCTATGCGCTGCCCGCAAACGGTAGCGCAGCACGCTGATGTCGCCAAAGTGAAATTGGATCATCGATGATGACCCCATACCTTTGGCTTAAATCAGTGCCGCACACGGATTTGCGGCTGATTTACGCAGCACATAGATCAAGCAACGCTTACCGTCGGGCCACGATCTTCGAACCGTCTGCGGTCGTCAGAACTAGTGCGCCGGTTTCGTCGATACGGTAGCTTTCAACAGTGGGCAGCAGGCTTAGCATTTTACGTTCCTGGTTCATCAGAGCTTCTGGGCAGGCCATCATCGTCGTTCCGGCGGGTTCAATGGTGAGCTGTCTGCCCTTACTTTTGTAGCTGCCGACAATGCGGTTGCAGGTCGTGCTTCCCGCCAGCCGACCGTCGGGAAGGAAGTGCAGTGTTGCATTGCTGTTGTCGATCACGCCGCTCCCCGTGATATTCTCAATCATCCATTCGCGGCCCAGCAGGGGTGTCTTGTCAGTGGTCATCAGGTGATTGGCTACTGCCCGGTAGGCGGGCAACGACGTTGGGTCACTGGCAGCGTTGGCGGCCAAGGGGTTCGAGGCGAAGCGAACTATCACCATGTCAGCCATCGGATCGATCCAGATCGTCTGGCCATGCACACCACGCGCCGCGTAGGCATCATGGTCGTCGTTGCTGATCCACCACATTCCACCATAGCTCCATCCCGGCAGAAGGTCGTAGCCTGCCTTCGCGAAGGTGTTCGGCTTGCCACCTTGCCGGATGCGGGTGATCGCAGCCTGCGGCACAATCTGTTCGCCTTTGGACTGGCCGTTATCCAACATGAGTTGTCCAAGCCGGGCCATGTCGCGCAAGGTGGCGTTGAAGCCGCCCCCCGCGAAAGGTGTGCCAATTGAATCGACCGTATAGAACGCTTCGCGCTCGGTGCCAATGCGGCTCCAGATGCGATCCGACAGCTGCTGCGCCACCGATTGCCCGGTAGTTCGAGCGATCAGCCAGCCTAGCACATCGGCATTGACCGTCTTGTAGCTAAACGCCTCGCCATGAGTGCCTTTCTTCTTCACAGTCTGGAGGTATTCGAAATAGCTTCGCGGACCTGTGTAGCCTTCAGGCTTTGGCAAAGGACTGCCCGCCTGAGCGTAGGTCCAGACTTCCGCATTCAGGTCAGCATAGTCTTCAGAATAATCAAGCGCCGTCGTCATGTCCATGACTTGCCGCACCGTGGCATCGCCAAAAGCGCTGTTTTTCAATTCAGGGATAAGACTGCCCACCCGTGCCGTCTCATTGAGCTTGCCTTCAGCAACGAGGATCTCGCCAAGCAGTCCGGTCAGCGATTTGGTGACCGACATGGCACCGTGCAAAGTGCTCTGGGTCAGGCATCCCGCGTAGCGTTCATACACCACGTGGCCATGGTGCAGGACGATGATGCCGTCGGTGTAGTTGGCCTCGAAGGCCTCATTCCAGGTCATTTTTTTGTCGGTGCCCAGCGGCGTGAAGCTGACTTGATCGAGCGACGGATAAAGCGCGGTAGGCAGCTTGCGCGTCCCGTAGGCGTCGTTGTTCACGCCGACCGTTGGCATCAATTCTCGAAAATTGCAGACCGTCCAGCGAAGTTTGGGAAACGTGAAATAATCGGGATCGGTAAACCGGATCGTCTTGTCGGCGGATGGCGGAAAGCCCTGCATCCAGCCCATCGTCATAGGATCGGAAGCCTGGGCCGACAGCGGTGTTGCCTGTTGCGCCACCGCTGTGCCTCCAAGAGTCATTGTCACGGCCAAGGCCGATGCGAGCATGTGTTTCATACGGTATTCCTTAGTCTAGTTCCTGCACGCCGCCGCCCGCCATGGATGTGATGACCAGCATCGACCCTCCACCTGCCTTCTCCATCTCGGGCTGCCACCGCCCGCGTTGCTGACCAGAAGGGTCAGCTTGCCGAAGTGCTGCACTGTTTCCTGGACTAAGCGGGCCAGATCTTCCTCTTTCGTGACATCACAGGCCATGTCTGCGGCCTTCCCGTCCAGTGTCTTAATGGCATCGGCGACAGCACCGGCGGCATTGGGATCGCGGTCACTGACCATGACAGGGGCACCTGCCGTAGCGAAGGTTTCGGCAATCGCGCGGCCAATACCAGCGCCTGCGCGGTGATGACGGCGACCTGATCGTCCAGTCTGAAATTGGCTGAAATCATACACTCTGGCACTCCTTTCAATCACTGTTGTCATATTGTGCAGGAAACGGGTTTCCAGCACCAATCAAGACCTCAAGCTGCAGGAAAGAATTGAATGCCGAGAGCTGCCAATGACAGGCGAGATGCCACTGTTTTTGCGGTGCTTGCAGCAAAATCAACCGTGGAAAAATAAGAGGATAATAGGCGCCGCCGGCGAGGCGGAGTTCTACTGATAGCTCCATGAGCCCACTGTTCAAGTCAACCTGGTTCGTCAAAAAAATGCTGGCCGACTCATGCTTGTTGCCTGTACCTGATACTGACCGCAACGTCACCGGAGCACTTTATTCTCGCGATGACGCGCCCACACGACGACAGCTCAAGCTTCACTGGTTTCGCTGATGAGACCGCATCCCTGTCGGCTGGCAATACAGATAACCCTGTTGGCATCAATATCGGGGTGCAGCCTGCCGCCGATTGACAACCGGCCGCCATCCGTGGCTGTTCTCAGCAATAGAACCCTGAGTACCGTTCTCGGAAAAGCCATCAAGCCGCAGGTCGCCGCTCACCCTGGCAAGGTAGGCATCAAACCTTTGGGAAATCCGCGTGAATCGTTCGCTATACGAGCGTTGCTGGTGAAAGCCGCCGAACGTACGCTTGATGTACAGTATTACATCTGGCAGGGCGACACCACCGGAATGCTGTTGATGGATGCGTTGCATCATGCGGCACAGCGCGGAGTGCGGGTGCGCCTCTTGCTCGACGACAATGGCACCAGTGGCATAGATACCGAACTCGCGACCCTGGATCTCCACGACAATATAGAGGTCAGGCTGTTCAATCCGTTCCTGAACCGCCAATTCAAGTCTCTTGGTTTCGTGTACGACTTCGCGCATCTGAACCGGCGCATGCACAACAAGTCGCTCACTGCCGACAGCCAAGCAACTATCGTTGGCGGCCGCAACATCGGCGACGACTACTTCGGTGCTACCAGTGGGATTCTTAAATCGGACCTGGATGTACTACTCATAGGCCCGGTCGTAGATGAAGTGTCGATGGATTTCGATCGATTCTGGGCCAGCGAGTCTGCTTACCCTCTCCGGCACATCGTAAGAGCGCCAGAACCTTCGTTGAAGGCGCAAGTGATCGACAAGATCAATAATGCGGAAAAAACTCCGGAGGCGCATGACTACGTCGAGGCGATCCGTGAATCTACCTATATCGAAGCATTGTTGAAGGGCAAGTCCGAACTCCTTTGGGCGAATGTCACCATGGTTACGGATGACCCGGCCAAAGGAAGTGGCCCCTTGGAAGGCGATGGCTTGCTGATCCGTCAGCTGGACCGCATACTTGAGAAGCCGGAGCGCAGTGTGGTACTGGTCTCGCCATATTTCGTGCCGGGAGATGCCGGTACTGCCGCGTTCGCTGCAATGGCCGAGCGTGGCATCGACGTGCGCGTTCTGACCAATGCACTCGAGGCCACAGATGTTTTGCCGGTGCAGGCAGGCTACGCCAAGCGCCGCAAGGCGCTGCTCATGGCCGGCGTCCGACTCTATGAGATGAAGCGGCTGTCATCCGCTATGGGGACCAAGCGAAATGCCAGTGCAGGCCCCTTCGGAAGTTCCGCATCGAGCTTGCATGCCAAGACCTTCGCCATTGATGGCGCTCGCGCATTTGTCGGGTCGTTTAATTTCGATCCACGCTCCATGCAGCTGAATACTGAACTCGGTTTTGTTATCGACAGCCCCTCTCTCGCGCACGATATTGCAGCAGCCTTCGACACGGAGATTCTCGCCAACGCGTACGAAGTGCGCATTGATCGCGCCGGTGATCTGTACTGGTGCACAAAGCGTGGCGATGAAATCGTGCGGATCGAGAGCGAACCGAACAGTAGCCTACTCAAGCGGGTAGCGGTGAAGGTGCTCTCATGGCTGCCGATCGAGTGGTTACTTTGAACGGGAACAAATATCAGCCCGACGTGCCGATTCTACGTTTATCCACGGGCGGCCTCCTGAAGCCTATCGGAGTTTTACATTCCACTGCGCCTCGGAGGCCGAAATCCTGAAGTTACCAAAACTTGGGGTCTGGGGAGCAATGGAACAGTGAACCGACTTAACGTTTTCTGGAGATAATAAAACCTTCGTTTTTTGGTCTGACTCTTATGGAAAATTAGTTGCGTAAGGTTTACAATAGTAATACTTATTGCAACCTTACGAGAAGGAATCATGACAACGACGGTTGGCGTCAAGCTAGATGATGAAACTCGTGCTCGCCTGAAAAATCTGGGTGAAGCGAGGCAGCGTTCTACGCATTGGATCATGCGTGAGGCGATACAGGAATATCTCGACAGGGAAGAAAAAGAGGAGCGTCGTAATCAAGAAGCAGATGAGGCATGGCTTGAATACAAACAATCGGGACTTGGCGTAGATAATGACGCAATAATGACTTGGGTGGATAGCTGGGGAACTGATGAGGAAGGTCAATGCCCCGATCCAAAACCCCAGCACTAATCTGGTCTCCGACGGCTCGGGCGGATTTGGTTCGGCTACGACAATTCATCGAACCACATAATTCAGAAGCTGCGAGGAACGCAGCGCAGAGCCTGAAAAAAGCTGTCAATCTCATCGTTCAGCACTCCGGGGTCGGCAACCGTCTGGAGGGACGGCAGGATCGTGAACTATTCGTTCCATTCGGTCAACGCGGCTATGTTATTCGTTACCGGCTTGCTGACAATGCTACTGTCATTCTGAAAATTTGGCAAAGTCTAGAAGACAGATAAAGAGGATGTGACAATCTGACCCCTTCCTATTAAAAGGAGTCGTTATTGAGGCTGATGTAGCAAAGCCTTTACTGGATTGCCTTTCAAGATGTTTCGATAGGCTTAAGTCGGTTCACTGTTCCATTGCTCCCCAGACCACAACACTCTAAAGGATTGAGAGCACTCCATGAAAAGACACTAGATGTAGTGAAATTCATATGATACTCTTACTACATCTAGACTACTGAGACAATATTGGGTAGTAGTTCGGTTCCGGCGCAGAATGAGGGAGAGGTTAATCGACCTGCATGGCAAACTCGCTAACGCTCGCCGGCACATTCGGTGCTCCCTTCACAGGAAGTACCTCAATCAACTGCGGCCTTGCCGCTAACAAAGGATTAATTTGATGATGCCTCTACCCGAATTCGCCGAGCCTTTGCTCACTTTGATGTTGTTTGGCTTTGCCTATGTGCTAATTATCCATTGGTTAGTGTCTCATCTCCGTGCCCGGGGGCATGGCCCTTCCCTGGATGCCCTGGCCGACTGGATGGAGCGTGTGTCTTTATTGGTGGCTCCTTACGTCTTTCTGTTTTTCCTGCATGTAATGCGGGCGTTATACAACCTGCCACTTTTGGGTTCGAAGATCCAGCGGGACAACTGCGACAGGCTAATTGCCCAAGTACACCGGAATACAGATTCCTGCAAGTGAATCTATATCTTACTTCTACATCGACAAGCCATAGGGTGCGGGTACTGCAATATATTAGGTGCCGCGGTGATAATCCCCGCAGCACCTTCTGCTTACAGTAGCCAGATATAGATGCTGAACTTTAATACTTTTATAACAATTAACACGATTCCCTCCTGTGTGAGTGTACGCACCAGGCAGGGAGAAAGAGAAGCGCTTTGCTTTACATTTACGTGAGGCGAAGCTACTATTGAAACGCTATTGTTTCATTCTTTCTCACTTACCCAAGTGCGTTGGTTGAAAAATAAACAGGTTGAATAGGTGTGTCACCACCTTTTCTTCCCACCCATGAAAGCCTTGTTACGAGAGTGGCAAGGCTTTCGTGTTTCTTGAATTACTATCTCATCCCGTTCCCTCTTTCCCAATAGCTGGTACTCAGCGCAAGAATATTTCAATCGCAGAATGGAATCGTATGCCGATTCGTTTTCAATGAGTGATACAAGGTTTCCACACTTCCTATTGAGCATATTCTGCGGCTGCTCTGCTTTTACCCTGCGAATGATGAGGTCTTCCTTCGGGTTCGGCAACCGGGGTTCCTGATTTCGCAGCTAAGTTATATCCGGCGCTGCAACTACTCCCTTCTTATTATAGTAAGACTTTTATTGATTCCATCGCCTGCAGGTTAATTTTTTCGATGTTGTGTTTAAGCAAAGTTAGAGGCTAAGAAAATAGGTTTGTTATCAACCCCGTTTTTTTTAATTTGAACGTGGTGTTCGCGCTACTAAATAGATTAAGTAAATAGCTGATGGAAAGGAAACAGCGAATTTCTGGTTTAAAACGTTTCACTTCTTCAGTACTGGGGGTTTAGAACCTTACTCATCTACTAGATTGAGTTAATTCCTATTTCATAGTCTTTCACAGTCTTTTCGGCAAGTCCGCTCACATGCTGTCAGCGGAGCGGGCTCTATGTGCTACGCACACCGGGCCTATGGTCCCGGCCTTTCGGTAACGATCCCTCTTGCAACATCTCAATAGCAGCGACGCCTCACGGCCACGCTGTACCTTCAGTCTTGTCAGCTCAATGGGGGCTGCTCTGCAACCCCCAGCCGCAGGGCTAACCCCCAAGCCCCACGCGCAGCGCTACGCGCCCCGCTTCAATTGCTCTCACTCGATGTCTTTCCTTGCTGCCGGTATTCGCCACGCCCGAGGTTCCGCCAAGCACTAAAACGCTAGCCAGGCCGCGTTCCATTACAAGGGTGCGCTTCGCCTGTCCTTCTCGTTTTTCAGTCCAGCCCTTGCAATCTCACCCCTTCGTCCTGGCTCATCACCGTGCTTTAGCGGCGAAACCTCAAGCGAAGCGATGTTGGATAGCAGCAAGCAGGAAGGCCGGGACTGTTCGAGCAAATCAGATCAAGACCCGGCTCACCCTAAACAAAACGATGAGAGGGCAGGGCGAAGCATGGCAAAGAATTTATCCGGACTGGACAAGCACCAGCGGGCTTTTGCGGCATTGGTGGATAAAAATAGTTACAGCCGTCACCAATATACGGTTTTCAAGGATTTTTGTGAGCTGGCAGCGTTGTCGATGAGCAATGCCGTTGACCGGGCGCAGTATGAAACTCGGGAAGCGCGCTACATGCAGATCGTCAAAGGCTATAAGGCAGATGAGGTTGCGCGTTTCCCCGAAATGCTGGCTTGCCTTGCGTTATCGCTCGAAGGGAACATGAAAGATTGCCTGGGGCAACTATTCATGGCGCTGGAGCTTGGCAACAGCAAGGCAGGGCAGTTCTTCACGCCGTACGACATATCTTTGATGATGGCGAAGATCGTATGCGCCGACGTCAAAAAGCAATGCAAGGCA
>CAJDTQ010000044.1_pt1 | contig 13643 bp, 14 predicted proteins | sample 7389881 | NCBI WGS metagenome assembly CAJDTQ01 (sample SAMEA7055658, study PRJEB34461) | soil metagenome | biome: terrestrial ecosystem; feature: Peninsula; material: soil | place: Antarctica | collected 2016
TCGATTCCTTTATGGCTGATTCGAAACGTATGCAAACCCAATGCCTGAGCTTGACCACGTATTTTGATCACTTGCATTTTGCGTACCATTGAATTCCGATGCATGTTCTGCGAAAGCCAAAGAATGCCATCTGCCACTGTAAAGACCGGGCTTGACTCTGATTCCGGCGACAGGTATTCGCCGATTAAAAATGTCGTTGCCTGCCAGGTCGTCATTTGCATGCCCAGTTGCTGGATAAACCGGTGCAGTTCGAACACGCTTTGTTCGCCGCGCCTCGCTGCCTGTACCACGGATCGAAAAGAATCGACAAATACCAGGCTGGGAGCAAAATTTCTCACTTCTTCCACAATGCGTACTAATACGCGGTCAAAATTTCCCTCCATGAGATCGGCAGACAAATTGATGAAGCGAACGGATTCCTCAATTTTATTGATATCAAAAAACGTAAACTGTTGTTGGTAACGAAGCATTTTTAAAGCAGGTTCGCCGAGTACCGTGAAGAACAGCGCCCGGCTATTCGGTGTTGCCAACGAAAACATGATTTGATGAGCGAGAGTTGTTTTTCCGCTTCCTGGCGTACCTGCTATCAAGTTAAACGAAAATTCCGGCAGGCCTCCGCCCAACAGGCTGTCCAGGCCAGGTACGCCCGTCGCCAGACGACGTATGTTCAGCCCTTCACTCATTTTTGAACTCCTCTCTAGTCGCATTCGAAATTTCAGCGCCCCAAGCCAAAATTAGAATACGGTTGATTAACCGCTCGCCAATTAAAGTGGCCAGAACGTCGGTTAAAGTAATCAATAACAGACTATTTGCTTCGCTGGCTTGCGCAGGGGGCCGTCCTTCAAAGCTCATTTTTAAATCCACGAATGGGTGATTGGTCTGTGGTGGAAGAGAGTTCGTAGGAAGCCAGGGAAATGTACTTCGGTTCAGGAATATGCTTCTCACGTACAGGGCATTGAAGCCATCTTCACCTACGATCGAAATGATTTGGATTGCCAGATGCTCCCATAAGATAATTGCGGCCTCGGCAATTCCCTCGGTATGCTTTGCGTTGAGACTTTTAATCAACTGATGTCGCGGCAGATCACTGGTTTCCATAATTAAGATATGCGGTTCAACTGATTGGACTAGAGATCCCAGGGTTTTGCGACCGGATTTCGGTTCTATACACTGGACCGGCTTCAGGCACATGCCTATATTGGGTAGTATGCCGATAACGAAACGGCGCATACAGTATGACTCTATGAGCGCGCATTCGGTGCAACCTTAGATAAAGCAGCCATCCGATAGCAAAAATATGAGCATCTGTGATTCCTCTCTGCCAAGGCGAGAAACGACTTTACCGCACGAAAAAGTGAAAACTCACCAGTTGAAGGGCAGCACGATTAGATCATGCAGCGACATCTCTGAATAGCTGTAACATGTTACAGGTATGAAACCGATGGTAAGAGCGGGTGCCGCAGCATAGACATGCTCAGATTGAAGGGAAAGATAAACCTTTGTTTTTATCTCAATAGATTAGGTTAAAACCACCGTCTTTAGACGGTGACTTTGATTTAAGTGTGTTGACTCATGCGCGTTTAGCTTGATGCGGTTAGACGACTTTAGTCGTCTGCATCAAAGCTGCGCTAACCCACCTACTATCAGTAGGTGGTAGTTTATTGGTGCCGACACCAAGAGTCGAACTCGGGACCTTCTGATTACAAATTATCTTGTTTTAACATGTACGAATAATATTTAATGTAGTTGTTTTCATTTGCTTTTATCTCTTATGTTGTTTTAAACTTCCGCTTACAGTTTGACGCTCCCTGTCTACACTGTGTCTACATCAAAGGAGGTTAGAACAATGTCTACACCCGCCTCAACGCTTCCCGTTAGGATAACAAAATCGGTAGTGGATAGATTGCATGCTCCGGCGGCAGGGCAATCCTTTACCCGTGACTCAGAACTCAAAGGTTTTGCGGTCCGCATTACTACCTCTGGTGCCAGGTCGTTCATTCTGGAAAAACGCATAGACGGCAAAGTAAAACGGCTCACGCTTGGCCGCTATCCCGAACTGACAGTAGAGCAAGCGAGAAAGGAAGCGCATAAGCTTTTGGGTCATATCGCTACTGGCCGCAATCCTACCGTCGAGAAAAAGCAAAAGGAGCTGCAAGCCACAAAATTACAACAAGCTTTCAATGATTTCCTGCTTGCCAGAAAGAACCTCAAGCCTCGCACGCTTTACGACTACCAGCGATTAATGAAAGTTGCTTTCCCCGATTGGCAAAGTAAAGCTCTGGTTGATATCAGCAAAGAAATGATTGCCAAGCGCCATGCCAGGATTGGCGCGGAACATGGCGAAGCCTACGCCAATCTAGCCATGCGGTTTTTGCGTGCTCTGTTCAATTTCTCCATTGCACAGTATGAAGACGGCAGCGGTAATGCCATCTTGCGAGAAAATCCTGTCGTGCGGCTTACACAGACTCGCGCATGGTATCGGGTCGAGCGTCGCCAGACCGTCATTAAATCTCACCAGCTCGCGCCATGGTATCAGGGGGTAATGATACTCAAGAATGACATAACGTCTATACAGTCTGCGCTAGTGGCCGATTATCTACTCTTTCTGTTGTTTACAGGGCTACGTCGCCAGGAAGCCGCAACCTTGAAATGGTCCGATATCGATTTACGTGACCGTTCATTTACCATCAGCGATACCAAAAATCGGGAACCGCTGACATTGCCGCTCACAGACTATATTTATAGCCTATTGAAAGACAGAAAGGCCAATGCAGATTCGGAGTATGTTTTTGCTGGAAGTGGAAAGGCCGGGTATTTGATCGAGCCCCGCCATCAGGTTCAGCAAGTCAGAAATACATCTGGCGTATCCTTCACCTTACATGATCTGCGCCGTAGTTATATTACGATTGCCGAGAGTATCGACATATCGGCTTATGCCCTAAAGCGGTTGGTGAATCACAAAATGAGCAATGATGTGACAGCGGGCTATATCGTTAATGATGTGGAGCGGCTGAGAGAGCCGATGCAGAGGATCACCAATCATATCATCAAAAGTATTAATCCTGAATAGCTCTTTCTAATCGTCGAGCTAATCCGGCGAACGATCCAAACCAGGATTCGTACTTGTATTTGTTGGGATAAATATGTTCCGCTACTGCTGCTCAGACACCACCGGAGAGTTTCGGGTTGAAGAATCTGTATTAGTAAGATTCGAACCTGACAAACATTATCAGGTTCGAATCGCCGCTCAGTGCTGGGAGAGGCTCAGAGACGATAACGCGAAAAAGCCACAAAGAGAAGTCTATCCCTCTGCGGCTCAGGACAAGGCTTTGCTTAAGCAGTTTTGCGACGATGAGACATAAAGCTTAGGAGACCTAAACCAGCCAATAGCATGGCATATGCCTCAGGTTCTGGAACGGCAGTAATGTTAAAGTTAAGGTTATCAAACCTGTTAACAGCAGTAGTAGCCGGATACCCAGCGGGAATATACGCCAACCCAACGACTCCGAACTCAAGGATGCCGCTAGAAAAATTTGGGTGTTGGGTTGGATCGACCGCAAAAATATTGTTACGGTCTGTCACGAGTGTAAAGTCTGCTGCCTTCAGCCCAAATGCATGCACTGGAGTAAAATTTGCCACAACAGGGGAAACTTGCTGGGAATGAACGTAAATGTTTCCACCCTGTATTACCGAAAAAACACCAGCTTCTGAAAATGGCGCGGGAACTCCCCCAGCCGTGAAACTAGCGTAAAGGTCTGTTGAAGCATCGATTGAACTAATGGCCCCTTGGAGACTTGGATCGTAGTGAAATGTTGAATTTGACAAGAACTGCGTTGCATGAAAGGTCGATCCTCCGGTGGGTGGAATATTAATGACACTCTGGATGGTAGCGGCGGGATTTCCCCCCGTCAAAATTTGACTTACTACTGCAACATCATCTACGCCTGTTTGATATTTTGAAATAGAGTAGTCGGAAAGGTTGAAAGTGCTATCTGAAAATGTGGTGTTTGCTATGGCCAAATTAGGACTTACGCAGCTAACCAATAAAAGAAAAATAAATGAACGGACAGCGGTCTGGTTTTTCTTAGTCATTATCTTCTCCTTGGAGAATGGTTAAGATGTCAAGATTCCGTATGAGATCGTTTTAAAGGTCGTATATCCCCGCAAGCGAACGTGATTGGGAATTTTAGGTATAGCATAAATTTTTCTTCTCGTTGTTTTCCCCAGCTTTATTTTTCCGGTTGTATTAGGCCTTAGTGCGGCGGCGGCTTAAAAAAGCAAGATTGACTTAACCTTTCGATCTCATCAACTCATATTGAACTAATGCGAACCATTCGTCTGGGTCAAGCTCATTACCCATAGCCCTCATGTCCTTAACACTGGATTCATCTATTATCGGAACCAACAAACCAACTCCTCATCCTCATCAAATATCACATCTTCAACCACGAAGCCCCAAGGGCTTTTTCGTGGAGAATATAGGCATGGCTCTGGTGGCTGTTTTTAGCTTGGCTTTGTGCGATTCGCTCTTCTTTGCTGTCACGCAATTTTGCTTGTCCCATTTGCGAGTTCCATCCGTAAAAAATCTTGCCCGTTTAACTTAAGTTAAGGTTAACGGGAGAACACACATTAATTTCCATCCATTCGCGCATTTCACACAGTTTTATTAAAAATATATTCATTTTTTTGCTCAAATATTCGATAGAAATAACCTAAGGCACGAAATTAAATTGTCATTTTCTGCACTTAGCCGCACCGCGTCTAGCTCAATCACATCCTAAAAAGTTAGTACTTTCCGAAGCTTAACGGGTAGCTATTGTTCGGGGCGGGAAATTCTTCCAGACTCTTAATGTTTACCATTGTCAATATCCTGTAACAGGATGTTACGTCTTACTTCCACTTCTTGCATTCTGTCTCCAGCAACTAACAACCTATGGAGACAGAAACATGCGACAGAATTTACTTACCACAAAAGAAGCGGCATTATGCCTCGGCGTCAGCGAAGCGTTCCTCGAACGCGACCGCTGGGCAGGTGCACGTGTACCATTCATCAAGATAGGTTCCCGCGCCGTGCGCTACCGCTTGCAGGACCTGGAACGCTATATCGAGTCCTGCATTCGTAAATCCACCAGCGATACAGGGCGCAAATGAGCGCGGCTGCATGGCCTGTTCCGCATCCAGCAGGCGCGTCGATTGTGGATGGCATTGTCTATTGCCGGGAAGAGGACGAAGCGCCGTTTAGCTCCGATCTTCTAGGCCGTCATCCCGATTGCCTCGCTTTACCGATGCATGAAGAGTATGTGCGCCTGTATGAAGCGCATAGACCGGAACAAGCCGACGCTTATCTTCACCAGATTTCTAATGCACTAACCAGCACAACGTTAAGCCTTGATGCAACGGATGAGGAACTCATTGCATTCGCCAAGAAGTTGTCTAACCGATTTATCGATCTATCAATTCTTTTCAAGAATCCCGCACACGCCGCGCGGGGCCTCTGCCATCTTGCGCAGACGTTATACGGCGTGACCCCGCCTTGGAGCAAGGTTAAAAAAAGGAAATCCGTCTCTGTAACGGTAACAGATACAGTTACCGATACCGATACCGATACCGTTACAGGACCGCACATTCCTTTAATTCCTGTAACAGAAACGGATTCCCTAACCGATCCTGTAACCGTAACTGGAATTCTGGCACGTCTTGCTGATGAGCACTGGTGGCGCAGGGCATTGCGCAAAGTCTACGGCAGACAATTAGAACATGGCGCTATTCGCGTGGGGCTGGTCCATAAGCGCAAGGATAAGTACGTTAGTGATGAGACTTTAAAGAGGCGTAAAAAACAGGACCGGCGTAACCGAGCCATGCTGGAACGGTGCATCGCCACCAACGAGCTGGGGCAGGAATATAGCGTACAGGAACTGGCCGACCTTTCCGTATCGAATCCCAAGATTCGCCGTGCGGAATTAATGGTTCGCATTGCCGGATTTGACGCGGTTGCGTTGTCTCGGGGCGACGCTGGCGTTTTCTATACCGTTACCTGCCCTTCCAGGATGCATGCCCGGTCATCCAAGACGGGAAGGGAAAACCCAAAGTATGACGGGACTACTCCAAGGGAGGCACAACGCTATCTAACAACGATATGGGCGAGAATGCGGGCCAAGCTGCACCGCATGGATATAGATGTCTACGGCTTCCGAGTTGCCGAACCTCAACACGACGCTACACCGCATTGGCATCTATTGCTATTCATGCCAAAGAATAACGTTAAACAGGTCGGCAGCATCATTCAAGACTACGCCATGCGAGAGAATGGCGATGAACCCGGCGCGACAAAGCACCGCTACAAAGAGGAGCGGATAGATCGATCAAAAGGCACAGCGGTTAGCTACATTGCCAAGTACATCTCCAAGAACATCGATGGCTTTGGTCTGGATTGTGATATCGATGGTGGAGAACCCATGAGCGCAGCGGAAAGAGTAAACGTATGGGCCAGAACTTGGGGCATACGTCAATTTCAGCAGATTGGCGGGCCGCCGGTAACGCTATGGCGGGAGTTACGCCGTATGGGCGGGGTAGGAGTAGCCGGAGAATTGCAGGAGCTACATGAGGCCGCTGATAAGGGGGAATGGGACCGCTTTGTTATGTTGATGGGTGGACCCGAGGCGAAACGAAAGGATTTCCCAATCTCATTGGCTAAGCAGTGGAACGACAAGCCTAACCGTTACCGGGAACCGGAAGGAGAGGAAATTATTGGAATAACATGGGCAAGTGTTGTTTTCCCTACCCGAATTCATCAGTGGACCATAGAGCACAGATGCGAACCCAATAAAATGAAAAGACCGGTTGAGCTTATAGACTCCTTACAAGGAAGCTCATCTATAATTAGCTTACATCAGATTGGTCCTTCACCCTTGGAGTACTGTCAATAACTGTACGGAGAATGCCGGGATATAATGTGGATAATGTACGCAAAATGCGAAAACGTCAGGAACGTGCCAGAAGCGGTCATTTGGCCAATCTTCTGGGTAAACTCTAAGTAATTTGCAAATAATCCCTAAGGTTTAAAAATGGAAATTACCCGTTCGAGTTTCACCATCAGCGAAATTAGAGATATGTGGCAACGACGTGAATTGACCGTAAATAAAAATTACCAAAGGTCATCCTCGGTTTGGCCGGAGTCTGCTCGCACATATTTCATCGATACGATTTTGAATCGGTACATTTTTCCAAAGGTGTACTTTTATCAAGTATTCGATAAGGCACGGAAAAAGGTTATTCGAGAAATCGTTGATGGTCAGCAACGTTTAACCACGGTTCTTAATTTTTTAAATGACGAGTTTGCCCTTTCCAATCGATCAGTCAAGCATCAAGGCAAGCGTTTTAGTGACTTAGATGACGAGTTGCAGCAACAGTTTCTGACGTATAGCGTGGAAGTTGACATCATTTATTCTGCGGAGCAGCCTGACTTGTTGGCTATGTTTACAAGGATGAATGCGTATACAGCACCTCTTAACCCTGCCGAAAAACGACATGCAGAATTCGAAGGCCCATTCAAGTGGTTCATCATCGAAGCTACCGGGGATATAGGCCCAAGACTTGTTGAGTTCAATGTTTTAACCTCCAAGCAAGCAATAAGAATGCAAGATGCTGAATTCTTGACTGAGCTGGCAATTGTGCTTGAGAATGGAATTGTGGACAAATCCGAGAAATCACTCAACCATATTTATAAACAGTACGATAAAACCTTTCCTCGTGAGCAAGAATTTCGAGGGCACATTAACGAATTCATGCAGGTACTTGAAGAGGATTTTGCCACACTAAAGAATACGTTTATTACAAAGTCTTACGTTTGCCATTCGTTGTTCTGTGCGTTAATGCAGAAGAAATATGGCATTCCGGGCGGTGACGATATCGGAGCGCCTCCAGAAGGAGTCTTTTTCACCAACTTGCAAAGTACTATTGATGCGCTTGGCGCTCTCGCCGGCGCACATGAATTGCAAGATCTTACTGGCCCTTATAAAGAGTATGTCGAGGCATGTATAAGTACAACGCACAGAGTGAAACAGCGAAAAATTAGGGCTAGGTGGTTAAGTAAAGCCCTTATTTAGCGTTTGCCATGACCCTCGTAAGAAGCTACAGGCGAATTGTTTGTCGGTTGTCGCGCAGACGCGATCAAGCAGCTTCAATATTTGAGGGTCACGTGAATGGCCTTTACTCACCATGGGAATTTAGGTTTCTTGCGGAGGCATTACTTTCTAATCTTTGGATAGATTGGAATATTTTTGTTAAACAAGTGCTAGTGTTGTCATGCAATGGGTCAATTACTCGATCTGGAGTAATGATGCCGGCGAGAGTAGCTCCTGATAATTGTGAAAACCGCATCGCATATGAGATAAAGCAATATGGAGGCGGCTCGTTGGTTAAGCCCGAAAAGATTTTCTCTGGATCAATAGAGCCGACTTGGGCGCACCCAGATAGAATAATCGCCTGCATTACGGGACTTGCTCCTTCAAATACTTTTGCACTTCAAATGGCATTTGGTTCTGCGGGTTTGTTCGGTCCGAAAAGAATACATCTAGTGCGAAATGCCTGTGCACATAAGTCCAGGTTGAACCGCAATGACGTCCGGTCTTTGCGGAGTTTATACCTTACAAACCACTTTCTTGATCCAATAGATATTATCTGGGGAAGTAATTCCTCGACCAATTCCATTGCTATCTTTGAATGGATCGAAGATCTTGAAAATATTGCCGACCTTGCAACACAGTGATGTCAGGGTTTCGAATACTCCTCCCGTTGGTTTGCGGTTTTCGCAATAGGCCGAAACGTTTCAAGAGCAGACATTCGATACATTCTCATTGAAATAAAACGGAGGATTCAACATGCACTCCCGTGTCTATATTAATATCATCATATAAAAACGCACAGGGTCTAGCACGTTAGCATTTCAAGGAGCGATTTATGAACTTCCCCCCCATCCCATGAAGGACGCTTATGAGGCCATGAAGGCTCTTCAGTTTCCGGATCCTATGAAGGAGACTCGTGAGGCAATGGAAGCGCTCCAGTTTCATGGCTCGACGAAGGGAATACAGGAGGCCATGAAGGCTTTTCAGTTTCCGGATCCCATGAAGGACGCGCTGGAAACAATGAAAACGTTCCAGTTCCAAGACTCGATGAAGGCAATACGGGAAACCATGAAGGCTCCTCAGTTTCCGGATCCCATGAAGGATGCGCTGGAAATAATGAAAGCGTTCGAGTTCCAAGACTCGATGAAGGGAATACGGGAAACCATGAAGGCTCTTCAGTTTCCGGATCCTATGAAGGGAATTCGTGAGGCAATGGAAGCGTTCCAGTTTCATAACTCGAAGGGAATGCAAGAGGCCATGAAGGCTTTTCAGTTTCCAGATTCCATGAAGGACGCGCAGGAAGCCATGAAAGCGTTCCAGCTCTACAATCCGATGAAGGGAACGGGAGCGCTACAGATTGAAAGCCTAGCGGAAGCAATGTCCGCGCGATCATGGCCATTAGCATATGAGAATCTGGACACAGATATTGTCGTTCATGGTGAAAACGCTATATCAGTTGGATCTACGACATTAACCCACTCCGAAATTCAAAGCCTCGTTGATCAAATTGCCGATAAGGCATTCTCGCCGTCGGAAGAGCGACTGGAACAGGCTGTTGCCGTAATCATTGCAGAAATAGCGTCACTCAGAAATTCAAAATTAGAGATTTTACTAACTTATCTAATATTTCCTATTGTCGTTGCATTCATGTTTTCCATAATCAACCCGGTTATCGAGTACTACGTCAAGGAAGCATTGAGCGTCAACGAGCGCCAGATGAAGAAGGACATCAGGAAACACGCCCTAGCTTCCGTGGATGATTCAACGCAACTCAATTCCTACCGGTTCGTTTCGACCAAGGTCCTGAATGTCCATTTGAATCCATCAGCCAAGTCTTCTGTTCTTGGACGCTTTCATCTTGGGCAAGCACTACTCCTCATCGAGAAAGATGAGGCTTGGTCTCTGGTCGCGTGGCATGACGACGATGGTCGTGTCGCGCTTCAAGGCTGGGTATTTTCTAGGTATCTGAATAAGTTCAGGTGACTTACCGAAAGAGCGTTCACCAGTTGTCGAGGAGCGTGTCTCGCGAGCGGCCCATTTCTGTGCGCTAAGGTTCCGCTTCGTATCACTTTACGACTTTCGCCACAGGCAAAAATGTACCGGAGCCGACGTTTCAGCTGCCAGAATTATTATCTATTCTATGTCCATAACTCATGGATCATGAAATCGCGAACGGTAGAGTTGTGCTGAGCTTTGAAAACAAGCTTAGGGAAATGGAGTTCTTCTTCAACATGATCGAATCAGTGTGGAAGGTCACTCCGATTGAGTTTGCCGAGCGGGGGAAATTAAGAGATACAGAAAATTTGAACAGAATTAACCACTATTTCAGCAGCCTCTCTAATTCCTTCCAATCTATTAGGGCTGCCCTACATTCGATCACAAAGGGGAGCACTTGGAATGCACTCTCATCAATAAAGTACTTTTCTTTTTTAAACAGTCTAGAAACAATTACCCATGATGGGATAAATGCCCTCAACAATAAAACATTACGCTCCAGCGGACTGCCAAAAGCTGAGCTTTTGTCGTCCGCTGAGCTCTATGCTAAATGGAACCGCACATGATCGAAGTAGGAATTACCGACGTATTCGAACGGAACTACATGCAAAAGTTTAGAGCTTTTGCCGGGCAATTCGGTGAGTTTGTCACGTATGAGCGCGATCGTGGCGCGCGGGATCTTGGCTTGCATTTAACACACAAGCTCGCATCTGGGAAAGAGAGGCTTTCGTCAGCACTATGCTGGTTCCAAATGAAAGGTGTAATGGCTTCCAGCTTAACAGCGAAGGAGCTTGAGAAAACCAACGAAGTAAAGCTGTCACTGGATGTGAATCATCTTCGCTATTGGTACCTTCAGCCGATGCCGACTTACCTGATCGTCTACATTGAGAGTATTGATGCTTTCTTGATTACCAATATTCAAGACTACATCGCAGATAAATGGGGAAAATCAATATTTGAACTCGATCAGAAGACTACGACTATCGTTGTTTCTGGAGAAAGCATCCTTGACAAGCAAGCTTTCAACCTCATCCTAGTTAAGAGCGATATTGAAGAATGGGCTAAGGCTCTTGAGGCTGACAAAGTATCTGTAAGACTCTGCCGCAGAGACTTCGATTTAATCTGGCACTTCGGCACCGCGCAGGAACGTGGTGCTGGGCATCGTGTGGTTTTCTTGGACTGGCAAAGCAAGACGCGCAGTCAGTTCTATATTCAAGAGCGATCAGCTTCCGGAGAGGGAGAGTGGGAAGACCTTCGAGAGCATTGGCAATACTTGATGACTGTGTTCGACTTAGAAGCGGCATATCCTTACATTGAATTTTTTAGCTTGAATGAAGAAGCTGAGGAATCTTGGATCTGGGACGAAGGAGAACCCGACGAGGGCGTTCCTGACGTGCGATTGAAAAACGGCGATTCGGTTTCTGGTGTGAACTGTTCCTACGAGTATTTTAAGTATCTCGTCGGGGCTAGGCTCAATGAGATGGGTATCCAACTTTTCGAGTCCGTTGCTACTCTCGCAAAAGTTGGTCTTATCGAAATCACTCTTGGAAAACATGAATTGATAAGCGTTGCTCCATGGCATCATAGAGCGATCTGACGATGCACTCCACACAGGTGCGCCGCAAAGCGGCGCGCAGATGAACTTGCACATTGAACGTCAGCTTTAGAGTAAATCGACCGATTGTGTCGATTTAATTCATCCGTTAATGATGCAAAAGTTTTCAAAGCTAGCAGTTCTGTCTACACTTATATTAATGCTGGTTCTAACCTAATAAGTCTTCGATTATTTGGTGGATGTGAGCGCTCGAACGCTCGAGCTACGGAGAGTTCGTCTGAATGGTTGTGTGAAGAGTGGAAAATGAAGGCATTTATTGAGAAATCATTTATAACAATCGGGAGATTGATAGTCCCGCTGTCTACATAGTGTCTACATCGAGAAAATGGCTTTCAGACAACCATCTGTAAGCCATTGTTGTTATTGGTGCCGACACCAAGAGTCGAACTCGGGACCTTCTGATTACAAATCAGCTGCTCTACCAACTGAGCTATGCCGGCGCGGTGCAATTATAGATACCCGGTTTTTCAACACCAGCGTCAGCCGATGCTGTACTGACGTCGCCCTCAAGGGTGAAAAGAACGCCCTGCGAGGTCTCTTTGGCAAATATTCCCTGGACTGCACCAACCGGAACTGAAATTTCGCGCGAGACACCGCTAAACCGGGCGGAGAACTGGATCATATCGTTACCTAGAGTAAGATGATGTGCGGCATCGGAGCCGATGTTAAGTATGATTTCACCATCTTTCACAAAATTATTGGGTACGCGAGTCTGGGCATCTACTTTAACTGACAGATAAGGCGTAAGGCCGCTATCGGAACACCATTCGTAGATAGCGCGAATCAAATAGGGCTTGGTCGACAGCTCCTTCACTTTCGCATTGCCTTCTCGGAGGCCGTGAGCGCGTCAATGAAGGCGGGCCTGCTAAACAACCGCTCGGCATATTTCAGCAGCGGCGCAGCCTGTTTGGGTAGCTGAATGCCATAATGATCCAATCGCCACAGCAGTGGCGCGATCGCCACATCCAACATGGAAAATTCATCCCCCAGCATGTGTTTCTGCTTGGCAAATACAGGTGAAATCACAGTGAGGTTATCACGAATCGCCGCGCGTGCTTTGTCCGCGGTTTTCTGATTTCCATGCTCGACCGCGTCAATATGGCAAAAAAGCTCCTGCTCAAAGCGATACAGGAACAAGCGCGCACGGGCCCGCATGACGGGGTCAGCGGGCATCAGTTGTGGATGAGGAAACCGGTCATCAATATATTCATTGATGATGTTGGATTCGTACAGGATAAGATCACGCTCCACCAGCACGGGAACCCGGCTGTAGGGCGTCATTATCGCCAGATCTTCCGGCTTGTTATGCAGGTCGACATCGATGATCTGAAAATCCATGCCCTTCTCGTACAGCACGATACGGCAGCGGTGACTGAAAGGGCAGGTGGTTGCTGAGTATAACGTCATCATATTGGTTACTTTCAGCGCAAACGAGCTGGGTGCAGCTTTCGTAAATGGGAAATAATCAATGAATGTCCTTCCAATATTCATGTTTCAGTGCGTAGGTAAGCGCCAGCATGCCGAACAGGAAGAGCATCACAATAATTCCTATTTGCACTCGCTTGGTCGCAGCTGGTTCACCTAGATAAACCAGGAAGTTCACCAGATCGGCCACATAGGCTTCATATTCTGTTTTCGAGAGCGCACCTGGCTTCTCCAGCTTCAGCTCCTTTACCTCATGCTTGCCGCCGTGACCGTCGTCGACGGTGTTCGTCACCAGCGATTGCTCGCCTTGCAACTGATAGAGCACATGAGGCATGGCAGCTTTATCGAATACAAGATTATTCCAGCCCGTAGCGGTGGAGTCATCACGATAAAACTTCCGGAGATACGTGTAGAGCCAATCAGCACCACGAGAACGGGCGATTACCGATAAATCGGGCGGGGCGACTCCGAACCACTGTTTGGCT
>CAJDTQ010000042.1_pt1 | contig 13639 bp, 12 predicted proteins | sample 7389881 | NCBI WGS metagenome assembly CAJDTQ01 (sample SAMEA7055658, study PRJEB34461) | soil metagenome | biome: terrestrial ecosystem; feature: Peninsula; material: soil | place: Antarctica | collected 2016
GATAACCAGCTCAAAAACCGGTGGCCGGATTCTTCCTAATCCACTGTGGCGGTTACTGCCTGAGTCCATGGAGTTTTTACTGAGTAGCGACAAAGGTCCGCTTTTTACCGTGCATCCGTTGGGGGGGTGCCCAATGGGGGAAAACGTGGGCGTTGGAGTGACAGATGAATATGGACGCGTATTCAATGCCGAACCAGACGGTGAAGATGCGCTGCACCCTGACCTGGTCGTACTGGATGGCTCCATCATTCCCGGCGCGCTGGGGATTAATCCGGCGCTGACAATCTCCGCCATTGCACTACGTGCGGTTGAGAAATTGCGTGGTGATTGGAGCTACTCCCAGGGAGAAGCTGCTCTTCCAGTAAACGCCGCCAGGCCTATTTTCAAAGTGACTGACCCGTCAAATAAGCCAAGGCCGACCGAGATTGAGATTGTCGAGCGCATGTCTGGCAAAGTCCCACTTTACCTCAACGGCAGCATTCCCACGCCGTGCGTCATAGAACTGACCCTGCAATTCGAACCCGCTGCTCTGCAGAATTTAATGGGGCCTATGCAGCGAAGTCTCAAAGTCAGAACCGCAGAGAGCACGTTGCGCATCTTTCAGGAGAAAACGTGGGATGAATTGCGAGAGCAAGACGCGTCAGAAGAAAAATTGCGTGATGCAGCACTGCTGACTGCCGGATTGAGTGGAAATCTTCGCCTGCTGCATCGTGAAGCATCCACTCCTGAAGAGCGAGGGCGTCGGGGGCGGTGCGCGTGGTTCTGGAACAGGGGGTTGCGCGATGCTTATCAGTGGCTACGCGAGGAATGGCAGAAAACCGGTTGCGTGCTGACAAAGGAAGTTTTTGAAGAAGCGAAGAAAAGAGCGCGTAGCGCCAAAGCGCTTGCCACACGCGCCGGAGAGGTGCGATTATTCGAATATGACCTGACTATCAGTAACCCGCAACTATCAGATATAGACGATAAGCCTGACTTCCTCAAAAACTGGAACAATGCCACTATCCGCGGGACAAAGCGTTTTACTTATGCCCGCCGCTCCAACCCATGGCGGCAACTGAGCGAAGTATTTCTCAGTGAATTCCCGGGGATCACTGCGCGTAATGCCGTATTAAGTCTCGACACAAAATATCTCGCAAAGCGGGGTATCCCGCTATTTCGCATCGTGGATCAGGAGAATCAGCCTGCCGCCCTGGTGGATTTGGCGTCTTTCGGATTGTATCTGCTGAGACTGTTCCTCAGTATCCACATGTGGAGCTTTCGCAAGCCCGATCCGTCCGAATTGGGAGAGCCGCAACGGCTTCCGGGAGGTATACGGGGCTTGCCTCCTCCCAAGGTCAAGGAACTGGAAGTTGACCGGCTACCCGATGGCACGCCAGTCCATGTGCGCCTGACCCGGTACGAACATCACCTTACTACCGAGGTGCCCGTGGTCGTAATTCACGGCTATAGCGCGAGCGGAACAAGTTTTGCTCATCCAGCAGTTAATCCCAACCTCGCGGGTTACCTGCATGAGCGCAAACGCGACATCTGGTTGCTGGATTTGCGTACCAGTTGTGGCATGCCGACTGCACGCTATCCATGGGCTTTTGAGGATGCCGCTCTCGCAGACATCCCTGCGGCTTTCGATTACATCCGGCGGAAAACAGGATCAGATAAGCTTGATGTGGTGGCGCATTGCATGGGTTCTGCGATGTTCAGCATGGCAGTGTTAGCCCCTCCCAAGGAGGGAGAACGGTTCTTTCGAGAGCGTGAAAGCTTGCCGGACTGGATTCGTAAAGCGGTGTTGTCGCAGGTGGCGCCGCTAGTTGTCTTGACCCCGGATAACATCTTTCGCGCTTATCTGATGGGTTACTTACGCTATTTCTTGCCCTTGGCAAACTATAAGTTTCGGATCGGGCCTGATCCATCGTTAGGAGATCAGCTGATCGATCGGCTGCTTGCAACGCTCCCCTATCCCGAGGAGGAATTCGATCTCGAAAATCCTCCCTATGCTTTCTGGAGGCAGACGCCGTTTGTGGGAACGCGCCATCGCATGGATGCACTCTATGGGCGAGACTTTAACCTGAAGAATGTCGATCGCGATGTATTGAAGCACATTGACGACCTGTTCGGACCATTGAGCATTGATACCGTATCTCAAGCAATCCACTTCGCCCGCTTGCAGCAGATTACCAACCGGGCAGGTCGAAACACGTTTGTGAGTCGCTCGAACTTCAGAACACGCTGGACGTTTCCTACTCTTAGCATTCACGGCGAGGAAAACGGGCTGGCTGATGTAGCAACGCTTGCACGGATGAAAGCATTTATGCAGGCCGATTTGAATCTGGATTATCAGACCTTGAAATTCCCGGGATTCGGGCATCAGGATTGCTGGATAGGACGCGATGCTTCATCGGTATTCAATGAAGTGAGCCGTTTTTTAGGCGCAAAAACCTCCTCGGAGCCCGCACCACTCAGCTCTGGCAACCCAGTAGCCCGCCCGGTGCACGCAGAATCGCAGAAACTCTTGCCGGAAATTCCCGCCATGGGCCCCATCATTGGATTGCCCAGCAAAGATGAGGCGGGGGATATACGAATTCTTATTGGTGCGGGCGCCAATCCGGCTCTTGGTCAGCCGGTGCTGGTCGCCTTTATCCCTGTTATTCGTTGCCCCGATGACATCAATAAATTCTCTCTATACCTGTCAGAAAAAGCGGAGTCTACCCAAATGCCGAGTTCGGCATCGGGTTGGCTGATGGCCGTTGCTGACGACAATAGCGGATGGATAAGGCTTAATCCCGCAGCCAAAAATTGGCCTGATGGCGCTGAGGGGGTGCTAATGACCCTGTTTTATGATCAACCGGGCGTCCTTACCGACATTGCTTTCGAACTTCAGCAGATACGCATGGCAAGCATCGAGGCACTTCCCAAAAGCAGAATCGAAACACTTGCGAAAAAGACATTTACGTTTTCCAAACAATTAAGTTTTGTTGAAAGCAAGACGGGAATTACTGAATCGGTTGCCGCCACTTTTGAGCAGTTAATTAGCTTAATCGACGTTGCGGCGAATCAGGTATGGGATGCCGTTAATGAATTACTCGACCAAAACAGTGCATCAACATTACTACCGGGTCTTATTCCAGGTCCGTTGTACAAGCGTGCACAGGAAGCGCTGACGGAGGGCAACGGCTCCCCAGACCTTCAGAACAAGGACGCGCAGAAAGCTTTGGTGGGGGAGAACAATAGCTCCCAACTCCACTTTGTTCTTGCGAGCTGCCAGTATCCAGCCGGGATGCTCGACGGCTTGGCGGCCCAGGCTTCCTATAGCCGTCTTGTAGACCAACTGAGTCATAACAAGTCATTCACGGATCGACCCCCATTTGAATTTTTACTATTGGCGGGGGACCAGGTTTATGTCGATGCAACGGCCGGACTTTTCGATCCAACACTATTGGACGACCGTTACTATCGCCCCTATGAAAAGCTGTACGGCATGAAACCACTGCAATCCCTTATGCGCCAGTTCCCAACGTACATGATATTGGATGATCATGAGATCAGCGACAATTGGGAACCTCGGGCGGACGATGTCAGAACCGACAAACGCATGATAGAAGGGCGCAAGGCCTTCTGGAAGTTCGAGCGTTTCGGCATGGGGTTTTATCCGAAACCGGATGGAGATTCAAGCTATCCCCTCTGGAGCAAGGTAGGCGTCAAGGGCTTTCCGTTCTTTGTCGCAGATACGCGCACTGAAAGAACAACCCGTTCACCTGCGGATATCGAATCCGCGCGAATAATGAGTGAAAGACAATTTTCTGAGCTTATTGAGTGGCTAAAACCAGAGGATACGTCGAATACCACTCATCCAAAATTCATCGCATCTTCTTCAATCCTTCTTCCCCGCAAATTAAGAACTATTGAAAGAGGACATGCAGCCAGCGCCTTACGATCAGATTCATGGGAAGGATTTCCCCTTTCGTTTCACCGCTTGCTGGGCGAAATTGCAGACAAGGAGATTCAGAACGTGATTTTTCTGTCGGGCGATGAGCATTTATCCTGTGTTGCTCGTGCAGTACTTAGGAAACTGCCGCATGGTAAACCCGTTGTAATCCACTCCATACACAGTTCCGCGCTTTATGCCCCTTTCCCTTTTGCAAATTCGGTCCCCGGGGATTTTGCTGCTGCTGAGAATTTTCAGTTCCAAATTTCCGACAGGGATCTCCCAGACAAGCAGAACCACTATGAATGTAGCGTTTCGACGGAATTTGCCTATAACGGAGATGGCTTTGCAATTCTGCATGTTGAAGAAATAAACAATCATTGGAAGATGGGAGTTGAATTTCACCAAAGAGATGGCCGCCAAGACTATTCATACGATCTTGAGTAAGCGCAAATTCTAATGAAGAGAATGGACGAGTTTATTCCACCATAAATACCGGCGCCACACTGTGAAGCCTCATCATTCCTGTCAATGGCATCCTTGGTGTCATATAGGGAATTTCATGTATCAACCCGTGACACTGCGTATCCTTTTGGTGATGGTTGGTGGCGGTCTTGTAATCGACCATGCTCACGCTTCAGGGTTCGCGATACCAAGCCAGAACGGAGCGGGCGCGGGATACGCCTATGCCGGTGCGGCGGCGGTAGTGCAGGATGCATCCATAATCTTCTTTAATCCCGCAGGGATGACTTATCTTGCACCGGGGCATCATGTTGCCAGTGTGCTGAGTATACCCGTGAGCTCCTTGAGATTTAAAGACGCAGGGAGCCTGGCGCTTCCGCCCAACCCCTTGGGGGATGATGGTGGACAGGCAGGTGGCGTTGCGATAATTCCCGCAGGTTACTGGAGTATGTCCATTAGTCCTGCGCTGCGCATCGGGCTGGGTTTGTCACCGACCTTTGGCAGTATTACGGACTGGAGCAAAACCTTTACAGGGCGCTATCAGGGAACCTCATCAGAAATCACGGCCATTAACGCCAATCCCAGTATTGCCTGGCGCATGAACAATGTTATTTCTCTGGGGGCGGGTTTTAATGTCGTAAGATTCGGCGCAGATCTGCGCGGCATGGCGCCGATTCACGCTCCGCTTGATCCCCGAACAAAACTGACCGGCAGCGATATCAGCTTTGGTTACAACCTCGGAGCAATGTTCCAGGTAACAGAAGCGACGCGCTTGGGCATCGCCTACCGGTCGACGATGAATCTCGATGTCGACGGATACTTCCAAGGTTTGGGCAGCAAGGTGCCTACGTCAACTTCTGTCAAATTGCCGGACACAATATCCGTTGCCCTATCCCATATGTTCAATGATCGGCTGCAGCTTCTTGCTGATTTTACCTGGACAGGCTGGAGCAGCATTCCGGCGCTAGTAGTGGAAAGCCGTACAGGGGGCAAAACGATACTAAACGAGAGACTGGGTTTTAGGGATAGCTATCGCCTGGGTTTCGGAGCCCAATACCAATATACCGATAGGTTACGTCTGAAAATGGGAGTGGCCTACGATCAGTCTCCTGTTCGAAATGCGATGGATCGCACGGTGAGACTTCCGGACTCTGATCGGACGTTGCTTGCGATCGGGTTTAACCACAAGATTGGTGAACGCACATCCATCGATGTTGGCTATATCCATATGTTTCTTGCTCGGGCCGAGATTGACAGGCCGACCAGCAATCCATCACTTCTTCCCCTGGTTCGCGGCTCATTCAGCAGCTCGGCTGATATTGTTTCACTTCAGCTTAATCACCGATTCTAATCTGGTGATTCCCATTCCGAGTCGCACCAATTAATGTAAGTATTTTCTCAACCCAAGTCACCATATGGCTAGCCATATGGTCGTCATGAGCGACGTCAGTCTAGCTCTCTGATCAATATGCATCCAGTATTTTCTTTGTCATGATGGGATCACGCTAAGGTCAGACGCCCCCTCTTTATTTAGTAGAGAGCTTTAAAGGGTAGGCTGAAGATTGTCTTGGGATAAACCGCCGACGATGGCTTATGGGTTTATGGAGATGTTAGCCGTCTCAAGTCACCAGTTGTTCTGTGGGTGTTTGACTCAATATACATCGACGAATCTTTTGAGAACGCATTTTAAGCTTGAGGAGAAACAATCATGGGCAATATTTGGGTATGCAAGCCTGACGGCACCATTCAGTGCGACGAAGATGCCAAGGAAATAACGCTGGAAGAAATGCGTGGAGAATTGGCATCTATTATTGGTGAAAAAAATATCCTCGGTATGAAACAAACCTCAAGACCAATGATTCAATTGTGCGGCATGCCCACGGGCAAGTTGAATGCCTATGAAATTACAGAGAAGGGAGCGTTCATTCTAGAGAGAGGATTTGTAGGCCCCCGGGGCTTTAATCGATGTTCAGCCGATGAAGACACGAAACCAGAGCCCTGTGATGTCAGTATTGGACAGATCATTGGCTCTTTGACTTGCCATAACCCGACCACAGTCCGGGAACTGGCAGGGCATCCCTTGAGAGTATATAAAACAGGAGATGCGTTAACGAAAGACTGGAGGCCGGATCGGGTCAATATCGAAGTCGATTCAAAAGGCTTTATCGTAACTGTCTGGTTTGGGTAAGTCATAGGTTGAATGGGAGCAGCTTCGAGGAGTTAAGTTTTTACCAAAATAAAAATACGGTCTCGTTATATCTTTTACTCTTTTGTTTTTGAGCAGTTTCTTCGAGCCTCGCCATAGGAGGAGAGCATGAAAAGGATTCTTGGCTTTTTATTCATTGGAACTGCCCTGTTGAGTTCTTTGAGCCCCGCCGTTTTCGCCGAGGACCGAGCGGTAAATATCAATATCAGCAGTAGGGGTGTGCCGACCGATGCCTCCGCCGTCCAGAAAGTTCGCAAGATCACAGCGCAAGCGCTCGTTCAGGGCACGGTTGACACCGTCTATGTTTATAACCCAAGGGTGGATGGGCCTCATTTTATCGAAGGCGGTTTATCGGCGTGCGTTGAGGCAGGATTCCACTCGACGCCACAGAAATTCGAGGCCTTTATTGAGCGATTGCGTTCTGTTCATCCAAAGCGATCTACCACCTATAACGTAGAACAAATAACCAGCTGTAAACCTATTGAACCGACCGAACCCGAGAGATGTGGTGGTATTGCAGGAGAACGCTGCCCTGACGAGCATCAGTATTGCGATTTCGGCAGTACAGGTCAATGTCGTGTATCTGATGCACGAGGAGTCTGCAAGACCAAGCCCACACGGTGCCCGGAAATATTCAAACCGGTCTGCGGTTGCGATGGCAAGACCTATGGAAATGCATGCGAGGCAGCTAGCGCTGGCGCTTCCGTCGAATACGAGGGCAAATGTGGCAATGATCAATAGCATAGGAGACTTATCATGAAATTTACGCTAAAAGGGCATCACGTTGAAATTTCATATACCCCTGGATCCACCCCGGGCCTTCCTACCTTGACTTATAAGGACAACTCCTTGTCTCGCAGCTTCACGAAGGACGAGGTCCACACGGACTCAACAGCACTGGGCTCGCTCGTTTCTATTTCTCTGGACTCGGTGATTAGGCCACTTGAGAGGAATGCGAGCCCGGAAGGTACGACCTTCGCCTTTTTCCTGCCAGAAGATATCAATGTTCCCCATGGTCATACAGCAAAATTCACGACCGCGGCCATACGAGAGGAGCGTTCCCTGCTTCATATACAGCCGTCCCATCCTGTGACGTGGCAGACGTTCATCATGCATGGGACAGCGCAAAATATCTCCATTCCACTGTAACGGAGACGGCGCGATTGAGGCGCTGATTATTGCATGAGAGGGGCCTTCTGACTTGCGGAACGCAGATTCGATTGTCTCGATTAAGCGGCGGCATCACGAGCAAAGTTACGAATACTCAACTATTATTAAATAGGGAAATTAGAGATTCATCCACGAAAACACATGAGAGTAACTCATGCTTCCTTTGGAATTAGTCAAGCTCACAGCGTTGATGCAACGCACCAGCGGTATCCCCGCAGTCAAGATCGGGTTGATTGATGGGCCTGTTGTTACCCAGCATCCCGATCTGGCAGCCGAACACCTACGCGAGATTTCCGAAAATAATGTCGCGACCTGTAGTCAGACCAATAATGTGGCATGCCTGCACGGCACTTTTATAGCGGGGATCTTGTCCGCCAAGCGCAGCTCCCCCGCACCAGCTATTTGTCCTAACTGTACCCTTCTCATACGTCCGGTTTTTGCCGAGACTGCAGCTGGACGTGAGCGCATGCCTAGTGCCACGCCCCAAGAACTGGCAGCTGCAATCCTCGAATGCATTGACGTGGGCGCACGAGTCATCAACCTGAGTCTTGCCTTAGCTAAACCTTCTATCAGAGGCGAGCATGCGCTGGAAGAGGCGCTCAATGTTGCCTTGAAACGTGGCGTATTGATCGTCGCAGCGGCGGGAAATCAAGGCATTCCCGGCAGCTCCGCCATCACCCGCCACCCCTGGGTCATTCCAGTTGTCGCCTCTGATCTGACAGGCCGACCCATTAATGAATCAAATCTTGGCAGTTCAATTGGCAGGCGCGGGTTGAGTGCGCCGGGGAATAGTATTACCAGCTTGGCTTCTGAAGGTGCGCCCATTACCTTGGGAGGAACAAGCGTTGCGGTACCGTTTGTCACGGGTGCTATCGCTTTGTTGTGGTCCGAATTTCCTTCTGCAACTGCAGCCCAGATCGCCCTTGCGATCACCCAAGCTTCTGGGCTCAGGCGCGCCTCGATCGTTCCGCCACTAATGAATGCCGCTAGAGCCTATCAAACTCTATTGTCAACGAACGCAAGGAGACAAATAGCATGAAAAATTCAATAGAAGATCGTAATTCTCCCGATTCAGGTCAAGATTCACCTCATCAGGTGCGCCTGCCCGGATTTATTAGCGACAAAGAGATCGGTCTGGGTGATGTGATTAAACGAACTACCGCTTATCTCGGGATTAAGCCCTGCGGTGGGTGTGAATCCAGACGGAACACATTAAACCAATGGATGGTGTTTACCCCTACACGATCGCGATAAGGTCTTAGAAGTAACCAATACCTAAAATTAAGGAGCAAGGATATGAACGAGCAAACTGAATCGATAGAAAAGCCCCTCGGTAAGCCCATGGTTATAAATGACGAGCAAGACATTGCGTCTTTTTCCGAAGCTCGATCAACCGGAATGATCTTGCCGCAAGCTGGAGACGGGGGTTGTACCAGTTGCGGTGAAGGCGGAACAGGGCCTGAGGATAATGCAACAAACGCATATGTCTATGCCATCGGCCGGGTGGAAGCCAGATTCCCTAACCTTGCGACGGAAAAAGAGTTTGCCCAGGCCGCCGGTCGCGCCGAGACCAAAGGAAATACCGACTCACAGGCTTTCTATACGGTTTTATCCCAGCGAGGGAACCGCTACTTGGTACGGCAGTTATGCTGGGTGCTGACCATCCAGGGACTGGAGACTTATCTCTTGCAACCGCGCGATCCGGCAGATTTCGATATGTTGGTGGAAGCCATTCGTCCGGCGCCTACCCCTAATGACATCGACGTCGTCATTGGCTTACGCGGCCCCATTGCTCCGCCGCAAATGTGTAATGGCTTGATGGTGCCTATGGTGGCTTTCGACCAGATCTATTCTTTCGGGCGGAATGCATTAATAAAAGCGATTCCGAAGCCGGAAAAGATTGCCGACAAGCAATTCGGGCCGGCGGCGGAGGAGTTGTTCGATCGCATCATGCAGATGACGGACAACGCCGGCGCAACCGACGAACATCGGGCGTTGAACTATTTGGCTATGCGTTACCCCGCCATCTATGCCAAAGCGGCGGAAAAATTTGGTGACGACTTTTCGCTGACAGGAGTTGAGACTATTCCGTCAGCGCTGAGCAGCACCCGGAATATTCTTAAAGTTGTCTTCTCGTACTCTAACCGTAACACTGATTTCACCGAGAAGTTTTTTGTGCGTGTCGATGTGACCGAGGAATTTCCGTTCCTGGTTACCAAGATGTCGCCTTATTACGACCGTTAAATCTACCAATTTAAAGGAGATGGGAAATGAACACCTTGAGTATGCCAGGATTTACCGCAGAGGCTGCGCTTTACCGGACGAAGGGACACTATCGAATGATGGGATCTACTGGTGCTAAAGGAAACGGAACCATACAGCCGGCATTTTGTGTATGTTTAATATCGTGCAGCCTCCATTACGGCTGTCGCAAGTCCTGTCATTGTGAACCCGACTTAATGGCGACAGAGCCAGGGTATGTACCTGATCCGGATCTTATGGATGAAACATCGATCCCTTTTCTGCAGTAGATGACACTGACGATATCACCGTCAGATAGGTCTAAGACCGATAGTTCGGAAGGAAGTAAGTGAGATCCGGGAGGGTTAATGAGCGATTCAATTAACGGGGTGTTTTTCAATTACCTGGCGATGCGCTATCCGGCTATCTCTGCCAGAGTAGCGGGAGAGTTCGGGTGGGATTCCGCATTGACGGGTATTGAAGTCATACCTTCAGTCAGCGCTCGAAATGTTCCAAAAGTCGTCTTCTCATACTCCAATCGAAACCTCGATTTCACAGAGAAATTTTTCATGCGTACCGCTGTAACCGACAAGTTTCATTCCTGGTCAGCCAGGATGTGAGCTTACTACAACCGTTTAGCTACCCCTCCTACAGGAGATATGAAATGAATATCTTAAATATGCCAGGATTTACAGCTGCTGCATCACTCTACGATGCACGTCAATACGACAACTCCACCGGAATGGATTTTCGTTTCCCGCTACCTCCTGAAAGATGTGGTGGCCCTTGGGGAGTGCCGGTACTTGAAGAAGCATTTATTAGCTGTATGCAAAAGTGCTTTTTTAACAACGGGCATTTTGGCACCACCGGCAACGGTTGTAAGATAGGCTGCTGCCGACAGTTAACAGGCTGTTCCAAATGTTATATTCCCTGAAGTATCGCTGCTAGAGCGGCTCATGGGTTTATGGGCGCCTTCGCGACGCTCTGCCACCATCTCGAGCCACCGGTTTTACCGGTGGCGTTTGACCTATTGTGTGGGATTCCATCGGAGCCCTCGATGAAACTGGTTGTCGACCAACTGGATCGGCTGGAGGCGTCCTATGCCATGTTCAATCAGCGGAAGTTTGCTGAGACGGATGTTGAATTTGAGGTGTTGTCCGGTGGCACAATTCAGGGAGACATACGGTTAGGCAACAGCGCCTATTCTCTTAATGAATTTGGCGGTGTATTTACTCGCATGATGGATGACCAGGGCTTACCTGAGCTCAAGAATGAACCCTTGGAGTCCTTCAAGCGGAGGCGCTGTCGCTCCGTTCATGAAACCTTGGTGCGGTGGTGCGAAATCGCGCCGGGAAAAATAGTCAATCGCTCCACTCCCCAAGGATCCAATGCATCCAAACCTTATCAGGCACAACTTATCCGGAAGAGTGGGTTTCTGATCCCGGAAACCTTAATTACCAACGATCCAACTCTGGTGATGGAGTTCTATTCTGAGCACAAAAGGATCATCTATAAATCCATCAGTGCGATACGATCGATAGTCCAGGAGTTTGAACCTCAAGATCTCGCCCGGCTTGAGCAGATACGGTGGTGCCCCACTCAGTTTCAGGCTTTCGTTGCGGGGACTAATTTGCGAGTTCATGTCATAGAAGACAGGGTATTTCCCACCGCTATAAATTCAGATGCGGTGGATTACCGTTACGCTTCCCGGCAAATCGGTAAGAACGCGGAATTGCGGGAAGTTGAATTGTCCGACGAGATTGCAGAAAAATGTATCGCTCTGGCCAGTGACCTTGAATTGCCCCTTGCCGGCATTGATTTGAAAGTTACCCCAGATGACGAGGTGTACTGCTTTGAGGTCAATCCTTCACCTGCTTTCAGCTATTACGAATCATCCACCGGCCAACCCATCTCTGAAGCAATCGCGCATTATTTAATGCAGACCCCATAATTAGGTCTTTTGAAGCGGGGTAAATTATTTAGCGCCTGACGATCTATTTGAAGAAAGGAGCAATACCATGGATCATCCGCATCATCCCGTTGAACACGATCATCCTAGAACGTTCGACGAAGTTATCGCTCGCGGCTTCCCACACGACGAGCTGGAATTCCTCGCAAAGGCGCATACGCAGAGAGTTCGTGGAAGGCCGTCCCCTCGTCCCCATTTGATGCGGTTGACCCCCGCGGTCGGCGCTGCAGCCCCTGTAACTCGCGAGAATCAGGCCAAATTATCTCGCGCGAAGCGCAGTGCATTCCGGAATGCTGTCCTCCAACTTGTCGCGGAGGGGAAGTACCTTGAACTGACCCAGCACCACATGGATATGTCTCACAACATGCACGGAATAATGGGTGAGGTGGGGCTATATCGATTTCTTGGCTGGCACCGCCGTTACCTGTTGGAATTCGAGCGGGAATTGCAGCGGGTTGATGCCATCTTGCGTCCCGGAGAAGCCGAGAAACTTGGTATTCCGTACTGGCGTTGGCAAGAGCGCTTTCCGGCCTGGCTGAAGGACTTTCTGCCTGCCCAAGATCCAGAGACGGGACTGCAGCCTCCTGGACGTAAAAACGCTACGCCTCCCCGGAAGGCCAACGCGACCGATATCAACATCATAGTCAACAAATTTTCAATTCAGAACACCCGGTTAACTGGGGAAAACGACTACACCAAGTTCACCTGGGGCATAGAAGGCTGGGGAAAGCGGCCCAACGGCACAGGACTACCAGCGCACAATCACGGCCATAGCTGGGTTGGGGGTATTATGAATAATACCAGCACGTCCCCCGTGGACCCAATATTCTGGTTGCATCATGCTCAGGTTGACCGACTGTGGCAAATCTGGCGACAGGCGAATCCAGCTTCGGAGCCCAGACTTACTGGCTCTGATCGGATCATGGACCCATGGGCGGAATCGTACGATGACCTACTTGATACTGCTTCTTTGGGCTACACCTACGATTCGATGTTGCTCTGAGAGGTGAACATCATTTTCATGCAATCCAAGGTCACGTTCCGAGGGTTTATCGGTGTTATTCATGCGCTTCAGGGAAACTGAAAAAGCTATTCAGGGAATACTTTCTGAATGCGCATAATTTGCCGGCACCTCAGATGATCGATTCTAGCTTTTACAAGGCTAAGATATATGTCCCTTCGTTCTATCTTGTGAAAACAGCTATTACTTGTCATCGTTTTTAATCACAGCCGATATCAGCTCATAAAAAGGCTGTGCTTCAAAATATGAAAGATTTCGCCTATCAGGTTATGTTGGTGGTTGACTTGCTGCAGCGCAGCCCGGAGGTCGGGGTGGCAGCACACGCGGCACCCTTTTTTCAATTCATACTCTGAAGAAGTTGACGATCAGGAATGAAGAGCATTCTTGGTAAAGGTTGGTTTTACCCTTCACAAGTTTAGAGCCCGCATGTCTGATCTGTCGAAGGTGCAGCCACCGACAAGCTAGCACATTTTCTATTATTGATAAAATACGTTATCAATAATAGAAAGGGCGCATGAGCACATCGGATCTTTCGATTTCTCTGCCTCCTTCCAGTCGGCTTCTGAGCACTGCCGACTTCCACCGCCTGGCGGAAGTGCCTGCCGAAATCGAATGGTTCGCCAATATGTGGTAACTACCCCTGATAGCCCA
>CAJDTQ010000023.1_pt1 | contig 13240 bp, 14 predicted proteins | sample 7389881 | NCBI WGS metagenome assembly CAJDTQ01 (sample SAMEA7055658, study PRJEB34461) | soil metagenome | biome: terrestrial ecosystem; feature: Peninsula; material: soil | place: Antarctica | collected 2016
CCGATGATCTTGCCGGCTCCCAGCTTGCGCCGTGCCTCGGAGATGGGTGCATCCCCCTTTCCTAAATGCACGCCGTCGGCGTCCACTTCCACAGCAAGATCAGGATAATCGTTAATGATGAAAGGTACATCGAATCCGGCGCAAAGCCGGGCTAGTGATTGTGCCTGTTCAAGGCGCAACGCGAGATCGTTCGTTTTGCTGCGGTATTGGACCAACTGCGCCCCCCCTGCCAGCGCCTGCTGCGTCATCGCAAGAAGGTGGGCGGTATCGGCGGCTTCCGGTGTAATTGCGTATAAACCGAGAATCCCGGGACGTGTCATTTACTCTTGTTTTCCTCTTCGATCTCGGTGTCATCCCGGGCCCAGAATAACCTGTCCGGCAAATGTTGTCCCATTCCGGGGCGAAACCCGGCCTTAAGCGACTGCCAGGTATACTCTTGCGCTTCATATACACCCTCGGCGATGGGCAAACCATTGGCGATAGAGGCGGCGATAGCCGAGGCAAGCGTGCAGCCCGAACCGTGATATGAACCTGTGATGAGCACGTATTCGCAGCCCATATGCAAAAGACGAGCCGCGCACTGGCTCAAATGCGGCATTTCGTTATCGTCGTCGTCGTCATCCTGGGCAAGTCGCCGCGCTTCGAAGCTGTTGGGCGTGATGATGGTTGCCTGCGGAAGCAGCAATTCGCGCATTGCAGCGACCATTTCGTCGCTGGTGAGTTCGTCGCCGCGCCCGGAAGCAAGCACAGGATCCAGCACTAGCGGAATATTGGGATAATCGGAAACCACTTCAGCGATAGCCGTTATAATTTCAACACTGCCGAGCAACCCGATCTTGAAAACGTGTACCGGCATGTCTTCCAGCACAGCGCGCGCCTGGTCCGCCACCCATTCCGGTTCCAGCGCCATCACATCGTCCACGCCGGCGGTGTCCTGCACGGTGATGGCGGTGACCACCGAAAGCGCATGACAGCCCATGCTGGCAAGCGTAAGGATGTCAGCCTGGATGCCCGCGCCCCCCGTAGAGTCGCTGGCAGCGAAAGAAAGTACGATGGGGGGTGGCTGAGACATGGGCTAATACCGTAAAATGACATTTTAACCCAAATTACTCTTACTCATCATGTCTACTACCGAAACTCTGGTTTACCGCTGTTACATGTGTCTCATTTGCGGATACGTATACGACGAAGCCGAGGGCTCGCCGCAAGAAGGCATTCCTCCGGGAACGCGATGGGAAGACGTGCCGATGAATTGGACCTGTCCGGAGTGTGCTGCGCGCAAAGAGGATTTCGAGATGGTGGAGATTTAAAATGCGTATTCTTCATACAATGCTGCGCGTGGGCGACCTGGAAAAATCCATCGCTTTTTACACCGATGTGCTGGGCATGAAAATGCTGCGTCGGAAGGATTATCCCGAGGGAAAGTTTACCCTGGCATTTGTCGGTTACCAGGATGAGGCGGATGGCACCGTATTGGAACTGACCTATAACTGGGGTGTAAAAAAATACGATCTGGGCACTGGCTACGGCCATATCGCTCTGGAAGTGGATGACGTTTATGAAGCTTGCGAGGAAGTGAGGAAGCGCGGCGCTAAAATTACACGCGAGGCCGGCCCGATGAAGCATGGCGCCACGGTGATTGCATTCGTGGAAGACCCGGATGGTTACAAGATCGAGTTGATACAGAAAAAGGCGGTATAGGCCGTGTTATTGGCGATGCCTGCCGGATACCAGTGAAAGACGGCGCTGCAAAAAACGGTTAGCCGGTTCTTATCGGCTATTCTGGATTCAGCTTGCAGTCAAGGCAAGTCATTATCCTGATTTTCCTGCCAGGTGAGATATAACACGCCAATCGCGATGATCACGACAGGCAGGATAACGTAAAAGCCCAGTGCGTAACCTGCTCCTTCGCCATGATCATGCGATGGCGATGTGCTGATTATCTTGTAGCCATGAAGCAGGCTGACCATCAGGACCAAAACCAGACCCGCCAGGCGACGGTTCCGAATCAAGACCCGCCCAACCATCCGGTTAAGCAGGTTCGCGGTGTAGTAGCCAATGAAGTACACGGCAATATAGAAGATCAAAGCACCCATAAGAACCTCTGGATTCTAATTTACCAAGTCATTGCCTGGGGAAGGTCCCTCCCTTCGTTAGTTTGTCTTCAGTATTCGAAGCGTGACCAGCAACAGCTACTTTCCACGGTCCACGGTTCCGGGCGTGGATGAGTCATTCTTGCCACTCTTTTTATTTTCAGTGTCAATTTTCTTCACGGTCTTTTTGCTATCGGCTTCGGGTTGCTGTCCTGTCTTATTCCCATTACCGCTTTTTGACTCATCCGTCGAAATAATTTTTGCTGCCTTGGACCAGGGATATTCCTGAGCCTCCCTTTGCGCAAAAACCTGTGCGGAAAATAATGCGAAGAATAAGATTAGCGTAGTTTTATTCATGATTTCTAGTATGTAATGAACAGAATGGGTCCCCGGAACAGATTGTTTCCATGCATCAGCAACGGTTGACGCTGAATGCAATCGGAGTAAGCTTTTTACAGTAATCCCGGACGCTTCCTTATAGGAGGCCAAGCCATTGATATCACGTTATGTTATCTAAAATCCAATTCTATATCAAGGTGGTGCGGGTTCGGTGCGGAGAAGGGATAAACTGTCCCGGTCTGTAACAAACGATCTGTCCAATTTGAAGGATGGCTGAAAAGCGTCGGACCAATTTGTATTTCGTTGCTTTCACTATGATTCTTCAAGTCCCAACAGGTTAGAAAAAATAATTGGCCGACAAAATTCCTTCATTGTTATGGTCATATCGATTCAATTCGAACCTTACATCAAGATCCTGGCCTAGTGCATAGCGGGTAATGAAATGAGCGGTAAAAAAGCGTTTGCTTTCACCAAGAACAAAAATCTGATAACTGCCCGCAAGCTTGATTCTCCAATTTTCCGTTACGTCGTAATACATTCCTGCTTCCGCATCGCCACCTAAACGAAAATTCTGTTTCAAATGCTCAGAGAACTCCGTTTTCAGATCCGCAAAGGAATATAACAACAAGGGTGAAAAAAAATCCGGTCGATAGGAAATGCCCCTTCCGTATACGCCTTTGACGGAATTGCAGTAGTTACAGTTGCGATCTCTTAATGTGTCGACCCCCAGGTCTAAACGCCAGGAAGGTTTGGTAAATAGGGTGTCGTAGGGATTAAGCGCCGTAATAGAAAGAACTTTTACTCGATCCAGTCTCACCCGGTCGGACTCCAGGTAGTATCGAAGCTTGAAGTCCATAAAGATGATTTCCGAGTTTTTATCATATCCCACATCCTTGGCCATTAGATCGTGATAAGCCGGACGATAAGCGAATTCAAGGAAAGGCTCATGCGCATTGAGTCCGATCCCGGCTCGAAAGCGATCCGTACCGTGGCCGTGGTCCGGGCGGCTCGAAAAGTGCGTGATGATATCCGCTGGCCCATCATCGGCAGTCGGCAGTCGACTTCTCGCCAGCAAAACGGAACGTGGAATTTTTATGTTCCCGTTACTCTTTTCCTGCATGCTTTGATACTGCAAGTAATCCATGTAAGCGTTTAATACAAGCGCTTGTGATGGAGCGGAAAGGCTTTTGAAGGCAGGGCTCTCTGGTGATATATCTCCCTTTACCAAGCGTCGTAATATCCGCTTCTCACCATCGACCATCTTGAGTCTCTTGTGATTCATCTGGCTGAGCACTGAAGGTCGGTATATGACCTGCTTTACCAGTTCGTCCTGCGCCATCAGTATTTTTACCGTGTCGGTCGGGATCACACTGAAAGAAAATGGATCTTTTAACCGAAGATCAGGATTGGCTACTTCCAGCAGGGAAAGCACATGATATGAGCAGTTCTCCTGGAAATAAAAATAATCAAAATAGGTTCCACCTAATTCCCACAGGTGCAGAAGCATCGTGTTCAACTGATCTTCGGTAAACTGGAGTTCATACTCCCAAAGATCGCGGCTTTCCAGATTATTGTATTCCTGCACCTTGGTGTAATAAGGGAAAATGGCGAAGCGGCCAGGGAACGAACCTATTAAACCCTTGAACGCATATAGAAACGCATTTTCCGTGTCCGGAACCGCGGCATAGTTGGCGCCATAGTTCATCAGATTATTACCGCTACCCGTCCTTCGGCTATCAATGCGTAGCAGGGTATGTCCAAACATGGAGGCTGGATTGTCTATGAAATAGGATGCGAACACTAATGTTGCGCCGACTGGATCCAAAGCCTTCATCCAGCGGTCGAGCCGATCGCAGGCTTGTATTTCCAGGCGACCGGGGTCGAATGTTAATTGCTGATTCAACCATTTGAAACGGGCGGGAAAGTTACACTGCGGATGCTCTTTGCCTTTTGCTATCTTGGCTAGCGGAATAAAGAAGCTTGAGAGGGTCGCTAATAACTCTGATTCCGGATCGGTTTTGCCTTGTGGAGAGTTGAAAAATTCCATTCCATCGGCTTCACTGGTCATGCCGCGAAAAAGTTTCTTGTCGTACTTTAAAAGGAGGTGCCAGACACGTTCATCGGCAAGCTTTTTTTTGATGGCTTGCTGTTGTAATTCAGCCAGATAATCAGCAGTGACTTTTTGTTCGGAATGAGCCGTTACAGGAAGAAAGAAAAACCAAAAAAATAGCCCGACTACCAGACAAATAGGTTGCACGGAGAAATCATAGAGTGATGGCAGTATAGAAACTGGAAACGGATACAGGTTTTCACCTGTATCCGTTGCTGATTTTTTAATTCAAGGCAGACAGCTTGATGTCACACGATTTTGCAAGTGCAGGATGGCGAGTTATTTCATTTTCAAGTTGGCTCAGTAATTCAGTTGCGTTTGCTTGATCACTCGCAACTAGACTATCGAATTTCCCTTGAACCATTGCACCAAACTCTTGGTGGCTCGCTGCCGGACATTGATATAAATTGGCTAAAGTGGACAGGTTTTCACCTTTACCTTGCGCCATTTCCTTAACCAGGCTGGTGTAATTCTCTTGTGCAAATACTTCACGTTCCTTATTCATGCTTACCAGGCCATGATCGCCACAATTTGAGGTTCCGGATGTAATTCCGAAAGTCTGGCTTCCGAGTGTTGCATTGGTTGTTGAAGCGAAAACCTGCGACGCACCTGGTTGTGATCCCATGAGCTCTGACCCTAGTCCACAACCTGCTGCGCCATAGCCAGCCGCAAAAACAGAAACAGGAAGTAAAAATAGAGAAGCTGCTACCGCAATCCGACTATATCGTCCCATAATACACTCTCCATAAAAGAAGTTAATTATCATACAAACCGAAATAGAAACATGGAATTTCCAGCTAAAACAACAAGAAAACGTTCTAGGAAAGTGATGCCTTTTCCGCTAAAACGTATTGAATTTACGGAAGGTCTTTCAGGTTGTCAAATACTATATTTGTAACCAGGCGGGCGAACGTGCTCTTTAGTTGGCCGTGACCAGAGGACACTCCAGCTTCATCCATATCGCGCCTTCAGGATAGCGGGCTGCTAGTCCTATCGGTAAGGCTGCGAGTGTTTGTAGTGGCGTTGCCAGTTTTCGAGATAAAGATCAGTAAGAGCGGAATTGCCACGTATTACCAGCACATTCTCCGCATTCCTGTACTGCGCAGCGTGGGTAAAATTGAAGCTGCCCGTAATCAGCGTAGCGTCAGGACTATCCGCGTCGATCACCATGACTTTGTTATGTGCGCTGGTGTGTTTGGAGTCTATGAAAACCGACACGCCCTCGGCCGCGATCTTGGAAACCAGGCTGGTACGGATACGATGGGTTTGGTCCTTATCGGCAATCACCTTCACATCCACTCCGCGGCGCTTCGCCGCGATTAATGCATCGGCGATTTTCCGGTGGGTAAAACTGAACGTCTGTACCAGCACCTGGTGATGTGCGCTATTGATAGCGTCAGCGATAAGCTTGCCCGCGTCATCACCCGGGGTAAACGCCACCTGTACCGTGCCTGACGCGCGGAGTGCAAGCGGGGGTTTATGTTCATGTCCAGAAGCCGGTTCGAACCCCGCTGCTTGAGGTAGCGCAAAAAGAATCGCCAGATAGCCGGCAACGGAAAGCGTGGCACAGCGGTGTAGCGATATCATGCTTCACTCTTCGCCAATTCCAGTGCTGCGGCAAAAAAGCCATCCGTCCCGTGCAGGCGGGGCGAGAGTTGCAGGAATGTGCCTGTATCAAGGGGGATTTTTTGTTGTATCAATAGCTCGGCGCAACTCAACTGTATGAAGCGGGGATGGCTGCTTAAAAAGCTATCGACGATTTCCTGATTCTCCTCTGGCAGGAAACTGCAGGTTGCATAGACCAGCCTGCCGCCCGGCTTGAGCAGATTGGCGGCAGACGACAGAATGGTTGCCTGCTTGCGCTTGTGTTCTTCTATGCTTTGCGGTGATTGCCGCCACTTCAAATCCGGATTACGCCGCAACGTCCCCAAGCCGCTGCAGGGGGCATCCACCAATACTCGGTCGATTTTTCCCGTCAGGCGTTTCACCTTGATATCATTTTCATTCGTGATGAACTGCGGATACAGATTGGACAAGCCGGAGCGCTTGAGGCGCGGTTTAAGGTTATTCAGCCGCTTCTCAGAAATATCCAGCGCATAGATGCGTCCCTGCGAACGCATCAGGGTGCCAAGCATCAGCGATTTGCCGCCAGCACCTGCACAGAAATCGACCACCATGTCGCGGCGCTTCGGTCCGAGCAAATAGCCCAGCAGCTGGCTGCCTTCGTCCTGGATCTCCACCTTGCCGGTGACGAATAGTTCGTGGCGATTGATAGCCGGCTTACCGGCAAGGCGGATGCCGATGGGCGAATAAGGCGTCGCGCTACCTTCGATTCCGTCTTTTTCCAGTAATGCAAGGACCTCGTCACGATCTGCCAGCAGCGTATTGACACGTAGATCAAGGGGTGCGGCTTGTTGCAGCGACCGTCCCAGATCAAGTATCTCGCTGTCATTCATGAAATTGCGCAGCTTTTCCATCAACCAGACCGGGAACTCGGCCTGGACATCAAGTGGCTGTGCATCCAGCGATACCGACTTGATTCCCGTGAGCAACTTTGCTTCGGTTTCGCTAACGAGCGATATCAGCTCGCGCATATTCAAACCGTGGAATCGGGCCAGATAAGCAAGCAGTAAAGAACGGGGGGTGGCAGTGTTAACCGCGCGCTCAATGAAAAAGCGGTGGCGCAAAATGTCGAAAACCGTTTCTGCGACAAACGCGCGGTCGTTTACGCCAAGCGTCGGGTTTTCCCGGAAGAAATGCCGCAGTATGGAATCTGCGGGATGTTCCAGCGGAAGCACGGCACGCAGTGCAGCAGTAGCCATGTCCAGATGAGCAGGAGTAAGACGCATCTATTGTCGATTATTGGGGAAAGCAGGCGCGAGGGATGCGCGACCCGCATGGGCGCGCTCGTAAAAACAACAAACCGGCAGGACGGTATCAGCTGATATCGATTGCCTGCCGGTTTTCGATCAGCGCAGGCGTCCCTGTTTGAAACTGCCGACCATCTTGTCTGTGTAGCTTATGTTGGTAACCATCTGATCCGTAACAATGCCCATTTTCTCGGCCGCAACGATGCGTACCGGTAACATGTGATGGTCAACAGCAAGCCAGATTTTCTTGTCGCGCTGGCCTTCGTTTTCCACCCGCTTTGTCAGTACGATGGTTTCCAGCTTACCCATCGGCGTGTCCAGGGTTTCTTTTCCAACCGTGTAGTGTGCCAATTCGAGGTGCTTGCCATCGGTTTCATGGAGGTCGATCACCTTGCCTGAGACAGCGGAAACGGGAGAGAACATGAAGCTGTAGGGCAGGCTCAGCTTGTCCTGAACATCGGCAGGCAAGGCCTTTTGCTCTTCTCCACGCTTATGTTGAAGAGTCAACAGCTTCTTATCCCAGTCGAAAATAGCTACCTTGGGTATCTTCTTGCCGTGCTGGTCCGAAAAACGTCCGGGACGCAATGCCCCTTGCGAGGTAATGATCCCCTGGCTATCGCGCACCACGCTTTCGGGTTGTGTCAGCGCCAGCAGACCTTTGGCGCGGGATTCGCTATTGATCTCATAACTACGTTTACCACTTTCCTGAATGATTTTCAAAGTGTCGTTCACTTCGCCTTCGAGTGCTCCGGATGTTATCGAATAGCTGATATCGACCCGGACGGGGGCATCAGCGGCACCAGCGGAGAAAACCGAAAAACTTAAGCTCCACAGCAACGCAATGGATAACGGTTTCATTTGTATAATTCCGGTGAGTATAAAACTGAGTTGTCGATTCCGGCGTTGCTCACTTCAACATGATTATCAGAGAGTTTCAGCCGGTCTTCCATGAACCACCGCACGGCTGCGGGGTAAATGCGGTGCTCCTGTTGCAGTACCCGTGCTGCGAGCGTTTCTTCGGTATCGTCCGGTAATATCTGAACAGCGGCCTGGACGATTATCGGACCGCGATCCATTTGAGAGGTAACGAAATGTATCGTGCAGCCATGTATCTTTACACCTTCCTGCAACGCCTGCCTGTGACTATGAAGCCCTGGAAAAGCGGGCAGCAATGATGGGTGGACGTTCATTAGCTTTCCCTGATAGCGGTTGACAAAATCATCTCCCAAAATTCGCATAAATCCTGCGAGCACTATCAGGTCAGGCTCATAAGCATCGATTGCATCGGCCAGCGCGGCGTCAAACGCGCGGCGTTCGGAATAAGACCCTTGATCCAGCACTCTGGTTTCACAACCATGCATTTTTGCAATTTCAAGGCCCGGTGCATTGGGTCTGTTGCTGATGACTGCAGCGATCCTGACCGGAAGCTTCGCTTCGATCAGCGCTTGCATGTTGCTGCCGCGACCCGAGATGAGGATCACGAGGGATTTCATTGTTTCGGCAGCGGTACTCGACTTCTTCTTTACATGCACAGCCGATTACTCGAAGATTATCTGCGCTTCATCCGCATGGCGTTCGCGAATCATGCCGATATGCCACACAGTCTCGCCAGCAGATCGCAAAATCTGCATTGCATTATCGGCAAATTCCGGCGCCACTACCAGCGCCATGCCAATGCCGCAGTTGAACACACGTCGCATTTCCTGTTCGTTCACATTGCCTTGCTGCTGGAGCCAGTCAAAAAGCGGAGGCCTATCCCATGCTTCGGGTTTCAATATCGCCGTGACGCCTTTTGGCAGGACGCGTGGGATATTCTCCGTCAAACCGCCGCCAGTAATATGTGCCATGCCTTTGACCGGCAGATGTTTCATCAGTTCAAGCAACGGTTTTACATAAATGCGCGTCGGCGCCATGATGACATCAATTAACGCTTCACCGTGGGAATCCGCTGACAAGTCCGTATTATTTTTCTCGATAATCTTGCGGATCAGCGAATAACCATTGGAATGTGCGCCACTGGAAGCAAGTCCCAATACCACGTCACCTTCCTGAATGGTCAAGCCGGTGATGATCTGGTCTTTCTCGACGGCGCCTACCGCGAAGCCGGCAAGATCATATTCCCCGTCCGGGTACATGCCCGGCATTTCAGCGGTCTCGCCGCCAATCAAGGCGCATCCCGCCTGCTCGCAGCCCTTTGCAATGCCTTTCACAACGCGCGTAGCTGTTTCTACATCCAGTTTCCCGCACGCGAAATAGTCCAGGAAGAACAGCGGTTCCGCGCCTTGCACCAGGATGTCGTTGACGCTCATTGCCACCAGGTCGATACCGATACTGTCGTGCTGGCCGGACTGGCAAGCAAGCTTTAATTTGGTGCCCACGCCATCCGTGCCCGCTACCAGCACCGGATTACGATATTTTTTTGAAATCTCGAACAATGCCCCGAAGCCGCCTATGCCGGCGAGCACTTCCGGACGCATGGTACACTTGGCATAGGGCTTGATGTTCTCCACCAGGCGGTCACCCGCCTTGATGTCCACGCCTGCGTCGCGATAGGACAAATGGGTGGAGTCAGGGTTGGGATGCTCGAGTTTGGATGAAGTCAAGTTGAGTTCTCGCCTTATTGCAGATAGAGTGCCATTTTCAAGATGGCAATTTTACCGTAAATGGACGATGTAAGTCGCTGCTTCTTGTATGACTTCGACATGTCATGGTCAATCATCACCAATACATGATCAACAACTCATGCGCAACAATCCTATACCTTGTAAATGAAGCAGTTGTTGCTGGATATCGCGCCGTCGCCGCCGCCCACGCTGGTTAACTTCGTGCCGGGGCGCAATGGCGAGCTATTGCAGGTCCTGGATAATATTCTTGCCGGATCGGAGCGTGAGCGCTTTATTTATTTGTGGGGTGCGGTTGGGTGCGGTAAAAGCCATCTGCTACAGGCGATAGCAGCGGTACATATGCGCAATAAAGTGAATACGGCATATTTCGCGTGTAACGCAAATACCAGTTTCGCCGCAGGCAGCGAAGCCGATTGTGTAGCAGTGGATGACGTGGACCGGCTCAACGCCAAGGCCCAAATCGGCTTGTTTAATCTCTATAATCATATTCGCGACGAAGACCACGCGTTTCTTCTGGTGAGCGGTACGGTTGCGCCGGCGCAATTGAAACTGAAATTGCGCGAAGATCTCGTTACGCGCCTGGGATGGGGTTTAGTTTATCAAGTTCATGAATTGACCGACGAGGAAAAAATAAAAGCCATGAAAAGTCATGCAACCCGACGCGGGCTTGATTTGTCGCAGGAGGTATGCGACTACCTGCTCCGGCATCAACGTCGCGACTTGCCGTCTTTGATGGCTACGCTTGACGCGTTGGACAGCTATTCGCTGGCCAGTCAGCGTAAAGTCACGGTTCCGCTGGTGCGTGAATTATTACAGGCAGCGTCATGAATCTGGCGCTGTTTGACCTCGACAATACGCTTCTGGCCGGGGATAGCGATTTTCAGTGGGCGCAATTCCTGATTGAGCAGCGTGTGCTCGATCGTGAAGTGTACGAAGCGCAGAATATCGAATTCTACGAGCAATATAAATCCGGTACGCTGGATATACATGAGTTTCTGGATTTTCAGCTGAAGCCGTTGTCGCGTCATCCCCGCAGCCAATTGGATGCCTGGCACAGCGAATTCATGAAGGAAAGAATTCTGCCATTGATAACGCCGCACGCGCGCGAATTGATTAACAAGCATATGCTCGGCAGGGATTTATGCATCATCATCACCGCCACCAATCGATTTGTCACCGCGCCGATCGCGCAGGAACTGGGAATAAGCAATCTGATTGCCACCGAGCCGGAACAGCGAGATGGTGAATACACGGGCCGGGTTTCCGGGCTGCCCTGTTTCAGGGAAGGCAAGATTGCGCGGCTGGAAAGCTGGCTGGATGAGCATAACCTGACATGGCTATCCTTTCAGGAAAGCTGGTTCTACAGCGATTCGTTGAACGATCTTTCGCTACTCAACAAAGTTACCCATCCGGTCGCGGTGGATCCCGATGCAACCCTCAAGGCTCATGCGGAAAAAAAAGGATGGCCCATCATCAGCCTGCGATAACCGGGATAATGATTCAAGAATGCTATGCCCTGGCCGCGATGGTAGTAGCAAAAGCAGAGAACACGACAAAGCTTTCTTGTTGATTCGGTTAGGGGCTCGGGATCTGACGTGCTGATCGTTCGCAAACTGGTCTGAGCCCCCGAGTGAGTTCCACCAAACATCCTTTACTGTTGCTGATTTTCTTCTTTCTGCTGGGTCTCGGCAGTGTGTTTACCGGACTACTGTTCGGCAGCGTGGATATTCCCATCCCAGGCATTATCGATGTCCTGTTGTCGCCGGTCGATAGCATCCCTCACCAGATCATCTGGCAGCTTCGCTTGCCGCGTGTATCGGCGGCATTCGCCTGTGGCGGCCTGCTGGCCTTGGCGGGCGCGCTATTGCAGGTTCTGCTGCGTAATCCCCTGGCTGATCCTTATATTCTGGGCGTATCGGGCGGGGCGGCAGTCGGCGCGCTCCTTGCGATGTTGCTGGGATGGGGGCTCATCTTGACCAATCTGACATCGTTGGCTGGTGCACTGACGGCGATTGCCATTGTGTTCGGCTTGAGCTTCCGTGCCGGCGACTGGAATCTTTACCGGTTGCTCCTGACAGGCGTGGTACTGTCCGCTGGCTGTACGGCGCTGACCACCTTGATCCTGACGCTGGCGCCCGCCCACGATATAAAAGGCATGCTATTCTGGCTGATGGGCGACATCTCGCGCGCTGAAGAACTGACGCCTGCATGGGCGATGCTTATTATTGTAACGGCTTTGAGCATGCTTTTTTCCGGCAGCCTCAACGTCCTGAGCCTCGGCCAGATGAAGGCGAGAACGCTTGGCGTGTCGGTGCTGCCACTGCAGATCGGCATCTATCTTTGCGCCTCATTGGCGACCGTATCCGCGCTGATGCTGGCGGGCGCCATCGGATTTGTCGGTCTGATCGTGCCGCACGCCGTGCGTTTGCTGGGCGTTAACGATTTTCGCTGGCTGCTGCCTTTGTCGGTGCTCTCCGGAGGCAGTTTTCTCACACTGGCCGATACCCTGGCCCGTACGTTGTGGGCGCCGCAGCAATTACCCGTTGGCGTACTGACGGCATTGCTGGGCGTACCGATGCTGTTGATTTTACTGTCGAGAAAGCATTGAACCTGAATCCGGTGGTTGACCGCTTATTTGTCAGCTCATTGTCAACTAAGCGTTATAACCGAAAAAAATGCTTCGCATCCTGCGAGCTTTGTCTTTTTGGTAAATCCACTACGGGGCTCCACTGTCGGATTCAGGTAATCATTTCAAGTCTATCTCAAACGGAGGCTGTCATTTGATGAACCTGTCCTGGCATCGCGCGTTACCGGTCAGAGGATGAATTCTGCAAGTTCAGCATCTACCCCCGAACGATCCCTTGAGTCGTTGCCTACCGAGTTGCCTGCAGGGACAGTCCACCTCTGGCGTACGTCTGTCGCGGACACGAAAATTTCGTTCGATCATCATCTATCCGTCCTCGACGAGGAAGAGCGGCACCGGGCAAATCGGTTCCACCATGATCGAGATCGGGTCCGGTTCGTCCTGGGTCGTGCTTCTCTGCGCTGCTTGTTGGCAAAATACACCGATTCCGATCCTGCTCTCATCCAATTCAAGCAGAACCGCTACGGTAAACCGTTTGTTCAATATCCACCCAGTCCTGTTCGGTTCAACGTAACGCATTCCGGCAACTACGTATTCCACGCGATCGCGCATGGAACCGA
>CAJDTQ010000021.1_pt1 | contig 13122 bp, 9 predicted proteins | sample 7389881 | NCBI WGS metagenome assembly CAJDTQ01 (sample SAMEA7055658, study PRJEB34461) | soil metagenome | biome: terrestrial ecosystem; feature: Peninsula; material: soil | place: Antarctica | collected 2016
CAATTGGACGGCGAATAGAGGACGAGATAAGTGCTCAGCGATCGAACATTCGTGAGGTCGAGCGTAATCTGAGCCGTCGCATGAAATCTTTGCCGGATTTGGCCGAGGCATTAACCGTTGGTGAAGTTACCGCACTTGATTTGATGTCGAAGGAAACTAATGGATTTGCGGTTAGATATGGAGAAACCTGGGCCAGAACAGGTGTCACTCCCGATATCTCTGCACTTGATGAACTGGCATCCCATCTTGAGGAAAGCGTTTCTGAGGAACCAATCGCGTTGGACTCTTTATCTGGAATCCATGAGCAATCGTTCACCCCCTCCGAAGCAAGCGGGGTACTTGCGATAAGCGTACCGGACGCAGCCAATGCACTGGTATTGTGGTTCAAGCCCGAAACGCTGCGAGTTGTAAACTGGGGAGGTGACCCTGCCACGCACGTGACGTCCGGCAGCGATCGGTTGCACCCCAGGATATCGTTCGCTGCATGGACCGAAACGGTGCGGCAGAAATCTTTACCATGGAAACGCTGGGAGATTGAAGCAGCGTCCAGTTTTAAAGACGCTATTATCGCAACTCGGCTTCGATATCAGTATGAACGTGAGCGCGTGGCACGGGCCGAGGCGGAACGGGCAAAACGCACACTTGAAGAGGCGATGGCCATGATATCGCATGACCTGCGCAATCCGCTCAGTTCAGTGATGATGAGCGCGGCCTTGCTGGGCGAGGTTTCACCCGAGATGACTACCCCGACGACGAAATCCATTATTGCCACGATAGACCGGGCAACTAAACAAATGCTTTGGTTGATCGACGGCCTGCTTGACGTTGCCCAGGCGGAGTCGGGTACATTGCATTTGGATATTCAACGTGTTTCCGCAACTGGACTCGTCAATAATGCCATTTCTGTACTTTGCCCCATTGCTCAAGCAGCGCACATTGCATTGCGTACGCAATTACCGTCACGCGAGGTTTTTGTAAAATGCGATGAGCAGCGAATCCTGCAGGTGCTATCGAATCTTGTTGGAAATGCAATCAAATTCACTCCTGAAGATGGTCGTATCGATCTCATACTCGAGGAATCCGCCACAACAATGATATTTCATATCGTTGATTCGGGGCCAGGAATAGCTCCAGATCAACTTCACAACATATTCAACCGCTTCTGGCGGGGAGACGATACGCAAGCTCAGGGTCTTGGTCTAGGGCTTTCCATCGTAAAAGCCATTATCGGGGCACATGGGAGAGAGGTGAGCGTAATCAATCGGGTTGAAGGTGGTGCATGTTTTTCGTTTTCGCTCGAGAAAATCTGATATGCCAGGGTCGTTAAGAGACGAACTTCGGTCCTCGACACGGTTGCAGCACGACGCGATCGAGAATACATTAAACATTATGCGTATCGATGTCACGATGGCTGACTACGTGGCGTATCTTTGCTGCTACTATGGCTACTATAGGGCTTTGGAGTACCGTTTGATCGCGGGAGACTCGAGTTATTGTAATAACGCGCTCAAGCTGAATGCGAGACAAAAGCTGGAACGGTTGGCGGCGGATATTAACAGGCTTTGTGGTACCAAAAGCCTGGCGAGAATACCAATATGTCCATATCCTCCGACGATAACCGAAGCGACTGATGTCGTGGGCTGCTCTTATGTAATTGAAGGCTCAACGTTGGGGGCGATGATTATGTATCGGCACTTGCACAAATGCCTCGGAGTATCCTCGAATAATGGTGCAAGTTTTGTCTATGGTTACGGTGAATCCACCACAATCCAATGGAAGCGTTTTGTCGAGGCGATTGAGGCTATGGATTTCGATGCGGCGGAACGTAAAAAGTGCGTAGAAGCGGCGGTCGCCACATTTGACACCATGAAAGTATGGTTGACTACTGCGCATGAGGCTCAGAAAGTCGCGATAACGTGGCGCCGTGGATCACATTCAATTTTCAGCAGGATCTGATATCGGGAACAGTTGGAAATAACCAGACACGAAAGGCGTTGACTGTCGTGTCCCTGAATTGGAATGAATCATGCTTGAAACTTGTGTATGACAATGAGGAGTAGGGCGGCGTATTCTTGATGGTTCTTCCGGAATTATCAAGAATACGCAAGACAACGTAATTGGGTTAAAGAGCCCACGTGTGGCATTGGCGGTATGTGATGCGCGGACGGAATTGTTGCTAGACGGTGCGCGCCAAATGCTGGCTTCGGCAGTGGAAGCAGGAGTGCAGGAATTCTGTTGCCACATCGGTCGCTGGATGGGGGCGGGCGGCAGCGCCTGGTGTGTACGACTACCTGCATGAGCACACGCTCCAGAAGGGGCTGAGCGCTATTGAAGTCAAGGCGCCCCGGGTAAGAGACCGGTCAAAGAAACCAGATTCAGCCCGGCAGTACTGCCGCTGCATTTGCCGCGCACGAAGACAATCGAAGAACTGTTGACTAATTGCGTCGGATGCCCTCCCAACACCTAGCAGCCTGTCGGACTTAAAGGAAATCGGCTGCAAAAGCGTTTGGCTGGTTCATATTTCGCTGCTTTTTCGGCCAATAGAATAGCTATTAGCCTTCAAAATCCTCAAAATCTGCCCTCAGCCGGTCACTTTTTCGCTGCGATTCTTTAAGTCCGACAGGCAGCTAGAAGTCACCACTAAAATTCTTACGCTCGCGTTCACTCATCACCAGCTCCTTTTTCTCAGCAGCCTACCATCCTGATTCAGTGTCGGGATTCATTATAGGCACGAGGCTGACAGAACCTCCAGTAGTTGGATTTACCAGACTGATCAATTGGAGCTGATCTTTGGTTGAAGTCAGTCTGACCATGAGATCAACGGAAGCTGTTGCCCCTTCCAGAACATGAAAGGTGTACGGAAAAGTATTACCCAAGCTTACGATATCAGCATTGGTTTCGGGGGTGCTGAAGTTTAGGATGCTGATGTTTAACGTATTATTGATGCTCAGATGTGTGTGATAGAGAAAATTTCTGTTCGTGTTGTCAAAGCTGAGCGGGATATCTAACGCGATTCCGGTAACGTCTGTTCCTGAAATCGTTGCGCCGTTGTGATAGATTAATGTTCCTAATTTGAAAGTTTCTCCTGCCGAAGGAGAAAAACTATTTCCAACAAAGGTCAGATTACTTTGTGAACCAAAACGATCAGACGTTGGCTTACCCCAGTTAAAAGAATTCATTCCTACTCCACTACAAGTCGCAGGAGGGCAAGACGGTGTCGGGTCGTGAAAAATTCCGTCCGAGGTTCCAGCGTCGGTCACTTGTCCGTAAACTGACGAAAGCGCGACCACTAAAATAAGACCTAACCATGTTGATTTGCAACGATATGACTCAGCAGGCTTGAGATTCATTATTCCCTCCTGTTTTTTTTGACATAACATTAAACCATGATTCTATAGGGACACCACATGGAACCTGGGAGATAAATACCTTATTGTGAGTTGAATTGACTCACATTGTTTATAGCTAAAAATTGTTTATAGTTAAAAAAACAGAAAAAACAAGAAGTATTTTAGCTCATCGAATTGCCTCAATAAAAAAGTAACCGGACGAGAAGTGCACTAAGGGGATACGTTGCCTCAAATTGTTGGTAACCGAACTCAGTGAGGGGTATCGACAGGCGTACGCATGAGAAGCCGGTCTTTCTTGAGGCAATACGCAAGCGCTATCATCTGGTTGCTGGTGTGGAAGTTTACCAAATCAGCACGATGCCCTGGACAGCTTTCGCAATACAACCTGCAGTCTGCGCTGCTGACAATATTTGCGCAAGCCAGGCGGGTAACCGCTCAGATGTGCAGCAAGCGGCTAGTGGCTACGGCGTAGCGAGCGCGTCTGTATCCAAGCGCTATCTGTCGCCACGCAGGCAATAGCCGCAACGGGATTTATTTAACGTGCGGAGAATAGGTTATTTAACATAATATACATTATGTGCAAATAAAGTTTATCTTTGCGGCTGGTGTGGTCTGCAAATAAATTATCACGTTATGTGCGGTTTAGAACAGAGTAATTAAAGCTGATTGCGCAAACTATCTATTGGCGCCTACTTTTTTCTCCCTCTTGTAGTAGGCGTCTCTGGCCCGGCAAGGCCGACTACTCTTTGCCGGGCCTTTTTCTGGGCGACGCTTCAGCACGCATGAGGATTCTCATTCTCGAATATGCATGGCTTGCAATGTAGAAGATTGCAGTTGCGCGCATAATCATCCAATCCCTTATAGGGGAACACGATCCGTGCGATTTGGGCTCGACTTGAAACCGTTCCGCGGTCATCATTCTTTCACTTTTCAACTTGTTGAAAACAGCTTATGATTAAATGAATAAATAAGCGTCAAGAGTTTTTTAGAGCGCCGTCTTATAATTCTCAAACTCCATTCATTGAAAGGAGAAAACATGAAACTTATAGTTCTGGCTATTTTTACCGCGATCATTGCAACCGCCGCATTGGCGGCAGACGCGCCCCCGATATTTGAAAAACCGGACCCCAAAAGTAAGTTCAGGGCCGCGCAGCTTCACGTGAAAGAACTGATGAAAGCAGGTCAGTACAAAGAAGCGTCCGAATACATGACTGTTTATCAAAGATTGGGCTGTGAAGCGGCGGAGCAGAAAGCGGGAACCAGCATAGAGGAAGGAACCGCAATTTGCGCGCGCAAGTATCATCAGGCGGGTGTCAACGCCATCAGTGCCCAGTCTGCGACAGACTCGCTATCTTCCTCAAATACGCTTGCCCCTGGCATCATGGTGATGCCTCGTACCCTGCCCGGCTCACCGACTGCGCTGGATAGCGGCTCTACACCTTCCCTTTTTGTCTTTGACCCTCGATCTACCCCTGGTCAAGGCGGTTCTGCGCCTGATCGCAAGGTTGATCCATGGACTGGAAGTCATTGATTATATTTGCTTTCAGCAAAAAATAAGCGCCTGAAGCAGTGCGCTATCGAGCCAAGACATTTTTTTCGGTTGGAACCTCAGGAATTGAGGTGTATGATTTCGTCCTGCCAATATTATCGATCCCGGAGGCAATTTTGAGAATATCTCGTTTAGCGGTAGCTTTTTCCATTGGACTCATGCTGCTGAGCCCGTTATATGTACTGGCGGAAGCAGCGGGTACCAATACTGCGAGCACGGCGGCAAACATGCCGAGCAATGAAGGCAAAGTACTTTCTACGCTGGATGCGCCAGGTTATACCTATATGGAGCTGGCCAATACCGAAAAACGTTTCTGGATCGCCGCCCCGACTACTCGGGTAAAGGTGGGTGATCGTGTTCGTTTTGAACAGAGTCTGGTCATGAAGAATTTCAATAGCAAAACGCTCAACCGATCCTTTGATCAAATTATTTTCGTCAATTCGGCCACCATATTGAATTAGCTTGAAACAACATTAATATTACAAGGTAAGTAACTCATTCTCAAAGATTTCATGCGCCCTTCCGTATTTTTTGATGTTTAATTGTTTTTTCCAGGTCTTTCCCAGATTCTGGTTCAATAAATCCCACGAAGAGCTTGTTTTTAAACTTTTTTAGCTCATCCCGATATTCTGCTGCTTTTTCAAATTCCAGGTTTTTTGCGGCAGCGTGCATCAGCTTCTCAAAAGCCTTGATTTCTCTGGTCAGCTGCGCTTCGCTCATCGAGTCGTAGCGCGCTTGCACTTGCGCTGCCTTAAGATGCTGCTGGGCTGTTTCAATGTTGTAAACTCCATCGATCAAGTCCTTCACACGCTTGTGTACGCTCCGCGGTGTGATGTCATGTTCCAGGTTGAACAACGTTTGTTTATTGCGGCGGCGCTCGGTTTCGTCCATCGCCAGGCGCATGGAATTGGTGATCCGGTCAGCATATAAAATCGCGGTGCCATTAATGTGACGTGCGGCACGGCCAATGGTCTGAATCAATGAGCGTTCGGAACGCAGGAATCCTTCCTTGTCCGCGTCCAGTATGGCTACCAGCGATACTTCGGGTATATCCAGACCCTCCCGTAGCAGGTTGATCCCCACTAGAACATCGAACTTTCCAAGTCGCAGGTCGCGAATGATCTCTACCCGCTCCACTGTATCGATGTCCGAGTGAAGGTAACGTACTTTGATGCCGTGATCGGAAAAATAGTCGGTCAAGTCCTCGGACATGCGTTTGGTCAGTGTCGTTACCAACACCCGTTCGCCTTTGGCCGTGCGCAGGCTGACTTCCGACATGAGGTTATCAACCTGGGTTGTAGCGGGGCGAACCTCGATTTGTGGATCCACCAAGCCGGTAGGCCGTACCACCTGCTCCACGACCTGTCCGCTGTGCACCCGCTCAAACTCCGCGGGAGTCGCGGAAACAAACACCGTTTGAGGCATTATTTTCCTGAATTCGTCGAATCGCAGCGGGCGATTGTCCAGCGCCGAAGGCAGGCGGAAGCCGTATTCCACCAGATTTTCCTTACGTGAGCGATCTCCCTTGTACATGCCTCCTATCTGAGGGACCGTGACGTGGCTTTCGTCGATTACCATCAATGTATTGGACGGCAGATAGTCCAGCAACGTAGGTGGGGGTTCGCCCTCTTTTTTTCCGGACAAATGTCGGGAATAATTCTCGATGCCTTTGCAGAAGCCCAATTCGTTAAGCATCTCCAGATCGAAACGAGTGCGCTGTTCGATACGCTGTAGCTCCACCAGTTTGTTGCTCAGGTGAAAATAATCCAGGCGTTCCCGCAATTCGGCCTTGATCGTTTCAATCGCGCGTAATGTGGTACTTCGTGGGGTTACATAATGGCTGGACGGATAAACCGTATAGCGTGACACTTTTCTTGACGTATGCCCGGTGAGCGGGTCAAACAGGGTCATGCTTTCCACTTCGTCATCGAACAGCGAGACGCGCACCGCGGTTTCCGAACTTTCAGCGGGAAATATGTCGAGTACGTCTCCCCTCACCCTGAAGGTTCCACGGGCGAACTCAAAGTCGTTGCGTTCGTACTGCATTTCAATCAAACGCTGTATGGCCTGGCGCTGGGTAATTTTTTCGTGTTCGCGCAAATGCAGGATCATGCCGTGGTAATCCACCGGATCACCGATACCATATATGCATGAAACCGTGGCGACGATTATGGTGTCGTTTCGCTCAAGCAGCGCCTTGGTCGCGGACAAACGCATTTGCTCGATGTGTTCATTGATCGCAGAGTCCTTTTCGATAAACAAATCACGCGAAGGGACATAGGCTTCCGGCTGATAGTAGTCGTAATAGGATACGAAGTACTCAACGGCGTTTTCTGGAAAGAACTCGCGCATTTCCGCATAAAGCTGAGCTGCGAGTGTTTTATTGGGCGCCATGATAATCGCAGGACGCCCCAGCAGAGCGATCACATGAGCCATGGTGAAGGTCTTGCCGGAACCCGTTACACCCAGCAACGTCTGAAATGCGAGGCCGTCCTCGATTCCTTCCACCAGTTTGTCGATCGCTTCAGGCTGATCGCCTGCAGGCTGGAACAACTGATGCAGTTTGTAAGGGCTATTGGGGAAGGTCAGGATCACAGGTATAATCGCGCGCTTGATTATTTCAAAATTATTCTTCTGCTATACCAGCTAATTTTACCATGCGGGCACAGCCGACATCAGTGTAAGGACATTATCGTGAAACTCTCGCAGCGCGTTCAGGCAATCAAGCCCTCCCCTACTTTAGCGGTCACCGCCCGAGCTGCGCGTCTCAAGGCAGAGGGCAAGGACATCATTGGACTGGGTGCCGGCGAGCCGGATTTCGATACGCCGCAACATATCAAGGATGCCGCCATTGCTGCCATCAACAGGGGTTTTACAAAATATACGGCGGTAGGCGGCACCCCCGGCCTCAAGAATGCCATCATTACCAAGTTCAAACGCGACAACGGTTTTGACTATACTGCCCGCCAGATCCTGGTTTCATGCGGCGGAAAACAGAGTTTTTTCAATCTGGTGCTTTCCGTCATCAACCCCGGCGATGAAGTCATCATACCCGCGCCTTACTGGGTGTCCTATCCCGACATCGTTCTTATCGCGGAAGGCAGGCCGGTAATCGTCGAGGCCGGTATCGAGCAGGATTTCAAGATAACCGCGGCGCAACTGGAAAAAGCCATCACGCCCAGGACCAGGATGTTTGTCATCAACAGCCCCAGCAACCCTTCGGGCGGGGTGTATACGATGGAAGAGCTCAAAGCCCTGGGCGAAGTTCTGCTCAGGCATCCCGATATTCTCGTGGCCACGGACGATATGTACGAACATATTCTGCTTTCCGGCGGAAAATTCGTGAATATACTCAATGCGTGCCCTGAACTATATCCGCGCACCATGGTGCTCAATGGCGTTTCCAAAGCCTACGCCATGACGGGTTGGCGCATCGGCTACTGCGCGGGAGCGGCACATATCATTACCGCCATGGAGAACATTCAGTCTCAGAGTACGTCCAATCCCACGTCCATTTCGCAAGTCGCTGCGGAAACCGCCCTTAACGGAGATCAGGCCTGTATTGAACCCATGGTGGTGGCGTTCAGGGAACGTAACCAGTTTGTTACCGACGCGCTTAACGCCATCCCGGGCATTACGTGCCTTTTGTCCAAGGGCGCATTCTATGCTTTCGCAGACGTTCGGAAGGCGATAAGTGAATTACATGCCAAAGGCGATATCAAGGATGGCAGCGATATCGCCTTTAGCGAATATCTTTTGGAACACGGTGGCGTGGCGGTGGTGCCGGGTTCAGCGTTCGGAAGTGAAGGATATATTCGTCTTTCCTTCGCCACTAACATGACCAACCTGGAAAACGCGCTCGAACGCATCGCGAAAGTGCTTGCCTGAAAAACGAGGGTGAGAGTGAAAGTGTTTCATCAGTTCCGGGTAGCCGGAGGCTCTTCGGGGAGATGCACCAGTTCGGGATATTTCTCCAACGCTCTCTTGCGATCATACCTCAGAAGATCTTTTGCAGCCGCGCTGAAAGCCTGCTGACTATCGGTCTGCGGATCAAGCTGTGGTGCCTGCGCTGTCGTGCTGGAAATTGTCTCCCGTGGCGGTGACGGAATGTCGGTCCTTGGCTGAACAAGTGATTCGGCGAGCACCTCTGACACGCTTTGTATTCCCAGTTTTCTTCTTCGCGCGACCTCATCGTTATAGTCCGGCGTACCGGCAAACTTCTCGGATAGTAATTGCAGAATCGACGTGTGATCCATCGATCCCTTGAAAACAGTACCTGGCCGGATCCATGGTGATGCGATAAGAGCCGGAACCCTCGGGCCGGTGCTGTCAAACGCGGTTTGGAATAGCGAATGGGGCGGAACCGTGGCAGGGATCGCGAGCGGCGGAACATGGTCGAAAAATCCACCATGCTCATCATGTGTAGTGATCAATAGCGTGCGGTTCCATTTTGCCTTGTCCCGGGTCAGCAGGTTGTAGATATCCCGGAGGAAGTTTTCGCCCGGTCCGATAGGCGTTGGAGGATGATTGTCGTTGGGTATCCAACCGAAATGGACAGGAGAATCAGTATACTCAGGCTCGATGAATATCACGCGCGGCATCTCCGAGACTGATTCCGACTCAAAATCCGCCGGAAAATGCCTGAAGCTGCGGAAGTCAGAACCAAGCACCTCTTCGTGAAAACGATCGAAAAGAGTGAAAAATGAAATCCCGCAGTGGTAAACGCGCCAACTGACATTGTGGGAATTCAGCCACTCAAAAATGAAACTTCCCTTTACTGTTGGGATGAGGCGGGGTTTAGTGTTGTCGATCATGCTGTAGCCGGTGTAGGCCATCGAACGATTGGGTTGAGTATCCGTTGGAAGCGGAGCAAACCAGTTATCGCATACGGCATACTGCGTCGCAAGAAAACTCGATATCGGTGTATCCCCAGGCGATAGAAATCCCAATGATGGAGGGTCCTTGACCTTGCTGCCGGTCGCCTGGAAATAGGCATCGGCGAAACCGCTCATTGTGAAACGCGAACCGGCTTTTGCCAGTTGGGTCGCTACACGAGCCCTGCTGTGCGGCAGGTCATGCATCAGGGGTCCATCCTTCAATTCGAAAGGTTGATAACCGTGGCCGTCCAGGAAATTGGTGTAGTCGAGGTTCGTTTCGGGGTCGACCAATCCGTCCACGTTCTCCCGATTACCGAAACGGGCCATGCTGAGATGCCCAAGAACGTGGTCGAAGGACCGGTTCTCCATCATCACGATCACGATAGTCTGAAGCTGATCAAGGACTGCCATTGGGGTTCTCCTCGCAGCTCATCTGCGTTCTGATGGTTAATCGACCCCGTACCGCGTCGAGCGCATTATCGCAAGTTTCATCGGGAGCCAATGGAGTACGGACCGTCCAGGTACCGATAACCGTTGCATTCTTGAAGCGATCTGTCGTACCTTTCGGTGGTATCTCCACCTCAATATCTTCCTTGCTGACACCCAATGGCCGACTATAACTATTTACAATCGACACGGCTCGGACTCGTGAAGAGGTGTCTTTTTTCTGCAGTGTAAATGATGTTGATACCGACTGGGGGCTGCCGCCACATTGGGCGACGCCTCCCAGCAACCCGGCGCTTTGGCTGGGTATCACCTGAACATCCCATTCGCGCTGAGCACTCTTGAGCACGCCTGGAACCTTGATCGTAAATCGCACATTTTCCATGGGTGCGAAAGAACGCGAACCTTCCGAGGGTCCTTCCCCTGTCCCTTTCAGTGGAGGTGCCGCATCCAGGGTGACTTTATCTGAAGCCTTCCAGTCGACCTCGACAGTTTCTCCAGGACATACAATGCTCGGGGTGACCGAGAAAGATTTTATCTGGGCGCAACCCGCGATCAGCGGCGCAATAAGCAACGTAGTCAATACTACAAATCTGTCATGCATTTGCAATCTCCCCGAGACGACTTGCACTGTCCGCCAAACGCGTCCATGTTCTCTCCTTTTTTGCTTCAACTCTCTCCAGCAAGTGGATCATCAAACCCGGCACCTTGTGGATGGCAACGATTTAGTATGTGCCAATCACGACTGGCTTTTTATATTCTGCCTCCTGGCGGCCTTACCAATATCCCGGCGGTACCAGGTAAAGTCCCGTGTCCCATTTCCATTGCCGGACCGTGTTTTCAGTCATCGCGTCTTTGTCATCAGGCTGCGCAGTCCAATGAAAATCGCACACGCTTCCTTTATGCCCTACGAATGTATGTATGCCGCCATTGGCCACACCGACGAAGAAAGGCACATTTTCCAGCTTTTCTAGCATCATTTTGGTGTTGTGGTCCGGCGTGACGTCGCGGTAGCCTGTAATGACCGCATCGCAGCGTACCCCTTCCGACCCGGGAATCGGTGATTTCCATACGCGTGCGCCCGCCTTTGCCATATTGAGCGCGCCCAATTTCTCTCGCTCGTTCGAATTCGCAAGGTCTTCGGCAGTTCTCGGGCAGTAGAAAACAGCAGCCCAGCCGTCTTTCTGCAATTCCTCGCAGAGCACGGTGCCGCGCAGATCGGCAGCCTTTACTCTTCTATTGATCTCAGCGAAACGCTCTCCATAGCCACCGCCTTCGTAGGCTGCCTTCGTGTTTTCCATGACCCAGCCGATACACGAACTTTCCCGAAGCCGCACAGCCTGTCCAGACGTGCTTTCCAGGATAACCGATCCAGGTTCAATTGACCCGATACGCCAATTCCCCATGCTCATGGCATCTATCTTCGTTCGCAGGGCTGGCTGGTCGCCTTTGAGTATAGCTTCATGGAAAGGGGAATGATCGCCGTAATAGAGGCCGATACCGGTATTGTCGATAGCGGCTTTATGCGCGTTGCTATTGTCGGTAATACTTTTGTCACCCCGTTGCGCAACCTTTTTCCAATTCTCCGTCTCGTTTCTTCCCGGCCCCGCATTCCCCGTTTTTGAGAACAGCCATTGGGCAATGGCCAAGGCCGGCGGGTCAGAGATCGTATTAACGTTGCCGTCATGATCGTAGTTATCGATGGCCTCCCACAACTTCTCAAGGTTTTGGGTCGTGCCTTCGATAACCCCATTACTGGATATACGCCTCACATTCAAATCCGGATGAGCGTCTTGAAGCTCGGCGGTATTGATAAGTTTTCCCCTCAAGCGATTAACGAAGGTGTTGTGGTCAAGTATGGGCATTTTGTATCTCCTGGCGATAACCGGACAACATGGATTAATGGCGGGGATTTCCCCTTCCAGTTTTCCGTGCCGTATAACTTTACTGTAGCAGCAATTATGAAAAGTTCAATTTCTTTCAAGTTTGCAAGATCAGCGCTGCATACCCGGTTAGCGTACGGTCTGTAAGGGTCATATGAGCCATATGAGTCATATCATGATAGGAAACGCTGGAGTATAAGGAATGATAGTTTCAAAGCTTCTTCGGCATGAGTGAGAGATTGATCGGCCGCAGCTCAAGCTCATGCATGCAAAGGCGCCAATAGAGCCCCGCCAGTCCGAAAACTTGGAAAACCGCATGAAGAAATGGCTACATCATATTGAATATGTTTGGTAATTTAGGTTGACGCAGCAGGTCAGGCAATATAAATTTGCGCCGGCAACAACCTTACACCTCAGTGCTACTGAAATACTGACGCGTTGTGCTTACTCACTCACTTGAAAGGAGTTAACTTGAAAACAGTCAGTTCAAATTTAGTCAGGCACCTCGTGGCGTCCACTTTGGCAGTCACATCCGTTATTGCACCGCTGGTTGCGGAGAGCGCGCTGTTGTCAATTAGTGCAATCACACATGAACAAGTAGGCTACAGACCCAATTGCGCTTCGGGTTTCGGCGGTACGACTGCAGGGTCGGGCCTCAGTTCGCTTTTGGGCGCAGTTTCCTTTGAGACGAGCGATTGCATCGCTCCTGTTGGGAATGACTTCGCTTTTACGGGGGAGATGATATTTACGGTATCGAATGGAGATGAACTATTTGCCGACTATCACGGTTCCCTTACTCCGACGGTTTTTCCATCGATTTTTTCTTTAACAAAATCCGCCTTCAAGATAACGGGGGGTACGGGAAATTTCTTGAAAGCAAATGGTGAAGGAACATTGCAAGGAGTCCAGAACATCGTGAGTGGTTGGGGAGTAATGCAGCTCACGGGGCAGATAGCTAAGTTCAAGAAGGATAAGGGAAAATCCGAGCCTTTATTTTTTTATCAACATGCCAGCAATAG
>CAJDTQ010000105.1_pt1 | contig 13096 bp, 16 predicted proteins | sample 7389881 | NCBI WGS metagenome assembly CAJDTQ01 (sample SAMEA7055658, study PRJEB34461) | soil metagenome | biome: terrestrial ecosystem; feature: Peninsula; material: soil | place: Antarctica | collected 2016
CAACTGATGGCCTGGGGCGAGCGCAACAATGTCGCCGTCATCGCCCAGGAGAATAGCGGCCAGCAAAAAGGCGATCCGGCGGCGGTGATATTCGATGCGGTCAATGCCGCGAAAGCGCGCGGCATCGATATCGTGCTCGCGGACACCGCCGGACGGCTCGCCACTCAACTGCATCTCATGGAGGAAATCAAGAAGGTCAAGCGCGTCATCGCCAAGGCCGAACCGGGTGCGCCTCATGAAACGCTGCTGGTGCTCGACGCCAACACCGGCCAGAATGCGGTTGCTCAGGTGCAAGCCTTTGACGAGGCGCTGGGTCTTACCGGACTCATCGTCACCAAGCTCGATGGTACGGCAAAAGGGGGGGTAATTGCCGCTATCGCCAGACAGCGCCAGAAGAAAACGCCACTGCCCATCCGTTTTATCGGCGTGGGTGAGGGCCTCGATGATTTGAGGCCGTTCGTTGCAAATGAATTTGTCGAGGCACTTTTTGATTGAGAGAATCAAGCGCGTGGAACTGCGGGATCAATGGCATTACCCTGGTAATCAATGATTAGCTTCAGCCAGGTCTATAAGCGTTATCCGAACGGTTACGAAGCACTCAGGAATATCAGCTTCAACCTCGAGGCAGGCGAAATGGCCCTGATTACCGGCCATTCCGGTGCAGGCAAGACTACGCTGCTGCGGCTTATTGCGGCCATCGAGCGCCCTACCTCGGGCAGCATTATCGTCAACGGCCAGAATGTCAGCACGCTTAAGAGCGGTGCAATTCCTTTTCTGCGGCGCAATCTGGGACTGGTGTTCCAGGATCAAAAAATCCTGTTCGACCGCAATGTCTTCCAGAATGTGCTGCTGCCCCTGCAGATAAGCGGGTTTGGTTCCAAGGCGGCGACCCGGCGGGTACGCGCAGCGCTCGACAAGGTAGGCTTGCTGAACAGGGAAAAAGCCTGGCCCATTACGCTTTCTGGGGGTGAGCAACAACGCCTGTGCATTGCCCGCGCCATAGTCAACCGACCCTCCATTCTTATCGCAGATGAGCCAACCAGCAACCTCGATGCGGATTACGCGAGAGATATCATGGCCATGTTCGTGTCGTTCAATCAGGTGGGCGTGGCGATACTGATCGCTACCCACGACGTCGAGTTGCTGGGGAGCATGCAGCAGCGCATTTTGACACTCAGCCATGGCGAGCTCGCAGCATGAACGTTTGGATTTCCCATCACCTGCATGCTTTTGCTCTGGCATTCAAACGGCTGGGGCGTGCGCCACTGGGAAGCCTCCTCAGCATTGCCGTGATCGGGATCGCTTTCAGTCTTCCCGCCGGAATTTACGTGCTGCTGGAGAATCTCCGCACTCTCTCCGGTCAATTTTCGGGGGCGCCGCAGTTGAGCCTGTTCCTGAAGCTGGACGCAGACAAGGATGACGTGGCGAAAATCGAATCGTTTCTGGAACAGCACCCTCCTGTATCCAGCTTCAGGTTTGTTTCCAAGGATAGCGCCCTTGATCAGTTCAGGCAGGACAGCGGGTTGGCTGATGTAATGAGTGGCCTGGAGCAGAATCCGCTGCCGGACGCTTTCGTCATCAGCACCAGAGCGCTTGCGCCTGAAGGGCTGGAGGCATTGCGCGTGGAGCTGGGGCGATTGCCACAGGTGGAACACGCACAGGTTGACTCGGCCTGGGCCAAGCGACTGGACGCCTTGCTCAAGCTGGGCCAGCTGGCGGTGTTGATGCTTGGCGCGCTGCTGAGTTTCTCGCTGATAGCGGTGGCCTTTAATACGATACGTTTGCAAATCCTGACGATGCGAGATGAAATAGAAGTTGCCAAACTGATCGGTGCAACCACCGGTTTCGTCCGGCGCCCTTTTCTGTATTTCGGAGCCTTGCAAGGGATGGTAGGCGGTGCTGCGGCATGGCTTATCATTTCCGCGGGAATTTATCTCGCGGACGAGCAATTGAAGGATTTGTTGCAACTGTATGAGATTAATTTCCGTCTCTATCATCTTTCTCTGGAGGATAGCCTGGGCCTGTTGCTTTTCTCGGCGGGGCTTGGCTGGGCGGGAGCCTGGTTATCGGTCGCGAACCATCTCTCGCAAGTAGAACCGAGATAATTCATCAGCTTAAACTGTACGAGAGGAACTTTCAAAACGGTTGACGCTCTTACATGGATAGGTTAACTTCCATAAGAAACCAGGGGGATACATGAATTTTGCTTTAGCCATACCTTCAGTCGGCAGCATTGAAAGCTACATCCAGTCTGTCAATCGCTTCGGAATTCTTTCTCAGGAAGAAGAGATCCGTTTGGCGCGATCCCTGAGGGATGAGGATAACATCGACTCTGCCCGCCAACTGGTGCTGTCGCACTTGCGCGTGGTGGTCGCCATTGCGCGTGGCTATAAAGGATATGGCCTGCCTCAGGCCGATCTGATTCAGGAAGGCAATATTGGCCTTATGAAAGCGGTCAAACGCTATGATCCCGAACGTGGCGTGAGACTGGTATCGTTTGCGGTGCACTGGATCAAGGCTGAGATCCACGAATTCATACTGCGTAACTGGCGGCTGGTGAGAATTGCCACCACGAAAGCGCAGCGTAAGCTGTTCTTTAACCTGCGCAGCATGAAGCCGGCGCTGGACACCATGAATCCGGATGAAGTCAATGCAATGGCCAACCAGTTGGGGGTCAAGATCGAGGAAGTCGTGGAAATGGAGACCCGCTTCAGCGGAAGAGATATTTCGCTTGAGCCTTTATCCGATGACGATGACGATGAGGCATTCAGCCCCATCGCTTATCTTACCGATGGCGTGGAACCTCGGCAATTGCTGGAAACTGAAGAGAACAAGCGCCTGCGCGGCGAAGGCCTGGAAGAGGCGCTATCCGGCCTGGACGCTCGCAGTCGACGCATCATTGAAGCACGCTGGCTGCGGGAAAAAGACCCTGCGACCCTGCATGACCTTGCTGGCGAATTGGGCGTGTCCGCGGAGCGAATCCGTCAGATTGAAGCCAAAGCCATGCAAAAGATGCGTACCGTCCTGGCTCCCGCCGGCGCGTGATTACGGGCACCAAGCCTCAACTCGTGTAAGGTCTTCACTGCTTTTCGGCCAGTAGAGGCCAACTACTGGCCTTCGAAACCCGCATACTCTGCCCTCAACTGGTCACTTTTCGCTGCGATTCTCCCAGTCGCACAGGCTGCTAGCTCGGGGCTATCTCCGCCCATTGTTCGGGTGTGTGGGTTTTCATGGATAGCGCGTGGATCTCCTGCTTCATCCTGTCGCCGAGCGCACGGTATACAATCTGGTGCTGCTGCACCATATTTTTTCCCCGGAATTCGGCACTTACAATGATGGCGCTGAAATGCTGGCCATCATCCCCTTCCACATGCACCAGTTCGCATGGCAAGGCGTTTTCGATGTGAATTTTGATGCTTTCTGACGTAACCATCCTTCTCTTCCTTATATAAATGAGTCTCTTGGGTTTCCTGCCAGATAACCGCCTGGATTCGCCCCCTGCGCTGCCCGATATATTTATCGCATCGTGCCAACGCCTGCCGCAGAGCCCTGGACAGGGCTACTGTCGGATATTGTAACCTGTCCTCAACATCTGCAATGTCAACCATGATACCGCCAGGAAGCATGTTGCCACAATCCCGAGGCTGACATAGGGCGAAATATCCGACGTATTGAAGAAGCCGTAGCGAAAACCATCAGAAGCCGTAGCGAAAACCATCGATTATGTAGAAAAACGGATTCAAGTGGGAGAGGCCTCGCCAGAAAGGGGGTAACGAATGGATTGTGTAGAACACCCCTGACAAGAAAGTCAGCGGCAGAATGACGAAGTTTTGAAAAGTGGCGAGCTGATCAAATTTTTCCGCCCAGATACCGGCAATAAGCCCCAGCGCACCCAGCAATGCGCTGCCCATCAGGGCGAATATGAATATCCATGGAAACGAGGATAAGGATACATCGAAAAATCCGTAGGTTATCAGATAAACGCCCATTCCTACCGCCAAGCCACGCACTACCGCTGCCAGCACATAGGCCAGGAATATTTCCCGATAGGATAGTGGCGATAACAGCACAAAAACCAGGTTTCCGGAAATCTTGGATTGAATCAGGCTGGATGACGAGTTGGCGAATGCGTTTTGGAGCACCGACATCATGATCAGGCCGGGAATCATAAAAACAGTGTATGTGACACCCGGATAAACCTGCACGCGGGTATCCAGGACATGAGAAAAAATCATGAGATAAAGCAGGGTGGATACCATAGGCGCGAATACGGTTTGAAATCCAACCTTCCAGAACCTCAGCAGTTCCTTCTGGAACAGCGTCAAAAATCCGGTCATGTGATGGGAATGGCTACCGCTTCCCTGATTTGAACATCCCCCATGATTTTTACGAATACCTCTTCGAGATCAGGCTGAAATACCTGCATTTCCAGCACTTGCGATCCCGCCATACGCAGCGCCGCCATAACATGCTCCAACTGCGAATATTCGTCAAGCGCCAGGAGGTAATATTCTTCTTCACAGCGGCTCATCAACGGCTGCAGCGCTGGAGGCAGCGTATCGGGCGATAACCGCAGCCGCACAGAGCATCCGGAAATGTCGTTAATGAGGTTTCTGATGCTGTCGAGCGCTACGATATTACCTTGCTTCATCATCGCGACACGGCTGCACAAGGCTTCTGCCTCGTCAAGGTAATGGGTAGTGAGAACGATGGTATGCCCTTCACGATTCAATGCTTTGATAAAACGCCAGAGGCCCTGGCGCAACTCGACGTCAACCCCGGCGGTAGGCTCGTCCAGTACGATGACCGGCGGCTTATGCACCAACGCCTGAGCCACCAGTACGCGTCGCTTCATGCCGCCGGATAGAGTACGCATGTTGGCATCTGCCTTGTCTGCCAGATCCAGATGGTGAATTATTTCGTCTATCCAGGACTTATTGTTCTTCAAGCCATAATATCCGGATTGAATTGCAAGCGTTTCACGAACGGTAAAAAAGGGATCGAACACCAGTTCTTGCGGCACCACGCCCAACAGGCGCCGAGCTTCCCGGTAGTCCGCAACGACATCGTGCCCCATTACTCTGGCGCTGCCGCTGGTGGCGCGGGTGAGTCCGGCAATGATGTTGATAAGCGTCGTCTTGCCGGCGCCGTTGGGGCCGAGCAAGGCAAAAAACTCCCCGGTTTTTATTTCAAGGTCGATACCCGCCAACGCTTGCAATCTTCCGAAGCGTTTGTACATCTGCCTGACTTCGATTGCCGGGGTCATCTAGAGGTTGGATAAGGTAATGACCCGACACATGGGCCAGATATGGAGTATGGATAGCGGGTTGGCGACAGGTAAGCATCTATAAGGATGCTCGGGTCCGACAGGAATCGGCTCCCGGTCAGGTCACGTGCATTAATTCGGAAAGGCCATATAACTGCACTAGGCTACGCAGATTAAGCGGTATATTGGCAAAGCGCACCGGGCAATTGCGGCGAACCGCCTCGCGCTGCCACTCCAGCAACATGCTGATGGCGGAAGAATCCACCTCGGTCACGCGCGCCAGGTCGATTACCATACTATCGCGGTCTAACAGGGCGATGCCTTGCCCAACCATAGCTACGACATTATTGATGGTTATCGAGCCTTCAACGCTCAGCTCCCCGCCCTCACGCAAGACCAATTTGGCCGCATCCTCACTCATCGATTACTTCGCGGATGCAGCCTTATTATCGGCAGCAACCAGGGCGCGGTTTTTTTCCACGAGCGTATTAATCAATTTTTCTACGCCACCGTCACGTACCTGACTATTGAAGGTGCTGCGGTAATTGGTTACCAAGCTTACTCCGGCCACTGTCACATCGTAGACTTTCCAGTCATCACCGGCTTTTTCCATACTGTAGTCGATGGGGATCGGCTGTTGACCCTGGTTTATTACCTTTGTCCTGACCGTGGTATCTGTGTCACCTGCATTATCCCTCAGCGGCTCAACCGTGATCGTATGGTCGCTGTAGCTGCCCAGTGCGTTGGAATAAGTGCGTACCAGCAACGTACGAAATTCCTTTATCAATACCTGCTGTTGCTCAGGCGTAGCCTTGGACCAGTTCTTGCCCATCGCCAACCGGGTCATGCGGGGAAAGTCGAAATGAGGCAATATCTTGGCTTCCACCAAATCCAGAATCTTGGCGGTATTGCCTTCGCGCAAGTCCTTGTCCTGGCGGACGATCGCGAGCACCTCCTGGGCCGTGTTCTCCACCAGGGTATCGGGGCTGGTCGCCATGGCCCATGCCGGAAGCGTGAGCAACCAGGTCGCCAACAACAAAGACGTATTAAAGTATTTCTTCATGATTTCCTCGTATGAATTTATTTAACCACAACACCTGACGCATCTTGAAATTACGATCTTTTTTCAATCACACTTTATTGCTTTCGTCTTATTCCGGCGTCTTGCTCTCTGATGCTTTGTCAAACAGGAAGCGACCGATCATTTCTTCCAGTACCATGGCGGAATTGGTTTTCATGATTTTATCTCCATTCTTCAGCATTGTCTCGTCGCCGCCCGCCGCCATACCGATATACTGCTCCCCTAAAAGACCCTTCATAGCGGTTATCTATGCTAAGGGTTACTACGGCATCATACGTCGTAGTATTGAACTGGATGTTCGTTACACGCCCCACTACCACGCCAGCGCCTTTTACCGGCGCCTTGACTTTCAAGCCGCCGATATTTTCGAAACTTCCGGTCAACGTATAACTGTCTGCCGAGCTATAAGTGCCGAGATTTCCCACCTTAAATGCCAGCAACAGCAATGCGCCTATTCCCGCTAAGACAAATACGCCTACCCACAGATCCATCGTCGTCCGCTGCATCAGCTCATTCCCCTGAACATGACCGAGGTTAAAACAAAATCCAGTCCCAGTATCGTCAGCGCGGAAGTCACGACGGTGCGGGTGGTCGCGCCGGACACTCCCTCAGCTGTCGGCGCCGCATCGTAACCCTCGAACACGGCAATTGCCGTCACCGCCACACCAAAAACACAAGTCTTGATGATACCGTTGACAATGTCGTATCTGAAATCCACCGCATCCTGCATCTGTGACCAGAATGATCCTTCATCCACACCGATAAACACTACAGCCACCAAATAACCGCCAAAGACCCCAACGACGGAAAACATTGCCGCCAGTAACGGCATGGAAATCACGCCCGCCCAGAACCGGGGAGCAACCACCCGTGCGATCGGGTCCACCGCCATCATTTCCATCGCTCCCAGCTGATCGGTAGCTTTCATCAAACCGATTTCAGCGGTAATGGCCGAGCCGGCACGGCTGGCAAATAACAACGCCGCCACCACCGGCCCCAGTTCCCGGACGAGCGACAGTGCAACCATTGTGCCCACAGCGGATTCGGCCCCGAAGCGCTGTAATGTCTCATAACCCTGCAAACCCAGCACCATGCCGACAAATAACCCGGAGACGACGATAATGATGAGCGACAATACGCCCGTAAAATAAAGCTCCCGGATAACCAGACCGAAACGCCGAAAACTGGTACCCGACTTGAGCAGAATCAGCAGGAAAAAGCGGCTGGCGTAGCCCAGCCGCCAGACGCTATCTATCACGCGGTGACCCATGCCCCGGATGCCGATAACGATGCGTCTAGGCAAAACCGCCCTCCAGTTTCATGTCGCGCGCATAGGGTTGAGCCGGGTAGTGAAACGAGACAGGACCATCTTCTTCGCCATGTACGAACTGATGTACGAAAGGGGCAACCGATCCGCGCACTTCATCCGGGGTACCATGTGCCGCGATCACCCCGTCTGCAATAAAATATACATAGTCCACGATTTTCAGCGACTCTTCCACGTCGTGCGTCACGATGATCGAAGTCATGCCTAACGCGTCGGTCAGACGACGGATCAGATTACCGATGACGGCCAGGGAAATGGGGTCAAGACCGGTAAATGGCTCATCATACATGATGAGTAGCGGATCCAGCGCAATCGAGCGGGCCAACGCCACGCGACGGGCCATTCCTCCCGAGAGTTCCCCCGGCATCAGGTCGTGTGCACCACGCAGGCCGACAGCCTGAAGTTTCATCAACACGAGGTCGCGGATCATGGATGCCGGTAGGTCGGTATGCTCCCGCATCTGAAAAGCTACATTATCGAATACCGACAAATCGGTAAACAGAGCGCCGAACTGAAATAACATACTCATCTTCCGACGCATCCGGAAAAGCTCATCCCTTTTTTGCTCGTGCACTATCTTGCCGGCAAACTTGACATAACCGGCGGACGGCTGAATCGCACCACCGATAAGGCGCAACAAGGTAGTCTTGCCGCTACCGCTGCCCCCCATGATGGCGATGACTTTGCCGCGCGACATGGTTATGTCGATCCCCTTGAGAATGGAACGCTCCCCATAGGAGAAACTCAGGTCCTTGGTTTCGATCAAAGCTTCAGATGCCATTCTGCCAGGGGATGGAGATTGAATATACGGGTTGCTGATTTTAACCTAAATCCGGCAGTGGGGCAGGATGGAGTGTGCGGTTCAGGGTACGGTGAAAGCGACGACATGAATTGGCGAATTTTTTAGCGTCAAGCAGTATCTTCGAGAGTTTGGCACCGCAGCGGCCACCCATGGCATGAAGCGGGCTCGTCACCCCACGTCATGCACACCACTCGAGTCTTTTCTGAACACCACTTCATGCGAGATGTTTTTACGAACGGGGATTAAGCAGCAACAGCCGATATCCGGCCGCGTTCAACGTCCCGCTATCGAGGTGAAGCCTGACATTGAATTCCGCATTGGGCGCAATGACCTTCCCGCGATTGGCGGCCTCTTCAAGATAGGCTTCGGGAGGAAAGTTACGGCTGGCAAGGGGTCTATCCTGGTGGTCGATCAGCGTCAGTTGAAACGACGGAAATGCCTGGGGATCGGGAGCACGATTGCGTATTGTGGCGCTCACGGTGATGACGCCGGGTTGCTGCGCATCCGTTTGCATATCGGACGATTCGATATTCAGAAACTTCGCGAATTGTGACGCGGGAATAGTGCAGCCCAATAACGCGCAATATCGTTCAAGATACGGCCGGGTAGCAGGCGCGTTGACGGATAGCTCGACACGATAAAGATAAATGGATTGGGCCACCAGCACGACAATCAGAACAAGACTGCCGATACCCCATGCCAGGGGTCCCCTGGGCAACTGAATCCTGTCGAAAGCATAGTTGCTCCACGCGGACTTGTCCGGTGGCGGAAGGGTCACGTCCGGCCCGTGCGGAGATCTTTTTTCCTCATCCGCACTACTGGCAGCAGTACTGCTGCCAGTCTCGACTTCTCTCGCCAGCGCTGGTTCTTCCGCAAACGGTGGCAAGTCCGAAGCGGGCGCTGCCTCCGCTGTCATGCCTGAACCCAATGAATCCCGAGTTGTTTCCTGAGTTGGCGTCGAAAGTGAATTCTCTTCATTCGATACCGCCAGGGTATCCGGATCAGTTTGAGGCGGAATTCCCGGTTCGCCCTCTGACACCGCTGCCGTTTCCGGCTTTTCCCAGGCTTCTGGCTCGGCTTCATCCCGGTCTTCCGGTTCACGCACCGTTGCCAGGGTGGCAAAGCCGTTGAACACCTGTGAACATTGCCCACAGCGCACGTCGCCACCATGCGCCGCCAGGTGCAAAGGGGTTACGCGGAAAGCAACCGCGCAGTTAGTACAACGGGTTACGAGCGCCATAGTCGTAGGTTTTATAACTAGTCACTTTCTCGTCCCGGTCAGCAGAGCCCATCCCGCCTGCTCGCGTGTAATATGAATATCAAACCATTGCCGATAGATCCGCATCACATCTTCCGCCTGTTCCAGGAGAATGCCGGATAACGCGATATGACCGCCCTTGCGCGTCGCGCGCATCAATAATGGAGCCAGCATGATTAACGGATTGGCAAGGATATTGGCGACAACCACATCTGCCCAGCCGCCATTTTCGCGCCCTGCTCGATCCGTCTCGTGCGTCTCGAAAAATTCCGCTTTTGTTTCATCGCACTGGTTGAGTATCGCATTTGCACGGCTTGCGGCAACAGCCTGAGGATCGATATCTATACCCACCACGTGGCCCGCACCCAGTTTCAAGGCGGCAATGGCAAGTATGCCTGAACCGCAACCATAATCTAAAACATCTTCACCCCCTCGCAGCGTTTCGTCAAGCCAGCCCAGGCACAGTTGCGTAGAGGGGTGGCTGCCCGTACCGAAAGCCAATCCGGGATCAAGTATCAGGTTGACCGCCGCGGGATCGGGTATCTGATGCCAACTGGGGACGATCCACAGGCGGGACGATATGCGGATGGGGGTGAATTGCGATTGGGTCATTCGAACCCAGTCTTGCTCCTCCACACGCGTAACGCGATAGCCGGGCTGACAGGGAAGCCGGGCCGCGCTTGCCGCAGCCTGCACAATAGAAGCGATATCAACATCCTCATTGAACAGGGCGGTAAGCTCGGATGCGAACCAGATTTTCTCGGACGGCTCACCCGGTTCATCGAACAAAAGTTGCTCCCGGTCCGTGCCGCTGCCCGCGTCATGTATGTCTGTTGACAGCGCGCCCAGTTCAAGCAACGCGTCACCCAGGGCTTCGGCGTGCGCGCTATCGGTTTCCATAGCGAGCGAAATCCAGGCCATATCAATAAACGGGTAACTGCGGGCGGATTGTCCGGTGAAATGCGGATTCACCCACCTTGAAATGGCTCAGGCAACGTGAGATGAATCGCGTTTTAGCCTGGCTTATTATAATTGGCAAGCTTTTGCTCCAGGTAATGGATGCTTGTGCCGCCATTCAGAAAAGCAGCGTCGGATAGCAGATCAAGGTGTAACGGGATGTTCGTTTTAATGCCTTCGATCACCATTTCGGACAAAGCGATGCGCATCCGTGCAATTGCCTGGTCGCGGTTATCACCATAGGCAATAACTTTACCGATCATGGAATCGTAATAGGGCGGCACCAGATAGTTATGATATATATGCGAATCCACGCGAATGCCGGGACCGCCCGGAGCATGGTATTGCGTAATACGTCCGGCAGAGGGCGTGAGTTTATAAGGATCCTCGGCGTTAATGCGGCACTCGATGGCATGCCCTCTCAATACGACATCGCGCTGGCGAATGTTGAGTTTTTCACCTGCGGCAACACGAATCTGCGCTTGCACCAGATCGATCCCGGTAACCGCTTCAGTGACCGGATGTTCCACTTGCAGGCGTGTATTCATTTCGATGAAATAAAATTCATTTTTTTCAAACAGGAATTCGAACGTGCCTACGCCGCGATAACCGATACGGCGACATGCGTCCGCACAACGTGCGCCCATCTTGTCGCGCAACCGGGGGGAAATGCCCACGGCAGGCGCTTCCTCGAGAATTTTCTGATGGCGGCGCTGCATCGAGCATTCCCGCTCGCCAAGAAAGATGGCATTGCCGTGTTCGTCAGCCAGAACCTGGAACTCGATATGTCGCGGATTTTCCAGATACTTTTCCGCATAGACCGTCGGGTTGCCGAATGCCACCTGCGCCTCGTTGCGGGTTATTATGACGGCGTTCGACAAGGCGGCTTCGGTATGCACCACCCGCATTCCACGGCCGCCACCGCCGGCCGCGGCTTTGATGATTACCGGATAACCAATGGCGCGGACAATCGCGCGAATCTCGTCAGGCGACTCCGGGAGCCCGTTGTTAGAACCGGGAACGCACGGCACGCCCGCTTTTTTCATGGCATTCTTGGCACTGATCTTGTCGCCCATCATGCGGATGGTTTCGGGGCGAGGGCCGATAAAAACAAAGCCGCTGCTTTCTACACGCTCGGCGAAATCGGCGTTTTCAGAAAGAAACCCATAACCCGGATGAATAGCCTCCGCGTCGGTTACCTCCGCGGCGCTGATGATGGCGGGGATATTAAGATAACTTTGAGCCGATGGGGCTGGGCCGATGCACACGGACTCATCGGAGAGCTTCACATATTTGGCGTCGGCATCTGCCTGGGAATGCACGGCGACTGTTTTGATGCCCATCTCACGGCATGCACGTTGTATTCGCAGGGCAATCTCGCCACGGTTGGCTATAAGAATTTTTTCGAACATGTTTACTGGAGAACATTTCCCGAAAATGGGAGCAGTTAGATTCTTATCGACGCGTTATACGCGCGTTTGACACAGAATCACTCGATCACGAATAGCGGCTCGCCATACTCTACCGGCTGGCCATTTTCCACCAGAACTGCCTTAATCACGCCACTCTTGTCGGATTCTATTTCGTTGAGCAGCTTCATCGCCTCGATGATGCAAAGCGTTTCCCCCTCCTTGACTGTCTGTCCTACCTCCACGAATGGATTGGAACCGGGAGTGGAGCTACGGTAGAACGTTCCAACCATGGGTGATTTCACCAAATGACCCTCCGGCAGGATCTCGGCTACCACGTTGGCTGTAGTGAGTGCCGCAGATGGGGAAACAGCACCCGGCATCGTCGCCTGTGGAGGTGATGTACCGATTGGGGCTACCTGGGTTTGTACGGATGAGGTCGATCTGCTGATGCGCACCTTCTCCTCGCCTTCGGTTATTTCCAGTTCGGCAATACCCGACTCTTCAACCAGATCAATCAGTTTCTTAAGTTTTCTCAAATCCATAACAGGCCTCCGGGGCGGTTCCCCTGTACGTCTAAACTACACGCCCGACATTGCCGCGCCATCTTTCAGCGCGCTGACGCATGTCTGCTTTTATTCCGTGAAAGTTTCTCTTTCATGTCCTGCTTCCCGCTTCAGGCCTTATAGATAACATTAAAGTTACGTGGGGCGAGCGAACTTCCCGTCTGCCAAATTCTCTAAAACGTATTTCAAGGCAAGTTCGTAGCCTTGAACTCCCAAACCGCTGATCACGCCCACCGCCAAGTCGGAGAAATATGATCTCCGGCGGAAAGACTCACGAGCAAAAACATTGGAAAGATGTACTTCGATGAACGGGATCCCGACTGCGGCAAGAGCATCACGTAAAGCAATGCTGGTATGCGTATAGGCCGCGGGATTGATGATGATAAAGGCTATCCCCCCGTTCATCGCCTGCTGAACCCGATCTATTAGC
>CAJDTQ010000067.1_pt1 | contig 13012 bp, 6 predicted proteins | sample 7389881 | NCBI WGS metagenome assembly CAJDTQ01 (sample SAMEA7055658, study PRJEB34461) | soil metagenome | biome: terrestrial ecosystem; feature: Peninsula; material: soil | place: Antarctica | collected 2016
CCACCTGTTCTTTTGCCACCGGACGCACATCGAACGCCTCGATCACGGCGCCCAGTCGTTTGGCCGTGGCAATGGCCTGAAGACCCGCCACGCCCGCACCTAGAACCAGTACCCGTGCCGCCTTTACGGTACCTGCTGCGGTCATCAGCATCGGGAAGAATTTCTGATAGACGTTGGCTGCCATCAGTACCGCCTTGTAGCCTGCAATATTCGCCTGGGAGGACAGCACATCCATGCTCTGGGCACGGGAAATACGCGGCAGTTTTTCCATCGCGAAGGCAGTGAGGCCATGACGAGCGAGCGCTTCAATGCCTTCGGCGTGATGCGGGGAAAGCAAACCCAGCAGCACCGCATCCTTGCGCATCAATGCCAGTTCGTCAGGTTCCGGACTCCTCACTTTAAGCACTATCCGAGATTGTGCATACAGCTCCGCCGCACTGGCCACGATGCTCGCACCTTCCGCCTGATACGCTGCGTCCGGAATGCTCGCTCCGTCTCCCGCGCCAGCCTGTACCAGAACGGTATTCAGACCCTTCGCGGTAAATTTCTTCACCGTTTCCGGTGTAGCCGCTACGCGGGTCTCTCCCCCGCGAATTTCCGCGGGTATGCCTATCTGCATTGCTAGTCTCCCTTATTTTTTTAACTTGCGCTATTCTTCAGCAAACTGAAACCGGGCCGCTAATGCATCTGTCCGGCCCCTGTTCGTCACGAAGCTCGGATTATAAATGAACCTGCGCTGGATGCATTGTCCGGATCAAGGAAAAAAGCACATCCTGGCAACCAATTCCCGCAGAGTCGGAATCGAATGGTCCTGGAAAAGACCAATGGAATCGCTTTGCAGGAAAGGTAATGGTTTTTTTTGATGTCCGACTCCACAGGAACTTCAGAGGCTAACCGGGTTCGCTTGTTTCAAACAATGTGTAATCCACCGGGTGGTAAGCTTTTCCTGGACACTGTTCTGGCGTAAACGCGACGCCAGTCCGCTGAAGTCAACCTGATCAAGCGGCTGATCCTGATTGAAACATGAAAATACATAGGTAATCTCACCCGTTACTGGATCCTTATGGGGTTGCAGGCATTGCGCGCAAATCTCTTTCATCATGCATTGCATGGGCGAATTGATTGAGCCGATCGCGAAATGATCTGTTTTCAGATAAGGCCGAAGCTTGTTATGGCGGGCAGCACCCACCGCCGCCATCATCCGATCAGAGCCGATGGCAATGATACGGTCAGCGTCCGACAATCGAACTTTTTGAGAGCCCAACGCGCCGCTTCCATAAGCAGCCATCGCTTCCACGATATTACCTGCATAGCTGAGATCACCCTGCCGTGATGGCTTGAAACCAGGAGACTCGTCACAGCACCACACCACTATGTCGGCTGCCGCCTCGATTTCCGCCACCTTATAGCGGTCGATCAGTTTCTTGTAACCGGCAAAATACAAAATTTTCGATCCTGCGGCCCTTGCTGCCGCCCCAATTGAAAACAACACCGCATTGCCCAGCCCGCCGCCGACCAGCACAACGGTTTCATCAAGCAAAATTTCAGTTGGCGTACCGGTGGGACCCATCAGGACTACCGGATCACCGGGACTGAGCCTCGCGCACAAGTCTGCCGACCCTCCCATTTCCAAGGCAATCAGCGATACCAGTCCACGGGATACATCGACCGAAGCCCCTGTAAGGGCAATGCCCTCCATCGCCAGTTTCGTGTCGCACGCGGTAGTGGCGAGCGTTGCAAAGTTCTGAAAGCGATAGAACTGGCCAGGATGGAAACGTTCTACCGCCATGGGTGCATGCACGACCACTTCTATGATATTTGGAGTAAGCCGCTCTACCTTGTGCACCGTAGCGCGCAATTGCTCATTCATCTCGGCAAAAAAGAGCCACGCAGGTTTCGTGGATACCGGATCCCGGCGTTCAAGCACCCCGCTTACCACGGGATAACCCTGCTTGGCGCTGGACATTGCTTTTACGACGTTGCCGGAATAGGAAGGATGCAAGTCCCCGAAGAAACTGATGAAGCGCCCATCCTCGTTACGACTCATCAGTACGCTTACCGTCTCGGGCTTGGGATTGGCCCGCGGCGGATTGACCGGATCGCCATTTTCATCGCAAGCCGCGAAATATCGGCCGTTCAGCTTGAAATTCTTATCGTCTTCTCTGGCGAGTACGGTGTTGGGTTGAGTACCGGCCGCAACCAGGACGGCTCGCGCCGGCAATACGGTTTGTCCTGTTTTTTGCCACGACCCCGTTTCATCCAGAACCTGTATCGCGAACTGCACGGCTTCAGCATGTTCCCATTTATCGATATCCACTCGAACCGGCGTGAGCCCCTCCGCAAACCATATACCTTCCTCCAATGCCTTTTCGACTTCTTCGTGATTAAGCGTATATGAGGGGCTATCGATGAGCCGCTTGCGGTAGGCGATGGTGGCGCCTCCCCACGATTGAAGCAGTTCCAGGATGCGCGGCGCCCTTCCTTCCTTTTCCGCTTCCTTGCGCTCCGCGCGAATGGCACGTGCATGGCTGAGAAATTCCTCGGCAATTACTCGCTCTTCCTCATCCCACGCACCACGGACTATGGCATCGCCCTGCACGGCGGTCAGAATTTCGTAACGATGCAGAAATTTGTCTACCTGCACCGGATAATAAGCCAGCGCTTCGGTGGCTGTATCGATGGCTGTCAGTCCTCCACCGATCACCACCACTGGCAAGCGAAGCTGCATATTGGCGACCGAATTAACCTGAGCTGCTCCACTCAATTGCAATGCCATCAGGAAATCGGATGCGGCGCGGACTCCTCGCGCCAGACCATTCGGCAGATCGAGTACGGTCGGCCGCCCGGCCCCGGCCGCAAGCGCCACGTGATCGAACCCCATGGCGAAGGCATCATCGGCGGTCATCGTACCGCCAAAGCGGATACCGCCAAAAAGGGCAAACTCCTCCCGCCGCTCCAAAAGTAAACGGATCAGCTTGAGGAAATTTTTATCCCAGCGTACGGTGATGCCGTATTCCGCGACCCCACCAAATCCGCCCGGCATACGCTCATCCAGATCCTCGGCAATCTCGTCGGCATTCCGGATGGCTCTGAACGGAACATGTTCTCCCTGCTGGTTCACCCCGGAAATTTCCGGTGACAATGGCTCGATCTTGAGGCCGTCAACGCCTACCACCGTATGACCGTCATTCATCAAATGGTGCGCGAGGGTGTATCCGGCAGGACCCATGCCCACGACAAGCACCTTCCGGCCTGTCGGCGCCTTTGGCACCGGTCGACGCAGATTAAGCGGATTCCAGCGGGTGAGAAGACTATATATTTCGAACCCCCAGGGCAGTTCCAGTATATCCTTCAGCGTGCGCGTTTCAGCCTGGGGAATATCGACCGGTTCCTGTTTCTGGTAAATGCAGGACTTCATGCAATCGTTGCATATGCGGTGGCCGGTGCCGGCGCACATAGGGTTATCCACCACGATCATGGCAAGGCCGCCGATTGCCACGCCTTGGGTCTTGAGTTTGTGAAACTCGGAGATGCGCTCTTCCAGCGGGCAACCCGTCAACAGGACGCCCAACTGGCTTTTCTTGAAAGCGGGAATTTCGTCGGGCGTTTTCGCTTTTTCTTTCATTCCCTGAGAGCACGAATCCTTTCCTTGTTCGTGGCACCAAATGCAATAATTCGCCTCATCCAGGGCGCCCACCAGATCGGTTCCTGGATCGGTGAGCGTAAAACCTTCCCGACGTCGTATATGATGCAGCTTATGGACGGTATAGCCTGCAGTGCTATCGATATCGGTCGATAAAAGATGCAGAAAATCGAGCTTGGCCGGCACCTTGAATAATACTCCGTCCCGATTACGCCCTCGCCCCGCTGGCGTCTTCAACGCCCAGGCCGCATACAGCAAAGCAGCCCTGAGCCGTTCTTCGTTCGCGTCTTCATCCAGTAACCATTGTGTAACCTTGCCTGCAAAGGTCAACTCGGAGAAAGGTGCTTCGAATTCGGCAGCCAGCTGCTCTTCCAGCGCCATCCCGTCTACCGCCGCCGCCTCCACCTCGCTTACCTTGCCCATCGCCTTGCGTTGAACGAATTGTCTTTTGCAGGAATAAAGGGGGGCAAGCTGATGGTGACGGGCGGCAAGTTCGCTGACCTCTCTCTCGATATCGAACAGTCTCGCAATGAAATCTTCCATCCACGGAGCAACCTCGATCAACAGGGCCGCCTCTTCTTTGCGGTCCAAACTGTCGGGATGGACGCGAGCATGATCCAGGCGGATGCGCAGTCCGGCATCTCCTTCATGCAGAAACTCCAGAAAAACCTGATCCAGTCGCACAAGCCCTTCGCGACGATATAGATCGGCAAAAGCCATGCCGAATCCAAGCACAGGAGAAGGTGCGGCATTTTCCGGTACAGGGTGGAGCGCCAATTGTAAACTTGTCATGATAAAGTCATCAAAAATGAAAAGTGAATCAAAAAAGAAACGGAAAAGTTATCTGATAGATTGTTAGAGCATAAACGAACATAAAGTTTTGCAGCACCCTAAAAACCATTTTCATCTTGTGCTTTTGCGTGGCCGAAAAATACAAAAGCGGCAAGGCCCCCTCTCCACCTTGTCCGCCCTTTTCAGCATAATGGCTCCGCGCACTCAAGCGGCACTTTGCGCAGCAGCATCAGAATCGATCGAATTACCCCACTAATCTTTTGCCGGGCAGATCATGCCTGCAGCAACGGTATTGTTGTTGACCTCGTCAATGACGATAAAGCTGCCCGTAGCATGGTTACGCTGGTAAGAATCGTATGCCAGAGGCTGCTGTACTTTTAGCGATACCCGTCCAATGTCATTCATTTTCAAGCTGTCGACCGCTTCATGGTTCAACGTATTGATATCGACCCGATACTCTATCCGGGATACCAGCGCTTTTACCGTACGCGTAGTGTGCTTGACGAGGTATTTGCGCCGCGGATCCAGGCTCTGCTCCGACAACCAGCACAGCATCGCTTCGAACTCCTTGCCGACCCGGGGAACTTCGAGCGTTTTAACCAGCATATCGCCCCGAGAGATATCCAGGTGGTCCTCAATTGTCAACGTTACCGACTGCGGCGCAATCGCATCGTTGACATTCCCGTCATAAGTGACAATCTCCTTGATACGCGAAGTCAACCCTGAAGGCAGAACCTTCACCGCCTCGCCAACACTGATGGATCCGGATTCGATACGCCCCATGTAGCCTCGAAAATCGGGTAATCCCTCGGTTTGCGGCCGGCATACCCATTGTACCGGAAACCGGAAATCTTCAAGATTGATGTCATGGTCGATGGGAACGCTCTCCAGTAAATCCATCAGCGTAATGCCTTCATACCAGTTGAGCTTATCTCCTCGCTCGACCACCATGTCGCCGTTCAAGGCAGACATCGGGATGTAGGCGACATTATCCAGCTTGAGTCCACCAGCGAAAGCCGCAAAATCCTTGCAAATTTGCTCGAATACATCTCTGGAATAGTCCACCAGGTCCATCTTGTTGACCGCCACCACCAGGTGAGGGATGCCGACCAGACTGGCGAGGTACGCATGGCGGCGCGACTGGGTAAGCACCCCTTTGCGCGCATCGATCAGGATGATGGCAAGATTGGCCGTGGAAGCTCCCGTAACCATGTTACGCGTGTACTGCTCATGGCCCGGTGTGTCGGCAATGATGAATTTGCGCTTGGGTGTTGCAAAGTAACGATAAGCCACATCAATGGTGATACCCTGCTCACGCTCCGCCTGCAGGCCGTCTGTGAGCAGCGATAGATCGACGCTCTCCATTCCTCGTTTGCTCGAAGTATGGGTGATAGCGCTCAATTGGTCCTCGAAAATGGACTTCGAGTCATGCAGAAGGCGCCCGATCAGCGTGCTTTTGCCGTCATCCACGCTCCCGGCGGTGATGAAACGTAACAGTTCGCTATGATCGAATGAAATACTATCAATGGCTGACATTTAATGCTCTTTGGGATCCTGGTTTCCGAAATATGCCGGTAATCACCCCGGTGAAAGAGATGCGAAGAAGCTCGGGTATTATCGACTTTTTACAAGGCTGAATTCATAATAAAAGCGCTACCACAAACTCATGAGCCGAAAGATACGCGTCAGAAATAACCTTCTTTCTTGCGCAATTCCATCGACGCGTCCGACGTCTGGTCGTCCATGCGCGTGGCACCACGCTCGGTAATTCGCGTAATCGCGGTTTCGGCAATGATTTCCGCCACGCTGACTGCGATGGACTCCACTGGGCAGGTGCAACTCATATCGCCCACCGTCCGAAAGCGCACCATGATATTTTCCACTTTTTCGCCTTCCTTGAGTTCAACCAGGTGAGATAGTGGCAAAAGACCGTTGCCCCGGCGGATGACATCACGTGTATGGGCGAAATAAATGTGAGGCACTTCCAGTTCCTCGCGAGCAATGTATTCCCACACGTCAAGTTCGGTCCAGTTGCTGATGGGAAACACGCGAATATTTTCGCCTGGGTGCACGCGAGTATTGTAGATGTCCCATAATTCCGGCCGCTGGTTTTTCGGGTCCCATTGACCGAATTCGTCACGGAAGGAAAATATTCGCTCCTTGGCCCGGGCCTTTTCCTCGTCGCGACGTGCCCCGCCGATACAGGCGTCGAAGCCGAATTCAGCGATGGCGTCAAGTAGCGTCACTGATTGAAAGGGATTGCGGCTCTGGTTCGCTGAACGCAACACCACCCTTCCCTGCTTGATGGAATCGTCCATGCTGCGCACGATTAAACGCTCTCTCAATTGCTTGGCGCGGCGATCGCGGAACTCGATCACCTCGGGAAAATTATGCCCGGTATCGACATGCAGCAATGGAAATGGAAAACGCCCTGGCCGGAAAGCTTTTTCTGCCAGACGTAGCAATACAATGGAATCTTTTCCGCCCGAGAACAGCAGGGTCGGGTTGGCACATTCGGCTGCAACCTCACGCATGATATGGATAGCTTCGCTTTCCAATTCATCCAGATGACCCAGACGTCTTGCAGGGTGACATTTAAGCGCCACCTCCTCATTCTCCATTACAAGATTCGGAACGGGAGCAGCAAATTCCTGTTTATCGTTCAATATGAGATCCATCAATCATTCCTCACGGTTTCACAAGCGTGGACTTGGCATGCGCCCGGTCCATGTTCTTTCTTATCCATAATTTTTGGCTTAGCCCGGCGCGGGTAGATCCGTTATCCCGCCAACAACCGTTGCAGCATTGTTAATGTGCCGTTTATCCGGATGCAAACCGCACTCCTTGTTTTCCGGGTCTTCCCACCACCAGCGACCCGCTCGCACATCTTCACCGGGCGTAATGGCACGAGTACAGGGTGCGCATCCGATGCTGGTGTACCCCTTGTCATGCAACAGGTTGTACGGCACATCGAACTGCTTGAGATAGGCCCAGACATCGGTCAGGCTCCAGTCCAGCAACGGGCTGATTTTTTGTAAACCATTGCCGGCATCGAATTCCGATACCGCCAGATCCTTCCTGGTCAGCGCCTGATCGCGTCGTACACCAGTGATCCATGCGCGCTTGCCGCTCAAAGCGCGCTTCAGCGGTTCCACTTTACGAATATGGCAGCATTCTTTACGTAACTCCACGCTGTCGTAGAAGCCGTTGGGCCCGTTGCGCGCCATATAGGACTCCACCGCGGCGGATTCCGGAAAATATACCGGCACGTGAACGCCATAACGATCCGCTATATTTCTCATAAGACTGTAGGTCTCTTCGGGCAGGCGTCCGGTATCCAGCGTGAACATCGCGATATCGGGATAATCCCGTGCAATGAGGTCTATCAACACCATGTCCTCAGCACCGAAACTGCTAGCGAAGGTGGCTGGCGCATAGTTTACCTGCGCGTCATCCAGCAATGCTCTCACTTCCGTAATTTTGTGGCTCAGGTTCATGTTACCGGCTCGCTATGTGCGTCTGTGCATCAAAATTTATCAAACCACGACGGATGGCTGCGCTGCCCCGGATGTCGACGAATTGGCTGAGGCGGGGAGCGGAAATGGTAGCGCACCCGTCAGATCGAGCTGGCGATCGAAACTCAGGCAAAACTCCGCAACTTCCATTGTCCAGGCATCCAGCTCAGAAAACCATCTGGTCAGATCGTCATCGTTCAACGTTTCGGCCGGGCGTGCAAAATCCTCGGAAAATTGGGCCAATGCTCTGGCCAGGCGCGGCTTGGTAGGAAATACCCGCCGCAACTCTTCCGCCTGTATTTTCAAATCTTCGTGCTTCTGGCCGCCGAGCAACTCAGCCAGACCCTGGCCGATCAATCGGATCATTTCTTCGGCGCACTTAGCCGAATCCTCGAATTTTCGCTGGAACTTGAGCGCATCCCGGTAATTTCGCTCATGAGCCGCTTCAAAAAAAATTGTGCCGATCTTCACCTGGCTAACGCCGGCGCACTCGCCCCCGCCCAGTTGCAACACCTTGAAGTCATTGCTGTTACCATGATCGCGCAAGACCGACGCCAGTTCTTCTGGCTTCACTTCCACCAGGTCCGCCAGCAAATCGGCAAAATAGGGTTTATCCATCCGGTGGGCCCAGGAATAGAATGTTTCGCCCGACTCACGGTTAGTATCAAAAGCGGACTGCACTCGCTCGATGGCCTCTTCGATGCGCGCGGTGGGTATGGACGGGCCTTTAAACGCCAGCGCGCCACGCGCCATGGCATTACCGCCGAAATGCAGCTGATAATGCGGCACGCTTAGTTTCGGTCCGAGAATCGTGCTCGAAGTTATCCCTAACCGGCAGGTCGAAGTACCGGGACAAGCGACCACATCGTCACCCGTTTTCGGTACACCCAGACCCAGCGCGGTCAGTGCCGCACGCAAGGGTTCAATTTGAGCCTCCGGTACATCTGTCAGAAACATATTCTGATCCTGGCTGGTGCGAATGTCAGGCAACTCGAACGTTTCGCAAATATGAGCCAAGCCACGCAAATGAGTCACGTTCAGGTTACCCATCGGCACACTGATCGGAAATACGTAATAGCCGGGCTGTTTTTGCGCGAAAATATGGCGCGGCGCACCCAGACCGGGAGCCTCGCTATCGACACTACCGTTGCTCCATTCGCCTTTCGGATAGTCCAGGGTTGCCAGTGCCGATTGAGTGCGCGACAACTCTTCACGATATTTCTCGACAAAACCCTCGGGACCAAATTTATCGACCAGGAATTTGATTCGTGATTTAGCGCGCTTGGGGCGGTCTGAATAACGGTTGTGCAACTGGATAACTGCTTCCATTACAGACAGCAGATCCTTTTCTTCAATGAATTCTTCAATGACGATCGCTTCACGCGGCTTATGTCCCAGGCCGCCTCCGGCCAATATCTTGAAGCCAAACCGGGAACCATTACGTACCGCGACAACGCCCAGATCATGCATCATGCCTTGTGCGCAGTCAGATTCACAGGCTGACAGGCTGATTTTGAACTTGCGCGGCATTTGTTGAGTCAGCGGATTTCGCAGCAAATGCTGGACCGTACCCTCGAGATGCGTCGTGACATCGACATGCTGACGAGGGCATACGCCAGAAAGCGGGCAGGTCGTGATATTGCGTATGGTATTGCCGCAGGCTTCACGGGTCGTCAATCCAGCTTCAGCCAGATGATTCAACACGGCCGGCGTCTGCTCGAGCGGCACGTAATGCATCTGGATATCCTGGCGTGTAGTGATATGTACGACGTCATGGCGTGAATAATTTTCCAGCGCACTGGCGATTTTTCTCAGTTTCGGTGCGCTCAGGCGTCCTCCCGGAAGCTTGATGCGTACCATATTGACACCTTCCTGCCGCTGGCCGTAGATCCCCATTTGCAGGCGACCCGCGGTAAAACGCGCGGCATCCATATTCAGGTCCTGAAACTCCTGCACCGACTGACCGTACGAATTGATTTCCTCATCATTAGCGAGGTGATCCAACAGACTCATCTTATATCCTCCACAATTTATGGCTATCCGCCTGACGCCACCAGATTACGTGTACCGCAGCAAATTGATCCGACTCTCAACTAATTCGGCACTCCGCCTGGATTTCGGGCGAGGTTCAAGCCGTCAAGTGAACGAAAACACGCTGCCTCTTCCTAGCTTTAGCCTATCAGATCTGTCAGGACACCCGGTCCGGCAGCCCAATCGATGTCACAGCGCATCTTGAGGGCGACATAATAGCAGGAACATATATATCGCGAAAGAATATTATGTTAGATTAACATAACCTAACGTTATTTAGACCCATATATGAAACTGCAACAATTACGCTATTTATGCGAAGTCGCCAATCAGGGCCTGAATTTATCCAAAGCGGCGGAATTTCTACATACCTCTCAACCAGGGATCAGCAAGCAGATCCGTCTTCTGGAAACCGAGTTGGGGGTCGACATTTTTGTGCGTAACGGCAAACGCGTGGTTGAAATCACGCCACCGGGGCGAGCGATTCTGGAAATTGCCGAAAGGATGCTGAAAGACGCAAACAACCTCAAACAAGTTGGTCAGGAATTTGCCAACGAAGCCAGTGGCTCTCTTACTATTGCTACAACACACACTCAGGCACGGTACGCACTCCCCGAAGCAATCAAGGATTTTACCTTACGCTACCCCAAGGTGAAATTAATTTTGCACCAGGGCAGCCCGACGCAGATTTCGGAACTGGTCAGTTCAGGCGTGGCGGATATTGCCATCGCCACCGAAGCGATCGAGCTATTTGAACAACTGGTGATGCTGCCGTGCTACCAATGGAACCGCTGCATTGTCGTCCCGCCGAGGCATCCGCTGCTTAAACTCAAGAAGTTGACGCTGGAGGCCATCGCCGCATATCCGATTATTACTTACGATTTTGCATTTACCGGCCGCTCGAGAATCAACCAGGCATTTGATGCAAAAGGGTTGGTTCCTAATGTTGTGCTGACAGCGATAGACGCGGATGTCATCAAGACTTACGTAGAACTGGGATTGGGCATTGGCATCCTGGCGCAAATGGCGTTTGAACCCAAACGCGATAAGCACCTCAGGTCTATCGACGCGAGCCATCTCTTTGAGCCCAGCACGACGCGTATAGGCATAAGCCGAAACAGTTACTTACGTGGATACGTTTTTGATTTTATTGAAATATTTTCACCTCATCTTGATCGAGCGACAGTAACGGCCGCGATGACAGAGCGTTCGTGAGCATGATGATGTCACCAACGGGCGGTATCATCCTAAATCCGGCAGTTGACCGCTTATTTTCCGATTTAACGCTATAATCGAAACGGATTGAAAAAGATTTTTCGTACCCCGTGAGCTTCACCTTCTTGGTGAGCTCGCTACAAGGTGGACTGAACAGTTTTTGCACGGCACCGGTTGCAACTTCTTGGGATGGAATGGCCCCTCGAAGCGTCGCACGAGGGGCCCCGCGAAGCGGGGATCGGCCTGCGCAGGAGATGCCTGATTGCGTTCTACGTGTACGAGGCACCCGCATTCCGTTTCGAGGTCGCACCTTCCTGCGGAAGGCGCTGCTCCGCTCTGTACCGTTGCTCGCGTCCTTTCGCCCTGCTCTGCACCCAAAAACCGCTCACTCCACCTCGTCCAACCACCTGATTTGGGATAACTTTTGTTGAATCTGCTTATGAATGTGATCAAGCCGCTACCCGACCTGCTCATCAGCCAGATTGCGGCCGGAGAGGTAGTGGAGCGTCCGGCAGCGGCACTCAAGGAAATGCTGGAGAATAGCGTGGACGCGGGATCGACCGAAATCACCGTACAACTTTTCCAGGGTGGCATCAAATTGATCCGGGTAGCAGACAACGGAACGGGAATTTCCAGGGACGATCTGTCGCTTGCGCTTGCCCGACACGCTACCAGCAAGATCGATTCCCTGGAAGATTTACAAAAAGTAGCGAGCCTCGGTTTTCGGGGAGAGGCGCTTGCAAGTATCGCAGCCGTTTCGCGGTTGACGCTGGCGAGCCGCAGGTCAGAAGAAAAGCACGCCTGGCGGATAGAAACCGAAGGAGGTCGCGTGTCAACGCCGGAACCTGCCGCACTTGCCCACGGCACTACGGTAGAAATGCATGATCTCTACTTCAACACTCCTGCCCGGCGTAAATTTCTAAAGACTGAAGCGACTGAATTATCCCACTGCGAGGAGGTATTCAAGCGCATAGCCTTGTCGCGCGCCGATATCGCTTTCGCGCTACAACACAATGGCACCGTACGCAACCACTTGCGTGCGACGGACGCACGACTTCGCATCGAGGCGATACTGGGCAATGAGTTCAGCCGGACCTCGGTAGTCATAGAGGAACAGGCAGCGGATTTACGTCTTTGGGGCCTTGCGGCATCGCCGGCCTATTCCCGGTCTTCTCGAGATGCCCAGTATTTTTTTGTCAATGGGCGGTTCGTGCGCGACAAATTGATTGCTCATGCGCTACGGGAAGCCTATCGGGATATCCTCCATCTGGATCGGCACCCGGCTTTTGTCCTGTTCCTCGAAATGAATGCCGATGGCGTGGATGTGAATGTGCATCCTACCAAGATCGAGGTGAGATTCCGCGATCCGCGTGCACTGCACCAATTCATCTTTCATGCGATTAATAAAGCGCTGGCATCGTCCCAGCCTCTATCCGCAGCGTCTATCCCCGTAGGCGGAAGCCGGCAGGAAAACGGTAACGAAGGTGGCGCTGGCATTACAACTGCGGCCTTTTCAGCTTATTCGCGACAAAATACCATATCGCTTGCTCCACCTTTAGGCGTAGCCCAATCACAGGCGTTCTACCCTGCGCTGTTTGGCGCTGACAGCCGCGACCCAGAATCGGCGGACACACCGACAGTAATTACCGATACCGAGAAGTCCGACATTCCGCCATTGGGTTTCGCCTTGGGGCAACTCCTCGGCATTTATATTCTATCTCAGAATCAACGCGGATTGCTTATCGTGGATATGCATGCCGCGCACGAGCGGATCCTGTATGAGAAACTCAAATCAGCGCTGGATAACCATACGCTC
>CAJDTQ010000024.1_pt1 | contig 12796 bp, 11 predicted proteins | sample 7389881 | NCBI WGS metagenome assembly CAJDTQ01 (sample SAMEA7055658, study PRJEB34461) | soil metagenome | biome: terrestrial ecosystem; feature: Peninsula; material: soil | place: Antarctica | collected 2016
AATATCGATAAACAAATGGAGAAAACATGAACAAGATCCTACCTTGGAGCCTGCTTGTCGGCACCCTGATTGCAGGCAATGCTTTGGCCGCACCCATCAATCAAAGCTACGATACATTCGGAACGCTGGCTGGTGCTACTTTTGGCGGCAGCGGGATTCCAAACAACGCAGTAGCAACGACAATTACCAACTTGGGAAATTCCACGGGTGATCCACAGGTCACACTGGGATTGACCGCTCACCAGCGTTATTCCAACCCCGCCCTCACGAACGATGGGGCCGGCATTTTCTTCGCCAATCCGGGCGTGGACACAAATGCGCCATCTCCCGCAAATCCGTATGCAACATGGAATATCGGCTTTTACTTGGGCGGAAACGATCTGAACTCATACAATTACAAGTTGTTGTATGATTTTAATCCTGGTTTTAATACTGATGAAAGTGAGCATGGCCAGATCAGTTTGTTTGTCGGCTTTGGCGGGCCCGTTCAAAATTCGTGGAATATGGGGATGGATTTTCTGGGCGGTACAATACCAGGAATTATTGCTCCTCCAAGTTTTGCCTCGTTTGATCCTGCCAGTTCTGGCGAATACAGCTTCGCTCTCGTTGCTTATGATACTCAAGGTGCCGAGATTGATCGTTCTGCCATTTTGGTCAGGGTAGGTCAAGTACCTGAGCCTGGCACCCTCGCACTCCTGGGGTTGGGTTTGATCGGCCTGGGCAGCATTCGGCGGAAGAGCCGATAACCGGCTTGGCGGATAACCAGCCATAGGCTACGCTTTTGGAGCGACCGTGCCGGGCACGGCAGTATCTTTTTGCGGGAAAGGCTCCGAAGCAGCGGATAAATTCTCCTCTGTATCCTTGATACCGTTGCGCTGTAAGGCACTCCGGCATCAAGGGCAACAACGCATCAGCAAAAAATATCCGGATACCTGGCACATTGAACGGACATCTTTCAATCGTTCGATCCGCAAGTCGGGTTGTGCCTGGACTCCTGTTGTGGTCACTCCACATCCCATTGCCAGGAACTCTGCTGTCACTTCTCCCTTAAAAAGCGGGTTCAGGTTTTATGTATGGTCTGGTGCCACAAACGCAAGTATTTCCTATCCCCCATCGTCCCTCGGCGATGACGCTCGGGTGAGGCGTTCGGCATTATCCTTCGTATCATAAATATTGATATGGGGGCGGGTCTCTGCTGTCTTTTCCATGCGTTCGCGAATTTCGGTTGCCATTTCATTGTTGCGCCTTACGGCGGGGCGCGCTTCCACGGCCTCGAACCACCGCATGAAATTGGGAAAGGCAGCGCTGTCGATGCCGTGATTCCTATGTCCTTTGCACCACGGATAAGTAGCGATATCCGCGATAGTATATTCACCGGTAGCAAGCCACTGGGATTTGCTCAAGCGATTTTCCAGTACGTGGTACAGACGCAGCGACTCATTGTTATAGCGATCCCGGGCATACTGGTTATTTTTCGCCTGGCCATTGAAATGATTAGCCTGACCGAACATGGGGCCAATATGTGCTACCTGGAAAAATAGCCATTGCAAGACGTCATAGCGCTTACGTGCATCATTCGGCATGAATTTCCCAGATTTCTCGGCGAGATAAATAAGGATAGCGCCTGATTCCATCATTGTGTAGCGTCCACCGCCGGGCCCGTCGGTATCCACGATGGCAGGAATCTTGTTATTGGGGTTAAGCTTCAGATGCTCGGACTCGAACTGTTCGCCAACACTAATATTCACATCAATATGCTTCCATTCTGCTCCCGTTTCCTCAAGCATGATCATCACCTTTTGGCCGTTGGGCGTCGGGCTCGAATGCAATTCAATCATGGTTTTCTCCTTGTTTGCTTCGTGTTCTAGAGGTCAGTTACCGAATAATTCCGCCGCTTCCTGGCGGATATATTTCTGCGAACTGCGCAGAGCTTCGGTAAACTGAGCCACAGTCAATTTTTTAAATTAACCGGCGGGAATTTCATGTGGTTCAAAATAATCGGGGTCTTGATAGGTTATCATTTCTTCGGCATTTTCGGCGCGTTGATGGGCTACATCGTTGGCGGTATCGTCGACCGTTACATAGCTTACGGCTCGGGTGCGGTCAATCCGTTCACCAATGCTCAGCGGCAGGCGGTTTTTATCGACGCTGTTTTTATGCTGATGGGAAAGATTGCCAAAGCGGACGGTCATATTTCCCAGGATGAAATCGCTCATGTCGAAGATTTCATGCAGAAGTTGCGCATGTCATCCGAACACCGCGAGCGCGCAATTGCCTTATTCAGGCAGGGAGCGACGCCAGATTTCGATCTGGAACCGAAATTGAATGAATTTATCACGGTGTGCGGACGTACCCATAACCTGAAGCAGATGCTGCTGGTTTACCTCATTGTCATGGCGCTGTCCGATGGGCGGATGGATGCGGCTGAGGAGAGTTTATTAAAAGAAATTGCGCTTCGCCTGGGCTATGACCGGCTTGCGTTTTCAAAACTGCTGGAGATGGTTTTAAACCGGTCACACTTTGCAGGTGGTCAGGTATCTTCCGTCGACGCGCTGGATGAAGCTTATAAAGCATTAGGCGTAAAGAAGGAAAGCAGCGACCAGGAAATCAAACGGGCCTATCGGAAGCTGATAAGCCAGTATCACCCCGACAAGTTAATGGGGCAGGGCGTTCCGGAAGATATGATAGCTGTGGCTACCGCGCAAACCCAGGAAGTTCAGACCGCTTATGACCTGATTAAAAAGAGCCGCAATATATAAATTAAACAGATCGGGTAACCCGAATCAGGTAATTCTGGTCGAGAGGTGATGAAATGAAAGTTGCCGTATGTAGTGCAAAGCCCTATGACCGTCAGTTTTTAGAGACGGCTAATCTCAACATCGGACATGAGCTGGTTTTTTTTGATTTGCCGTTATGCGAACAGACGCAGCAGATGGTGGAGGGTTTTCCCGCGGTATGCGTATTCGTGAACGATACATTGAATGCCGATATGCTAAGGATTCTGTCTTCCCAGGGCACGCGCCTGATTGCCTTGCGCTGTGCGGGCTTCAATAATGTCGACATACAGGCAGCGGTCGACCTGGGACTTCATGTCGTGCGGGTTCCGGCTTATTCACCGCATTCGGTGGCGGAGCATAGTGTAGGACTGATGCTTGCGCTTAACCGGCGCCTTTACCAAGCCTATAATCGTGTGCGCAACGGTAATTTTGAGTTGCAGGGGTTGCTGGGTTTCGAATTGCGCGACAAAACAGTTGGCATAATCGGTACGGGACGCATTGGTACCGCAGCGGCTCAAATACTGCATGGCTTTGGTTGCCGCCTGATTGCGCATGATCCGCAGCACAGTCCTGAATGCATCAGCCTGGGTGTGCAATATGTTCCACTGGAAACACTCTACGCAGAGAGTGACATCATTACGGTGCATTGCCCGCTGAACCAGAAAACTTACCATTTAATCAGTAGAGCGGCAATCCTGTGCATGAAGCAGGGCATCATGCTGATCAACACCAGTCGCGGCGCGGTGATCGATACGCAGGCGGTGATTGAAGGGCTTAAATCATCGAAAATTGGTTACCTGGGCCTGGATGTGTATGAACAGGAAGGCGACCTTTTTTTTGAGGATTTATCTGATCAGGTGATACAAGACGATGTGTTTCTGCGCCTGCTGACTTTTCCAAATGTACTCATTACCGGGCATCAGGGATTCTTCACCGTTGAAGCCCTATCCAGCATTGCGCAAACTACCCTGCAAAATATCAGCTCGTTCGAACGCGATGGCGTATGTCGGAACGAGGTGACGCCGGCACTATTAAGAATGAGCTGAAGAACCTCTGGACAGGGCCAACGTCGGAGGTTCTCATCGCTGCCATTTCCGCAGAATAAACGGCGCCTGGAAGGAGAGTGCAGGCAAGCGGCGGCCTTGACGCGTTTGTGGCCTACCGCACAGAACGCATCTCGGAGACAGACCAGACTAAGGTTCCGCTTCCCGGAGTTTCACCGGGACCAACTGAAGGACGGAAGTCCAAGGAGCCTGGTCATTGAATATGCCGGCACAATCGACTGAAGTGTGGCCTCTGGCAGCTTACTTCCTTCTCGTCGTTGTGCTGATGGGCGTAGTCCTTCTTCTTTCGCATGTCATTGGTGAGCGCCATCAGGCCGGCGCGGCGGATGATCCTTTCGAGGCCGGTATCGTCACCGTAGGTTTTGCGCGATTGCGGCTGTCCGCAAAATTTTATCTGATCGCGATGTTTTTTGTGATCTTCGATGTGGAAGCCGTGTTCCTCTTTACCTGGGCGGTCGCTTTTCGCGAACTCGGCTGGACTGGATATATCGAGGTGGTTATCTTCATAGGTATTCTGGGCGCTGCGCTGGCTTATTTATGGGCGCTGGGCGCGCTGGACTGGGGTTCCAGCGGACATCGTTCCCATGGACAAAGGGAGATCAAACGATGCGATGGTCGCTGAGCAAAACCACCGAGGCAGCCGAGTCAATCGAGTCCAACGAGCCCATTGAGTCAACCGAGCCGTCACGCCAAAAGTCAGTCCTGCGTACTAATCATGGCATCGAAGAAGACGGGCAACGTAGCGTATTGCTGGCGCGACTGCAGGACCTGGTTGCATGGGGCCGCAAAAATTCTGTCTGGCCTTATAATTTTGGCCTGTCGTGCTGCTATGTGGAAATGGCCACGAGCTTCACCAGCAAGTATGACGTAGCCCGATTCGGCGCCGAAGTCATCCGCGCATCCCCTCGCCAGGCTGACTTGATCGTCATCTCGGGCACAGTATTCATGAAGATGGCGCCTGTGATCCAGCGACTTTACGATCAAATGCTGGAACCGCGCTGGGTTATCTCGATGGGTTCCTGTGCCAACTCGGGCGGCATGTACGATATCTACAGCGTGGTACAGGGAGTGGATGCGTTCATTCCGGTGGACATCTATGTTCCAGGATGTCCGCCGCGTCCGGATGCGTTCATGCAGGGCCTGAATCTGCTCCAGGACGCGATTGGCAAGGAAAGGCGTCCGTTGAGCTGGGTCATAGGCCCGCAAGGAGTCGAGCGGGCGGATCGGCTATCACAGCGGGATATCAACAGAACCCGGAGAATGCGCGAGACAGTGTTGCGCAGTCCCGACGAGGTTTGAACCGTGAGTGCGCCATCATCCAGCGTTGTCCTGGAGCAGAATGTTCCCGGCATTCTTGCGGAATTGAAGAATCGCTTTGGCGCGGCAATGGGGGTCACACAGGAAACCCGTGACGGCCTGCCGACACAGTGGGTCGCGCGGAGCGGCGTGTGCGATGTTTTGCGCTACCTGAAACTGGAAGCGGAGCGTCCTTACCGCATGCTATATGACCTTACTGCCATCGACGAACGTACCCGCGTCCACCGCGACGTTCAGCCAGCCAGTCATTTCACGGTGGTTTATCACTTGCTGTCGTTCGAACGCAATGCGGACATCCGGCTCAAGCTTGCGCTTTCTGTCGACGACCTGCGGGCGCCGACCATCACCGGCATCTGGCCTGCGGCGAATTGGTATGAACGCGAGATATGGGACATGTTCGGTATCGTTTTTTCAGGACATCCGCATCTGCGCCGTATTCTATTGCCACCCTGGTGGGAAGGTCATGCGCTGCAGAAGGATCATCCGGCGCGTGCCACCGAGATGGCGCCGTTCCGCTTGACGCAGGAGAAGGAAGACGCGGAGCAGGAGATGTTGCGCTTCCATCCGGAAGAGTGGGGAATGCAACGTGCGCATGAAGGCACGGATTTCATGTTTCTCAACCTGGGACCCAACCACCCGGGCGTGCATGGCGTCTTTCGCATCGTATTGCAACTCGACGGGGAGGAGATCGTCGACGCCGTGCCCGATATAGGTTTTCATCATCGCGGTGCGGAAAAAATGGGTGAGCGCCAGTCCTGGCATACCTACATCCCTTATACCGATCGAGTCGATTATCTGGGCGGGGTGATGAACAACCTTCCCTATGTGCTCGCGGTAGAAAAGCTGGCTGGCATCGAAGTACCCGAGCGGGTAAAGGTGATTCGGGTGATGATGGCCGAGTTTTTTCGCATCGCGAGCCATCTGGTGTTCTACGGTACGTATGCTCAGGATCTTGGCGCGTTATCGCCCGTATTTTTCATGTTCACCGACCGGGAGCGGGTATTCGATGTCGTCGAGGCCATTTGCGGCGGGCGCATGCACCCGAGTTGGTATCGCATCGGCGGCGTGGCGCAGGATCTGCCTGATGGGTGGGACCGGTTGGTGCGAGACTTCCTCGATTATCTTCCACCCAGACTCGACGAGTATGACAAGATCGCGCTGGGTAACCGCATCCTCAAGGCACGCAGCCGCGGCATAGGCGCCTACTCGGTGGAGGAAGCGATAGAGTGGGGCGTGACCGGGCCGGGTCTGCGCGCGTGCGGTTTTGCGTGGGATTTTCGCAAGGAACGGCCTTATTCGGGCTACGACCAGTTCGAGTTCGATATACCCACCGGTCAGCATGGTGATTGCTACGACCGCTGCGCTGTCCGCGCCGAGGAGATCCGCCAGAGCCTGCGTATCATCGAGCAGTGCCTCAACCATATGCCGGCAGGGCCTTACAAGGCGGATCATCCGTTGACTACGCCACCGCTCAAGAAGTACACCTTGCATGACATCGAGACCCTCATCAATCACTTTCTGGGCGTGAGTTGGGGCCCGGTCATTCCGCCGGGCGAAGCATTCGTGGGGATTGAGGCGACCAAAGGGAACAATGGCTATTACCTGATCAGCGACGGTAGCACCATGGCCTACCGGGTACGCATCCGCACGCCTTCTTTTCCGCACCTGCAAATGATTCCCCTGATCAGCCGCGGGTTGATGATTTCAGATTTGATCGCCATTCTGGGTAGCATTGATTTTGTCATGGCCGACGTGGACCGCTGAGGCGAATATGCTGAGCGAGCAGGAAAGACACGAAATAGAGGCACAGTCGCACCACTACCCGAACAATCGGGCGCTTTGTATCGAAGCACTCAAGATCGTGCAGGCGCACCGTGGCTGGGTGTCGGACGAAGGCATTGCGGACGTGGCTGAAGCCCTGCAAATGGCGGCGGCGGAATTGGAGGGTGTCGCCACTTTCTACAACATGATTTTTCGGAAACCGGTGGGCGGGCACGTGATCTTGCTGTGCGACAGCGTGAGTTGCTGGATCATGGGTTATGACCGACTGCGTGAACATTTGCATGCACGGTTGGGTATCGGGTTGGGCGAGACCACTGCCGACGGCTGTTTCACCCTGCTGCCGAATGTATGCCTTGGCGCCTGCGACCATGCGCCGGCGATGATGATAGACAGTACGCATTATCAAGACCTGGACCCTGCCGGAATAGATGAAATCCTCACGAAATATCAGATGAAAGAAGCAAGGGAAGAAAAAAAGGAAAAAGGAGAACCGCCTGATGGAAACTCCGCTGACCCGTAACATCGCACCAGGAAAAATGCCGCCCGACCTCGCGCAGTATGAAAAGGCGGGCGGTTACGCGGCGCTGCGCAAGGCGCTGCGCATGGCGCCTGGCGACGTGATGGCGGCAGTGAAAGAGGCAAACCTCCGTGGACGCGGCGGCGCCGGTTTTCCCACCGCTCAGAAATGGAGCTTCGTGCCGATGGGAGATGACGCGCCTCATCCAAAATATCTCATCTGCAATGCGGACGAGATGGAACCCGGCACGTTCAAGGACCGCCTGCTGCTCGAAGGCGACCCGCACCAATTAGTAGAAGGCATGATCGTAAGTGCGTATGCGATTCAGGCCGACGTCAGCTACATTTTCCTGCGCTGGGCTTACAAGCTGGCGGCACAACGGTTGGAGCAGGCGATCGCCGAGGCCTACCGCCAGGGCTACCTGGGCAGGAATATTGCCGGCTCGGCATATAGCCTGGAGCTTTATCTCCACGTCAGCGCCGGACGTTACATGTGCGGGGAAGAGACCGCGCTGCTGAACGCACTCGAGGGCAAGCGCGCCAATCCGAGGGCCAAGCCTCCCTATCCCCAGGTAAGCGGCCTGTGGGGCAAGCCCACCGTCGTCAACAATGTCGAAACGCTATGCTGCGTGCCCCATATCATGAACCACGGCGCCGCATGGTTCAAGAGCCTGAGCCGCTGCTCGGATGGCGGCACCAAGCTGTACGGCGTGAGCGGAAGAGTGAAGAAGCCGGGACTGTGGGAGTTGCCGATGGGCACGCCTATCCGAGAAATTCTGGAAGAGCACGCGGGGGGCATGCGGGACGGATACCGGCTTCGCGGCCTGCTGCCGGGCGGGGCATCTACGGATTTCATGATCGCTGACCATCTTGATGTGGCGATGGATTTCGACTCGATGCAGGCGGCAGGTAGCCGCCTTGGCACCGGCACCATGATTATCCTCGACGACAGGACTTGTCCTGTTGGCATGCTGCACAATCTGGAACACTTTTTTGCGCAGGAGTCGTGCGGGTGGTGTACGCCTTGCTGGTCGGGGCTGTCCTGGGTGGAACAGATACTGAAAGGCCTGGAAGATGGCAAAGGGGAAGCCTCCGATCTGGAACGATTGCAATCTCATGCGCGGTTGCTGGGTCCGGGGCATACGTTTTGCGCGCTGGCGCCGGGCGCTGCGGAACCATTGCAGAGCGGTCTCAAGTATTTCGGGGACGATTTCGACCGGCATATTCACGAGAAGCGCTGCCCCTGGAAATCCTGGAGATGAAAATGGCGACGATTCATATCGATAATCGGCCTTATCCGGTAAAGGATGGAGAGAACCTGTTGCAACAGTGTCTTTCGCTGGGGCTCAATCTCCCGTATTTCTGCTGGCACCCCGCGCTGGGTTCAGTAGGTGCTTGTCGTCAGTGTGCCATCAAGCAGTTCAAGAACGAAGAGGACAGGCATGGCAAGATCGTCATGGCCTGCATGACACCCGCCACTGAAGGGACTCGCATTTCGATCGACGACCCCGAGGCACGGGAATTCCGTGCAAGCGTAATCGAATGGCTGATGGTCAACCACCCGCACGATTGCCCCGTGTGCGACGAGGGCGGTGAATGCCATCTGCAGGACATGACGGTGATGACGGGGCATAATTATCGTCGTTATCGCGGCCGGAAGCGTACCTTCCACAACCAGAACCTCGGCCCCCTGGTTAATCACGAGATGAACCGCTGCATCCAGTGCTACCGCTGCACACGCTTCTATCGTGAATATGCCGGCGGACGCGATTTAGATGCGCTGGTGCTGGGCAACCAGGTCTACTTTGGGCGCCATCAGGACGGTACCCTCGAAAGCGAGTTCAGCGGGAATCTGGTGGAGGTCTGCCCCACCGGCGTCTTTACCGACAAGTCCCTGAAGCAGCATTACACGCGCAAGTGGGATTTTCAGACGGCGCCTTCAGTATGTGTACACTGCGGGTTGGGCTGCAACACGATTCCCGGCGAGCGCTACGGCACATTGCGTCGGATTCGCAATCGCTTCAATGGCGCGGTCAATGGCTATTTTCTATGCGATCGCGGACGTTACGGATACGACTTCGTCAACAATGAGCGACGCATCACGCGACCGGTCTTGCGAAAAGACCGAAGCGAACCATTGCAACCCATCAGCAAAGGCGAGGCAGTACAGTTTCTGGCCAAACTATTGGCGAATGGAGCCAGGACAATTGGTATCGGGTCTCCGCGCGCCTCGATCGAAGCCAATTTTGCGTTGCGTACCCTGGTCGGGCCCGAGCGATTTTATGCGGGCGTCTCCGAACAGGATGGTCGTCTGCTCGCTTTCATGCTGGATATCCTGGGGCGGGGGCCTGCCCGTACGCCGTCGTTACATGAGGTGGAGCTTGCCGATGCCGTTCTGGTGCTGGGCGAAGATGTAACCAATACGGCGCCACTACTGGCGCTTGCGCTACGCCAGTCGATACGGCGTCAGCCGCAGAAGATTGCCGAGAAGATGCACATTCCCCACTGGAATGACCACGCGGTGCGCGCGGCAGTGCAGGATGAGCGAGGACCGCTATTTGTCGCGGCCATTGCCGACACCAGGCTCGACGATATTGCTACAGAGGCATTCCGCGGGGTTCCCGACGATTTGGCCCGTCTCGGGTTCGCGGTGGCGCATGCGCTCGATTCGACGGCTCCGCCGGTACCGGACTTGCCGGATACGATACGGACACTGGCCGGTACCATCGCGAAAGCGTTAAAGGCGGCGGAGCGTCCTCTCATCGTTTCCGGCATGGGTTGCGCCAGTGCAGCGGTCCTCGAGGCGGCAGCCAGCGTGGCGTGGGCGCTATGCAATACCGGGCATCCCGCGGAGATTTGCTTTGCGCTTCCTGAATGCAACAGCCTGGGCGCGGCAATGATCGGTGGTGCCAGCCTTGAATTGGCGTTCGAGACGGTGCTCGGCACTGCTGCATATACGGGGATCGCCGCCGACACCGTTATTATCCTGGAGAATGATCTTTACCGCCGCGCTGACGCTGCAGCGGTCGATCAGTTCCTCGCGGCCGCGAGGAACGTTGTCGTCATCGACCACATCTGCCATGCGACCAGTGCGGCGGCGGACGCTGTGCTGCCCGCCGGTACTTTCGCCGAGGCCGACGGCACGCTGGTGAATAATGAGGGCAGGGCGCAGCGCTTCTTCCAGGTTTTTGTCCCCCAGGGCGAAATACAGGAAAGCTGGCGTTGGGCGCAAGATCTCATGACTGCCGCCGGGGCTGATAAAGATGATCGCTGGCTGAACCTGGATCAGGTGACTGCCGCCTGCGCTGCTTCGATTCCAGGATTACAACCTGTTTTACGAGCTGCGCCGACCGCAAACTTTCGTATTGACGGCCAGAGAATCCCCCGCCAGCCGCACCGTTACAGCGGGCGTACCGCCATGCGGGCGAACATCGACGTGCATGAGTCCGAGCCACCCGAAGATCCGGATGCGCCGCTCTCATTTTCGATGGAAGGATACCCGAACCATCCTCCTCCGGCGCTCAATCCGCGTTTTTGGGCGCCTGGTTGGAACTCGGTTCAGGCGCTCAACAAATTTCAGGACGAGGTGGGAGGGGCGCTCACGGGCGGCGATCCGGGTGTACGACTGATCGAACCGCTACCAGCCCGGGAAGTCGAGTACTTTACGAACGTGCCGCCAGCATTCGAGCGGCGCACGAGCGAATGGCTGATCGTGCCGCTTCATCATATTTTCGGCACAGAGGAGTTGAGTGCGCTTGCGCCTGCGCTGGCAGAACTCGCGGCAAAGCCATATCTTGCACTCAATCCAGCCGATGCGGTGGAGCTCGGCCTTGCCGCCGGAGATGACTCGCAACTGCAGTTACAACAAAATCCCGGCCAGAAGTACAGGCTGCCGGTGCGGCTGGAGCCCGGGTTGCAGCGCGGCTCCGCCGGCATACCTGTCGGTTTGCCGGCACTGAGTGGAATCGTGGTGCCGACGTGGGGCAAGGTGATAAGGATGGAGAAGGAGACTTCCTCATGAGCGAACTGGCGCTTGCCTGGTCGAACGTGATCCTGATTCTGGCCGTTGTGTTCAGTTCCGCAGCGCTGTTGTCCTGGATCGAGCGTCGTCTGCTCGGCCTCTGGCAGGACCGCTATGGACCGAACCGGGTCGGGCCGTTCGGTCTGCTGCAGATCGTCGCCGACGCAATCAAGCTCCTCACCAAGGAGGACTGGGTTCCGCCGTTTGCTGAAAAATCCCTGTTCGTGCTGGCGCCGACAATCATCGCCATCACCACGCTGCTTGCGTTCGCCGTTGTGCCCATTGCGCCCGGTGTCGGTGTGGTCGATCTGAACATCGGCTTATTATTTTTCCTCGCCATGTCCTCGCTGGGCGTTTACAGCATTGTGCTGGGCGGATGGGCCTCGAATAACAAATACTCACTGCTGGGAGGGTTCCGGGCGGCAGCACAGATGCTGAGCTACGAGGTCTTCATGGGGCTATCGCTGATGGGCGTGGTCATGCTGGCCGGTTCGTTCAATCTGCGCGATATCGTCGCGGCACAGGAAGATCTGTGGTTTTGCATTCCGCAGATACTGGGATTCATCACTTTTACCGTTGCGGGCATTGCCGAGGCGCGCCGCCTGCCTTTCGATTTGCCGGAAGCGGAGAACGAGTTGGTGGCGGGCTTCCATACCGAGTACTCAGGCATGAAATTCGGCCTGTTTTTCATCGGCGAATACGTCGGCATCATTCTTATTTCGGCGATGATGGTGACACTGTTCTTCGGCGGTTGGCTGGGGCCACTATTGCCGCCATTGATGTGGTTCGTGCTAAAAACCTCCATCGTCATTGGTTTCTTCATTCTCTTGCGAGCATCGTTGCCACGGCCTCGCTACGACCAATTGATGGCCTATGGCTGGAAAGTGATGCTGCCACTCACCCTGATCAACTTGCTGGTCACGGGAGCAATCGTATTGGCATGGGAATCATGAAACTGCCGCGCGTGACCGTGGCTTGAGGAGAAAAATGACATGTGGAATTCTCTGAAAACAATGTGGATCATCTTTTTGCACATGTTTCGGCGCCGGGTAACGATTCAATACCCGGACGAAAAACCTGTTATTCCGCCACGCTGGCGCGGCCGCATCATTCTGAGCCGCGACCCGGATGGAGAAGAGCGCTGTGTGGCCTGCTATCTCTGCGCGGCAGCGTGTCCCGTGGACTGTATCGCGCTTCAGGCAACGGAAGATGAATATGGTCGGCGCTATCCTTCATTTTTCCGGATCAATTTTTCCCGCTGCATTTTCTGCGGCTACTGCGAAGAGGCCTGTCCCACCGATGCGATCCAGCTTACGCCG
>CAJDTQ010000031.1_pt1 | contig 12557 bp, 8 predicted proteins | sample 7389881 | NCBI WGS metagenome assembly CAJDTQ01 (sample SAMEA7055658, study PRJEB34461) | soil metagenome | biome: terrestrial ecosystem; feature: Peninsula; material: soil | place: Antarctica | collected 2016
CTGATTCTTTGCCGCCGCCTTATTGCGCGTGAGCGTGTTAATACGACGGGCAAGGGTGCGCAGCATCAGGGCCTCGGCAGCGGGGCGTGTCCAGGGCTGGTAAGGCATGCGCTCAGCGTACTGCGCCAGCGTGTCGGCATCCACCGCGTCGGTCTTGCTGTTCTTCAGCAGCACCTTGGCGAAGTTATGCGCAGCCTTGGGATTGAGCACCATCAGGCGCACCCCGGCATCCGCCAGTGCCAGTGCCAAATCGAGGTGATACACGCCGGTGGCCTCCAGACACACCGTCACCCCGGGAAACTTGGCTAGCCGCTTGAGCAAGCGAAGCCGCTCCGCTGGGGTGTTGGCAAACTTCTGGGCCTTCATGGAGGTTGCGTTTTTGCGGATTACCAGCAGCAACTCTGCGGCACCGACATCAATGCCAGCGAAGACCAGTGTAGAGCTCTTTGAAATCGTTTTAGTTGTCATGACGAATCCTGGAATGAGGTTGAGATACAATGTCACTGGTTCCCTGACCCTGCATAAGCGCCTACCATCCTTCCTCTTCACCTTGAAAATCACCTGACGCACTTAACAAAACGCGTCGGTATCCGTATGTTGCCCGGTTTTGGTGGATTGCGCTTTGCTCCTCCCATCCTGCAAATCTGTAGAACGGAATACCCAATCTCACCATAGTTCGTGATCCAGGATATCTCAGCATGCCAGTGCGCGCGGAAGGCACAGCAACTACGAGATTAAGGCTCATGGGAAGGTTCCTGAAAAACGGGACTTAAATGGTCAAATAATTTCGTATTATTTGACCATTTAAGTCCCGCGCCGCTTATTTAAGATTAGGCAGTCACGCCAAGATCTCAGTCCTTCAACTGTGGCAATGACCGCGAATGCCGCGCTTTTCGAAATAGTGTTGATGGTACTCCTCGGCGGGATAAAACTCGGAGGCCGGCAAAATTTCCGTGACGACAGGCTCGCGCCAGCGCCCGCTTTGTTGTAATTTTTCCCTGGACGTTTTCGCCTCAATCTCCTGCTCAGCCGTGTAAAAGAAAATTGCCGAACGATATTGCGTACCTACGTCCGGTCCCTGCCGATCGGGTGTGGTGGGATTGTGGGTGTGGTGGGATTGTGGCAATTCCAGAACACATCCAGCAACTCATCGTAATGAACCTGAGATGGATCGTATTCCACCTGCACCACTTCGGCATGGCCGGTTTCACCCGAGCATACATCGCGATAGGCAGGGTTCTTGATATGGCCGCCGGCGTATCCGCTTATCACCTCTTTCACGCCCTTGACCGCCCGAAAAGCAGATTCCACACCCCAGAAACAACCTGCTCCAAAAATTGCTTTTTCTGTCGTCATTCCGGCACCTCCTCAACGTAACCACGTAATCGACTTATATGCCCATGTGGTTCGAATGATTACCTGCATAACTGCAGTACAGTTTTCGTTCTTCATCATAATCCAGAATAACATTCTGACTGCAAGTTCATCAAACACAATGGAGCAAGACCTTTTTCCAGTGCCCGTCTGCACGGGAACCCCACCATGGATAACATGCAAATATGACTGAAAGGCAACATGGCTATCTCGGCTTTCGTGGCGCGTTGGCGAATAGACCGTCATAAAGAAAATTGGGGAGGAATTTTAAAATCCGGGCGACGATCGCCATTTGCCAGGGAATCACGGCGAACAATGTCTTGTTCTCGATGATCCTCACGATTTTCTCCGCAGCGGCTTCCGCTGTCAGAAGAAAAGGCATGCGGAAAGGATTATTCGCTGTCATCGGTGTCGCAACGTAACCGGGACAAATAGTTATGACCGCCACGCCATTGCCGCGCATCTCGACCCGCAGGCTTTCGAGATAGCTGATGGCGGCAGCCTTGGACGCTGAGTAAGCACCGCTTCCCGGAAGACCCCGATAGCCCGCAACGCTGGCAACGCCTACCAGGCTACCTTGCCCGGCTGTCCTCATCGCAGCAATAAACGGCTGGAAGAGGTTCGCCATGCCAATAACATTGGTGGCGAGAATGCTCTCAAAAACCGCGCGATCTTCGGCATATTCGGTAAGCGTGCCGCGGCTGATGCCGGCATTGGCGATGACGATATCGGGGCAACCATGGCGGCGCATGAAATCGAGCGCGGCGGCCTCCATCGCGTCGGCATCGCGGACATCGGCCACATAGATCGACGCACCCGATAATTCTGCCGCCAGGGTTTTCAGTAAATCCGCGCGACGTGCGATCAGGCCGAGCGTCGCCCCCAAACCGGCATAGTGTCGTGCCAATGCGCTACCCAAGCCACTGGATGCCCCGCTTATGATAACGTTCAATGGCATCAGACAGCGTGTCGATATCCCACTATTTCTTTACTCGTTCCTTGCGCACTTTCTCAATCAATTCATCCATCGTTCTGATGGTATCCTCGGGTGTGCCACCCATTTTCCCGCTGGTGAGATATCTACCGTCCACCACTATCGCCGGTACGCCTGTGAGGCTGTAATCCTTGGACATGTGTGTTGACCGCGACGCCTGGTTTTGCACCGAGAAAGAGTTGTACGCATCGATAAATTTCTTCCGGTCTATTCCCTGCTTCGCCATCCAGTCGAACAATACCTCGTCCTGGGTCAAGTCGATCTTGTCGCGATGAATGGCCTCGTAGACCTTGTCATGCAACCGGTTTGTCTCCCCAAGCGCTTCCAGCGCATAGAAAGTTTTTGCACCGGGAATCCAGTTTGCGCGAAAGATGGCGGGAACGTAACGAAAGCTCACATCTTTAGGTTTCCGCTTCAGCCAGGCCTTAATTCGCGGATGAAGTTCGTAGCAGTGCGGGCAACCGTACCAAAAGAATTCCAGAACTTCAATCTTGCCATCACTATCAGTCGGCCGAGGCTGAGGTAGAAGGGTGTAATCCGTCCCTGCCACAATTTCGGCACGCGCAGCTGAAATACCGGTGACACTGATGCCGACCAGAAAGAAGACCGCCGCAAGCAAACGCAATGAATTCATTATTTTCTCCTGAAAATAAACTGTATATTATTCGCACCGACAGCGAAACTAAAACGTTCTTTCCTTACTGGCAGCCTGTCGGACTTAAAGGAAATCGGCCGTAAAAGCGTCTGGCCGGTTCATATTTCGCTGCGATTATTCAAGTCAGACAGGCTGCTACACCCCTTCATTTGTTTTAACGACACTGCTCTGCACGCCGCTTTGTTGCAGGGATGCGCGGACCCGGTCGCTATCGGCAACACTGGAGAAAGGTCCCACACGTACCCGGTGCCAAGTACCTTTTTCCGGCAAATTGGCGGCTTGAACAGAGGCTTCCACCCCCAGCATGGCGAGTTTCGCTTTCAAGTTGTCCGCGTCATCGGCATTCTGGAAAGACCCCGCCTGAAGAAAATATTTATCCTGAGAAGAAATCCGTTGCGCAGCCTGCTTGATCTGGTGCTCGGGCACGGACTCCTCGGCATCCGGCAGGATCTTGTAGAATTCAAAGCGCGGCTTGGCATCGGCCGCGTTGACCGGCTTGGCTTCCACGCCGGGGGCTTGTGCCGTCTTGTCAGTTTGAGTTGCAGCACTTTTCGCCGCGGCGCTCTCCACAACTTTGTCCTGGGATATAAATGGGCTGGGCGCCTGGTTGATATACATCCATGTGCCAATGGCACTGAGAAGGCCCAGCGCATAACCGATAAGTACCCCCAGAAGAAGCGTACTTTTACTTTTGGCGGCGATTGAAGAGTTCGTGTGGGTTTTATAATCTCGGCTCATGGGAAGCTTATTCAATATGATGGCTACATTTTACCCGGCGCACTTACGCCAAGCAGTTTCAGTCCGTTGCTCAATATCTGCCGTATCGCGGCAACCAGCCCTAACCGGGCCCGCTGCAGCGGAATTTCCGGAACGAGAAAACGGGTAGCATTATAGTAACTGTGAAACTCCGCCGCCAGTTCTCTGAGATAGAAGGCGATCAGATGAGGAGAAAGTTCCTTCGCTGCCGCCTCCACCATTTCAGGATAGTCGATCAGCTTCTGCAAAAGAGATAATTCTGCAGAGCCTGTCAGTGGAGACATATCCGCCGAGTGGAGCATTGACGGGTCTTCACCCCATTGTTCCAGCACGCTGCAAACCCTTGCGTGGGCATACTGCACATAATAAACAGGGTTATCGTTGCTTTGCGATTTAGCAAGATCGAGGTCAAAATCCAGATGCTGGTCGCTTTTGCGCAATACGTAAAAAAAGCGTGCCGCGTCTTTTCCCACTTCCTCGCGTAATTCACGCAACGTGACAAATTCTCCCGAACGGGTGGACATGGGCGCCTTTTTTCCGTCGCGGTAGAGCACCGCGAACTGCACCAGCGCAATCTCAAGTTTTCCGGGGTCGATAGCCAGCGCTTTCATCGCGCCTTTTACCCGCGGGATATATCCGTGATGGTCGGCCCCCCAGACATCGATGACGCGCTCAAAACCGCGCTCAAACTTGTTGAGATGATAAGCGATATCTGAAGCAAAATAAGTAAACTGCCCATTCTCCCGCTGAACCACCCGGTCCTTTTCATCGCCGAAGTCGGTTGACCGGAACCACCAGGCGCCATCCTTTTGATATAGAAATTGTCTCTGTTCGAGCAATTGGACCGCGCGTGCCACGTCACCGTTATCGAACAATGACTGCTCGGAAAACCATGTGTCAAAAGCGACACCGAATTCCATCAAATCATTGCGGCAGTCACTCAATTGCTCGGTCAGGACGAAATTGTGAATGTATGCGTAATCTTGCCCCAGCAGTTTCTTGGCGGTGGCAATCAGTCGGTCGAGGTCCGCTTCAGTACCGGCATCCGTTTCCTCTGTGGCACCTTCGAACAGCGAGTCAGGCCGATGCACATATCGTCCTGCATGCGCCGTGTAGATCAGGCGCGCCATATCCCCAACGTACTGGCCCTGGTACGCGTTGCCGGGGAAGCGCACATTGACCCCGTTCAGTTCGAGGTAACGCAGCCAGGTGGAAAGCGCAAGAATATCCATCTGACGTCCGGCATCATTGACATAATACTCACGCGCGACGGAATAACCCGCAGCCTCCAGCACATTGGCAAGGCTTGCGCCGAATGCCGCACCTCGCCCATGGCCGACATGCAACGGCCCGGTCGGATTTGCCGAAACGAATTCCACCTGTACCTTTTTACCTGTGCCCAGATTAATATGGCCAAACTGTTCGCCGCTCTCCAGTACATAACGGGGAAACTGCTGCTTGGCAGAGGTGGTGAGAAACAAATTAATAAAGCCGGCACCCGCAACCTCTATCTTTTCCAGATAAGGTGAAGCGGAAAGCACGTTGACGAGCAGCGCGGCGATCTCACGCGGACTTTGACGCAGGGGTTTAGCCAATTGCATCGCGAGGTTACAGGAATAATCACCGTGGCTGGCCTGGCGGGGACGCGCAAACTCTATAGCCGCATCCAGCGCCGATGGGCCCATTTCGCTCAAGGGCACGCGCAGAAGCTCGGCAAAATGGGATTTAAAGTTGGGCTGGACGGGAGAAATCATGGCTGCATGGCATAGCGACAGGTTGGCAGCGGTTATTATAACGACGTTGGGGATGAGTTACGCTGCCAGTTTGATTGGCTCAGCGGCGGAGGGAATGGAAAAACCGCCTCTAATTCGCTGTGGCGGCGTTCTCCCGGCGATTGTGCAAATAAAGAATAGCGTAAAATTGGCAATTCAAGCATTCATGGCAGCGCCGGATCCATTCGGCGTAAACCGGTGGATCAGCGTGTCAGGCATTGAGCCTGGTCCGCCGCATTCACCATCTCAATCTGAGGTAACCTTCTTTTTCAGCGAAATTGAAGCGTATTATATTAGCGCCCCGGCTTATCCGTGGCCGCTGAGCGAGAGGCTTGTAAGGCCCCACCGCTGAGCGGGACCGCTCCATGCGGAGCCGCCGCTGGCGAGGCGAAAAAATGTGCAGTTCGAACTGCCCCGCACGAATTTCTTTCAGTTCCGGAGCGAATGGCTGGGCCAGCGGTTCGCCCACGAACACACCTTCGCCCGGCCATGCCACGCTCTTCCAGTAAGATTCGATGGCGCTTTCGCCAAGCGCGTAATGAAACATGGCAACAGCGGGAAAAGGGAACTTCTGCATATGGTTGCATGGCTCGACCACAGTCCCGTAGCTGGCGGTTGCGCCTGCTTCCAGCCAGCGCAGGCTGCTCATCTGCATTGAATCGGTAAGCTGGCCACCGGCTGAAGTTAAATGATCAGCCAATGCGCCTGGCAGAAAATCCAGTGTGTCGAGCTGCGGCACTTCCGCCAGGCCCGTGAAATAAAAAAGAACATCATGGCGGTCTGAAATGGCTTCAGTTTCCAGGATTTCGATGGGGAAAACACCGGCCAGTTCTTTTGCGGTCAGCTCGAAATAGCTGCCTCGCACACTGCGTGCCTTGTCGGGCGTTATTACCAGGTAAGCGTGTCCTCTGGGAAAACTGCGATCAGAGGCGACCCCCCGATCGATCAGTGCCTTGACCTGCTCGAAATCGGCCCCGGCCAGCATCATTGCAGGTCGTATGTTATGGTCGCCAACAGGATGAAGGCTGGACGAGTTGAAATATGGGCTGGGTCTGGTAGGACCACACTCGGAGGAACAATAGCGCTCGTCGAAGCCAAAGGCCAGCGCCGAGGTGAGCGACATGCAGGCCACCCGGTAGGGAAGCGTCCACGCGACCGCGTAGGCTTGAATGTGAGAGGGCGTAGCCTGATCGATTTTCACCTTTAGCTGCTGAAATTCATCCCTTGAGAGTGTGTTTCGGCCCGATGGAAAGCTCAGATGAATCATGTTGGCTGCGGGGATATGGCGCGCCTTCTGGTAGTAATCGCCGATTTCAAGGGATTGGGGGTCGCTGTCGTTAATGATGACAGCGAGCTCATCCGGCGCCAACCCCGTTCGCGGCAGCTCGATTCTCGCTTGAGCATGGACAGGCAGCGGCCCGGACATCAGAGCGACCAACAGGACGGGCAGACAGGTCAGAAACTTCCACCTTGCGAACCGCGGGCGGGCAAGGCATTCCGTCGAAGATGCAAGTAGAGGCGCCCATTCCTCCGCGAAGACCCCCGGACCCGATGCCGAGGCCGGAAAAATCCAGTTTTGAGAAACGCCCTTATTCCTCAAGCATATAAAATACGCAGGTTTCATCCTCGTGCATAATAAACGCTCCATGAAAAGGCGTCCACTGCCCCATGCTGCCCCTACATGATCTTCTCTACCAGCGATTGCCCGGCATTCCCGTTACCAAACTGCTGGTCGCCGTCAATCTGCTGGTCTTTGCAGCCATGCTCGTGGGCGGGGCAGGTTTGTGGCATTCATCCAATAGCGTGCAATTGGCGTGGGGTGCAAATTTTGGCCCCGCTACGCAGGACGGCGAATGGTGGCGCCTGGGTACCGCGCTGTTCCTCCACTTTGGCGCCGTCCATCTGACTTTGAATCTCTGGGCGCTCTGGGACGCCGGACAACTTGTCGAACGGATGTACGGGCACACCCGCTTTGCCTGCATCTATTTCGCCAGCGGCCTCACAGGTAATCTGCTGTCACTCGTTGCACACAGAGGATTAGCCATCTCCGGCGGCGCTTCAGGTGCCATTTTTGGCTTGTTTGGCGCCTTGCTCATATTTCTCTGGCGCGAGCGCTACAGTCTGCATCCGAAGGAATTTCGCTGGTTTTTTTGGGGTGCCGCGGGTTTTGCGCTTGCCAGCCTTGTCCTCGGCCTTCTGATTACCGGCATCGACAATGCAGCGCATATTGGCGGCTTTCTTTCGGGGATACTCGGCGGAATAATATTTGCGCAGCCTGCGGGTATAAAAGAACGCCCATCCTTCCGATTCCTCCGCATCCGCTTGCTTGCGGTAGCCGTTTTTGCACTCGCAATTGTCATCCTGGTCAGCCAGGTGCCCGTACGCACTTATCGCTGGAGTGAAGAAATGCTGGCGCGCAAGGAGATCGGGGAATTTTTGCGGGACGATGCCGCGATCACACGGTCCTGGCAGAGCATACTTGATAAGGCCAGGGAAGATGGCATCTCATTCGACGAACTGGCAGGACGTATCGACACATCCGTTACCGACCGCTACGAAGAAAGCTTCGAACTGCTCTCCGAACTCCCGCCCGACCCTGCCCTGCCTTCCGCCGCTACAGTGGAAATACTGCGCCACTATGCCGAGCGCCGCAGGGATGCATCACACGCTTTGGCTGAAGGATTGCGCGCCCACAAACCCGAGCAGATCCGCGACGCCCTGGAAATGGAAAAACGATCGCGGCAGCTCACCCAACCCGAAAAAGACGGGCTTTTCAGGCTAAAGCACGCTGAGCCAGATAAAGACAAAAATATGAACTGAAGACCGTAAGTATTCTCGAACAGAGATGCGCATATGAGATGTAGTAGTATTTTACTCGTTAATTATTAGCCACTGGCGCGCCAGCTACAATCCTCTGGCAATTATCCAAGCCATAATTCCATCGCATGGGTGTAGAACGAAGCGTGTAAACAGCAGGGCACGCAATAAATTTACCGTCCCGCTGAGGCTGTGCCGTGTTGCTTTCGGCTCGGGCTTCAGTTCGCCCCCATGCTTTAATCCCATAAAAAATTTTGACATACCTCAAAAAATATTGCACTGTGTGCACCAGTTCTAGTAAAACGTATCCAATCTTGCTACTATATGTAGTGGTTTATGGATTTATCGATATTCGCAGCCACCCGCTTCAGCCATGGGGAAGGAGCAGCTTTCCCCGCATAGATGAGGAGAATCAGACATGCAGCTTGTAACAGATCACATGAACCGTCCGGCAGTAGCGGAGCGCGAATTTTCTTCGGCGCTTCCCGCCCAGGACACCCGCTATTCGCAATACAAGATCATTCGTCGCAATGGTTCTGTGGCCGCGTTCGAACCGGCCAAGATTTCCATTGCCATGACAAAAGCATTTATCGCCGTCAATGGCGGCCAGGGCGCGGCTTCCGCCAGGGTGCGCGAATTGGTGGCGCGACTGACCGATGACGTGGTCAATGCATTGATTCGCCGGCAGCCTTCGGGCGGAACTTTTCATATCGAGGATATCCAGGATCAGGTGGAACTCGCATTGATGCGCTCTGGAGAGCATGATGTGGCGCGCGCTTATGTGCTTTACCGTGAGGATCGCGCGCGGAAGCGGGCAAGTCAGAAAGAAATGGGCATGGTGGAAGCACCGGCCAGCATTCTGAATGTAATCGAGAACGGCATCAGGATTCCGCTGGATACGGAGCGCCTGCTGACGTTGATCGAATCTTCCTGTTCAGGCCTGGGCGAAGTCGTGAACCCGGCGCTGATACTGAAAGCCACACTGAAGGACTTGTACGACGGTGTTCCTCTGGAAGAGGTAAGAAAATCGCTGGTGCTGTCGGCGCGCACGCTAATTGAAAAAGACCCAGCCTACAGCTATGTCACTGCGCGGTTATTGTTGCATTCCCTCCGTTTCGAAGTGCTGGGCGAAGAAGTGTCGCAACAGGAGATGTCGGACCGCTATGCGGAGTATTTTACTGACTTCATCAAGCGCGGCATCGATGCCGAACTGCTGGATGAACGACTGGCGCAGTTTGACCTGCCGCGCTTGGCCAAGGCGCTGGATGCAGACCGCGACCTTCAATTCGGCTATGTGGGTTTGCAAACCTTGTATGACCGTTATTTCCTGCATATACGGAGCAACCGTATCGAGTTACCGCAGGCATTTTTCATGCGCGTGGCAATGGGGCTTGCGCTGAACGAAATTGACCGCGAGGGGCGCGCACTGGAGTTCTACCATGTGCTCTCGAATTTCGATTTCATGAGTTCCACGCCAACCCTGTTTAATTCAGGGACCCGCCGTTCGCAGTTGTCTTCATGCTACCTCACCACGGTGCCGGACAACCTCGATGGCATTTACGAGGCCATCAAGGAAAATGCCCTGCTCGCCAAGTATGCCGGAGGGTTGGGCAATGATTGGACACCGGTACGGGCGATGGGCTCGCACATCAAGGGTACAAACGGCAAGTCGCAAGGCGTGGTGCCTTTCCTCAAGGTGGTGTCAGACACTGCGGTGGCGGTAAATCAGGGCGGCAAGCGCAAAGGCGCGGTTTGCGCCTACCTGGAATCGTGGCACCTGGATATCGAGGAGTTTCTCGATCTGCGCAAGAATACCGGCGATGACCGCCGCCGCACCCACGACATGAATACCGCCAACTGGGTTCCCGACCTGTTCATGAAGCGCGTCATGGAGGGGGGCGAATGGACGCTTTTTTCACCGTCGGACGTGCCTGACCTGCATGAAAAATTCGGCAAGCCGTTCGAGCAGGCTTATCTCGCCTACGAGGAGAAGGCCGCGCGCGGCGAACTCAGCCTGCACAAGAAAATTCCCGCGCAGCAGTTATGGCGCAAAATGCTCAGCATGTTATTTGAAACCGGGCACCCATGGATCACTTTCAAGGATGCCTGCAATATTCGTTCGCCGCAAAGCCACATTGGAGTAGTGCATAGTTCCAATCTCTGCACCGAGATAACCCTCAATACCAATGACCACGAAATCGCAGTGTGCAACCTGGGGTCGGTCAACCTGTCAGCACATATTGCCGACGGCGAACTCGATGCCGTCAAGCTCAAGCGCACTATCAGCACCGCCATGCGCATGCTGGACAATGTGATCGATATCAATTTCTACGCCGTCGCCAAGGCACGGAATGCGAACCTCAAGCATCGCCCGGTTGGACTGGGCATCATGGGCTTCCAGGATTGCCTGCATATGCTGCGCATCCCCTATGCCTCAAATGAGGCGGTGGAATTTGCCGATCACACAATGGAAGCGGTTGCTTACCACACCTATTGGGCCTCCACCGAGTTGGCCGAAGAGCGCGGACGTTATGCTTCCTATCGCGGCAGCCTTTGGGATCGCGGGATTCTGCCGCAGGATACGCTGGATCTTTTGCGCGAGGAGCGCGGCGGTTACATCGAGATAGACAGGTCGGCCACGCTTGAATGGGATGCACTGCGCGAGCGCATAAGAGAACATGGCATGCGCAACTCCAACTGCCTTGCAATTGCCCCGACCGCAACCATTTCCAATATTATCGGTGTATCCGCCAGCATCGAACCGGCCTTCAAGAACCTTTACGTCAAATCCAATTTATCGGGCGAGTTCACCATGGCAAATGAATTCCTGGTAAACGACCTGAAGAAAATGGGACTCTGGGACGAAGTCATGATTTCGGACCTGAAGTACTTTGATGGCGCCCTGGGCCAGATAGACCGGGTGCCGGCCGATATTCGCAGGCTATATACCACCGCTTTCGAGTTCGATCCACAGTGGTTGATCGAGGCGGCGGCACGTCGGCAGAAGTGGATCGACCAGGCACAATCCCTCAATATCTATATGGCGGGTGTATCCGGGAAAAAGCTGGATGAGACTTATAAACTGGCCTGGCTGCGCGGCTTGAAAACCACCTATTATTTGCGCTCACTGGGCGCAACTTCAGCGGAAAAATCCACGGGCAGAGCAGGCTCCCTGAACGCGGTGCCCATAGAAGGAAACATGCCGGTGAGCGCGGCGACAACCGACGTGAGTTATTGTGGCATCGATGATCCCGAGTGCGAATCATGCCAATAATAGTTTTGAGGAATCGGAAAATAAAAGGAGATCAATATGCTGACATTTGAGGACGAGACCGTGCAATCAGGGATGCCACGAATAAACGGTGCGTCGAGCGACGCAAGAGTGCTGACCGCATCCAGGCTGAGCCCGCAAGGCGCCGATTTGAATGGACTTGAAGCGCAAAATGGCGAAAATAATGACAAGCCTGTTGCCGATACTATAAATCGGCGCCTATCGGTTGAAGACAAGCGCATCATCAATTGCAAGGCGGATGTCAATCAACTGGTGCCGTTCAAATACAAGTGGGCATGGGAGAAGTATCTTTCCGCCTGCGCCAACCATTGGATGCCACAGGAAATCAACATGAGCGCGGACATCGCCTTATGGAAAGACCCCGATGGGTTGACCGAGGATGAACGCCGCCTGATCAAGCGAAACCTGGGCTTTTTTGTTACCGCTGATTCTCTGGCTGCCAACAATATCGTACTCGGCACCTACCGCCACATCACCAACCCGGAATGTCGACAGTATCTGTTGCGCCAGGCGTTTGAAGAAGCGATCCATACGCATGCCTACCAGTACATCGTCGAATCGCTGGGCCTGGACGAAGGCGAGATTTTCAACGCCTATCATGAAGTGGCGTCAATTCGGGAAAAAGACGAATTCCTGATTCCATTCATCGACACACTCACTGACCCGGCATTCGAGACCGGCACACCTGAAGCCGATCAGAAGTTGTTGAGGAGCCTGATTGTATTCGCCTGCATCATGGAAGGACTGTTCTTTTACGTGGGTTTCGTACAAATTCTGGCGCTCGGCAGGAATAGCAAAATGACGGGTGCAGCGGAACAGTATCAATATATTCTGCGGGACGAATCCATGCACTGCAATTTCGGCATAGATGTCGTTAATCAGGTCAAAATGGAAAAT
>CAJDTQ010000048.1_pt1 | contig 12542 bp, 8 predicted proteins | sample 7389881 | NCBI WGS metagenome assembly CAJDTQ01 (sample SAMEA7055658, study PRJEB34461) | soil metagenome | biome: terrestrial ecosystem; feature: Peninsula; material: soil | place: Antarctica | collected 2016
TCCCTGGATGGTAAGCGATCTGCTGAAGGCAGGCGTCATCATTGATGCCAAGCCGGAAGAGGAGCCTTCGCTGCTGATGAACATTTTCGTTTCATGGTTTCCGATGCTTCTACTGATAGGTGTATGGATTTTCTTCATGCGCCAAATGCAGGGAGGTGGCCGCGGCGGCGGTGCGTTCTCGTTCGGAAAGAGCAAGGCGCGCATGCTTGACGAGTCCACCAATCAAGTAACCTTTGCTGACGTGGCGGGTTGCGAGGAAGCCAAGGAGGAAGTTTTCGAGCTGGTCGAATTCTTGCGCGATCCCAGCAAGTTCCAGAAGTTGGGGGGACGAATTCCCCGCGGCGTATTAATGGTGGGAAGCCCGGGAACGGGTAAAACCCTTCTGGCTCGCGCAATTGCGGGCGAGGCCAAAGTTCCGTTTTTCAGTATTTCCGGTTCGGATTTTGTGGAAATGTTCGTCGGTGTGGGTGCGGCGAGAGTGCGTGACATGTTCGAGCAAGCCAAGAAGCATGCCCCATGCATTATTTTCATCGATGAAATCGACGCGGTCGGTCGTCAACGCGGCGCGGGTCTCGGCGGTGGAAACGACGAGCGGGAACAAACGTTGAACCAGTTGCTGGTCGAGATGGATGGTTTCGAGGGAACTGCCGGCGTGATTGTGATTGCGGCGACTAACCGGCCTGATGTGCTTGATCCGGCGTTATTGCGTCCTGGCCGTTTCGACCGGCAGGTGACGGTACCGCTTCCCGACATTCGTGGGCGCGAGCAGATACTGCACGTACATATGCGCAAGGTACCGATTGCACCCGATGTGCATGCGGAAATCATCGCGCGAGGTACGCCAGGGATGTCTGGTGCTGACTTGGCCAATCTGGTGAACGAGGCGGCACTGTTTGCGGCACGTAGCAATAAGCGGCACGTGGATATGGACGACTTTGAGCGCGCAAAGGACAAGATCTTCATGGGCGCGGAACGTCGTTCCGTGGTGATGCCGGAGCGGGAGCGGCGCAACACCGCCTATCACGAATCCGGACATGCGGTAGTCGCGCAGTTGTTGCCTAAGACCGACCCGGTGCACAAGGTTTCCATCATCCCGCGAGGGCGTGCGTTAGGTGTGACAATGCAGTTACCGACGGAAGACCGCTTCAGCATGGACCGCGAGGAAATTCTGCAGAACATTGCAGTGCTGTTCGGCGGGCGTATTGCCGAGGAAGTATTCATGGGGCAGATGACGACGGGTGCGTCCAATGACTTCGAGCGCGCCACGGAAATGGCGAGGCGTATGGTCACGCAGTGGGGTATGTCGGATTCCCTCGGCCCGATGGTATATGGCGAGAATGAGGGTGAAGTTTTTCTCGGCCGCTCTGTTACCACCCATAAGAACGTCAGCGAAGCCACCATGCAGAAGGTTGACGTGGAAATTCGCCGTATCATTGATATGCAGTACACGTTGGCCCGCAAGTTGATCGAGGAAAACCGCGACAAAATCGAGGTGATGGCCAAAGCACTGTTGGAGTGGGAGACCATAGACTCTGATCAGATCGGCGATATTATGGAAGGCCGCCCACCGCGTCCTCCAAAGCCCAGTAAATCCACGCCGACGCCGCCTAAGGACAACACCCCTCCGACGGCGCCAGAGCCAACAACAACGCCAGCTCAGGAAGTTTAAGCGCAGGATATTCCCAAGCTGACCATCTAATGAAAAAGGCGGGTTCATCCCGCCTTTTTCATTTTCTAATTGGGCGTTACACCGCCAGATTTCCGTGCCCTCATTCCCCTACTTAAACACGCATCATCTTGGCCCCGCTCTCGTGATGGGGATTGTCAATGTGACGCCAGACTCCTTTTCCGACGGTGGTTTGTGCGGTTCGACCGAGCATGCGCTCCGCCATGCGGCACATCTGATTGAACAGGGGGCGGACTGGCTGGATATCGGCGGCGAGTCCACTCGTCCCGGCAGTGCTTCCATCAGCGTGGAGGAGGAGTTGCGCCGCGTCATTCCGGTAGTGGAAGCTTTGGTCGGCCGGAATGTATCCATTTCGGTCGATACATCCAAGCCGGAGGTGATGCGTGCGTCGATAGCAGCGGGCGCAGCGATGATTAACGATGTCAATGCGCTACAGGCAACGGGTGCGCTTGAAGCGGTTGCCGCCGGAGGTGTAGCAGCATGCCTCATGCACATGCAAGGTGCTCCGCACAGCATGCAAAGCAGCCCTCGATACGATGATGTGATGGCGGAGGTGAAAGCTTTTCTACAGCAGCGCCTCGATGCAGCGCAAGCTGCGGGTATCTCGCGCGGGCAGTTGTTAATAGATCCCGGTTTCGGTTTTGGTAAGACGTACGACCATAATATCCAGTTGCTGCGCCATCTCGACCGTTTCACCGATCTTGGCGTGCCAGTAATGGTGGGGTTGTCGCGCAAGGCAATGTTGGGGAAAATTACCGGTAACGAAGTGGGTAACCGGGTCCACGCCAGTGTTGCCGCCGCTTTGGCGGCAGTGGCGAGGGGTGCGGCAATTGTGCGGGTACACGATGTAAAAGCAACCCGGGATGCGCTAGCGGTTTATAATATTATCGAACAACGACAATAAACTGCGGGGTGATGCTTGCGCTGTGTTGAGTTGTCATATCTACGGAGCCTTCGATTGACAAAGAAATATTTTGGTACTGACGGCATACGCGGGCGTGTAGGAGAAATGCCTATCACGCCTGAATTTGTCATGCACCTGGGTTATTCCGCCGGCAAGGTCCTGGCATCGTCAGAATGGCATCTATCCAAAGGCGAGCGTCCAGCCGTACTGATCGGTAAGGACACTCGAATATCAGGGTACATGCTTGAATCGGCTTTACAAGCGGGACTTTCCGCTGCCGGAGTGGATGTGCTGCTTTCCGGGCCTATGCCGACGCCGGCGGTAGCCTACCTCACCCGCGCATTACGACTGCAGGCGGGCATAGTCATTTCCGCGTCGCATAACCCCTTCGAAGACAACGGCATCAAGTTTTTTTCCGCAGCGGGCACGAAGTTGCCCGATGTGACCGAGCATGCAATAGAAGCAGGACTGAATGCGCCCATCAAATCGATGCCGTCAGCGCAACTCGGGAAAGCACGCAGGGTCAATGACGCCAGAGGGCGTTACATCGAATTCTGCAAAAGTACCTTTCCGAGTCATCTCGATCTGCGCGGTTTACGCATTGTGGTTGACTGTGCTCATGGGGCGACATATCAAATTGCCGGCCCGGTGCTGCATGAGTTGGGCGCGGATGTCATTGCCATCGGTGCGCAGCCTGATGGACTCAATATCAATCTCGAATGCGGCGCGACGCATAGTGCTTTCCTGCAGGAAGCGGTTCGGCTGCATCAGGCTGACATTGGCATTGCCCTTGATGGTGACGGCGATCGCGTAATCATGGCTGACGAAAAGGGCGTACTCTACGATGGTGACCGGCTGATCTATATCATCGCCAAGCATCGTCAGCGGAAGGGGTTGCTCAAGGGGGGGGTGGCCGGAACATTAATGACTAATCTGGCGGTAGAAAACGGTTTAAAAAAACTGGATATTCCCTTTGCTCGCGCTAACGTTGGCGATCGCTACGTATTGGAGCTCTTGCAGAAAGAAGGCTGGCAACTGGGCGGCGAAGGCTCTGGCCATATTCTTTGCATCGATAAGCATACTACAGGTGATGGCATTATTTCCGCACTGCAAGTGCTATACGCCATAAGAGACACCGCCAAAACGCTGCCGGAGCTTGCGCATGGCGTCACGCTTTATCCCCAACAACTGATTAACGTCAAGGTCCCCAAAGGGTTCGATTCGCGTGCCAATCTCGCGATCAAGGCGGTCCAGGCGGATGCCGAGCGTGATCTTGATGATAGCGGCCGCGTGCTGTTGCGCCCATCGGGCACAGAACCGCTGGTACGAGTGATGGTGGAGGGTGAGTCTAAACAGAAGGTTAAGCACTGGGCGGAAAAAATAGCAGATATCGTGCGAAACGCTGCAGTGGAATGAAAAACTGAAGAATCAGATGCAAGGCATTCCATCGTACCTGCGCGGACTTATCCAGACGTTTACAAGGAATGTCACAAGACGGTAATACTAATGATCTAGCATGACGATACTGCAAGACATAATATCTGATCATCCGACAAGTAACGGGGGAAATATTGAAGCTACCGAATAGTAACAAACTGGGATTGTCTGTCGTATTTGCCGGATTGATCGGTATCAACGGTATCGCGGGGGCTGATGCAATTGTGAAAATCGATGGTTCAAGCACTGTCTATCCCATTACCGAAGCAGTGGCCGAAGATTTTCAGAAAGAAAGAAAAGGTGCGGTTAAAGTGACGGTGGGTATTTCAGGGACGGGCGGCGGCTTCAAGAAATTCTGCCGTGGTGAAACGGACATCGTCAACGCCTCGCGCCCGATCCTGAAAAAGGAAATGGATGACTGCAAAAAAATGGGTATTCAATATGTCGAAATGCCGGTCGCATTTGATGCGCTGACTGTGGTAGTGAATCCCAAGAACAACTGGAGCAAAACGATTACTGTCGCAGAGTTGAAGAAGATCTGGGAGCCAGCGGCACAGGGAAAGATCACCAAGTGGAACCAGGTGAATCCAGCGTGGCCCAATGAGACGATAAAGCTCTACGGTGCGGGCGCGGATTCGGGTACTTTCGATTATTTTACGGAAGCCATTGTCGGTAAAGCCAAATCGAGCCGTGGGGATTTTACTGCTTCCGAGGATGACAATGTGTTGGTGCAGGGAGTGGCCAGCGACAAGAACGGCCTTGGATTTTTTGGTTTTGCCTACTACGCCGAAAATAAGAAAAAACTGAAGGTGGTCGCCGTTGACGCAGGTAAGGGCGCTGTCGTCCCATCCGTCCAAACAGTGGAGGACGGAACTTATCAGCCGTTGTCCCGCCCTGTTTTCATCTATGTGAACATCAAATCGGCGGAGCGGCAAGATGTCAGGCAGCTTATCGAGTTTTACATGAAAAACGCGCCTGAACTGGTGCAAGAAGTCAAATTCTTTTCATTGCCGGTTCAAGCCTATGCTACCAACCTGGAGCATTTTGCCAAAAAAAAGGTGGGAACCGTGTTTGGTGGCAAGCCCGAAGTGAATCTCAGTATTGAAGAAGTACTCAATCGCGAGGCCAGCCTATAATTCCACTTGTAGTGGAGTGATGAGATTACGGGTGGGTTGAGGTGACGGAAGACGAGCGGCAGATCATACCGGTAGACGTAAACGAATTTACGGATCATTACCGGTACACAACGGTACGTTTCCCTGGCAGTTTCTTTTTTTCCTTTTTCTCGGTTTTCCCAAGCTCCGGGACCGGAGCCATTCCTCTACGGAAATTGCTCCGCATGCAATGCAGGAGTTCTTCTATTCCGCTTGTTACGACTTTGCCTTTTGCATGAGGCAGAATTGGGCGCGGGCGCAAATATATGGGAAAATAGGTTCTTGCAGCCATAAGTAGTAAAAGAACATCGATTTCCTTTTTGTTGTTTGTGTACTTTCATATCTTTTAAAAGGAACAGGTCGTGACTGTCATACGCTTACCGGACGGCTCAGAGCACAGGTATGAACACCCGGTGACGGTAGGCGACGTCGCGGCATCGATTGGCGCAGGACTTGCTCGAGCCGCGCTGGCCGGCAAAGTGAATGGCAAGTTGGTGGATATATCCAGCACTATCGAAGCTGATAGCGACTTGACGATCGTTACTGAAAAGGACGCGGAAGGGCTGGAAATTATCCGACATTCCAGTGCTCACCTGTTGGCACATGCAGTGAAAGAGCTTTTTCCGGAAGCACAGGTAACCATTGGACCCGTGATAGAGGATGGCTTTTATTATGACTTTTCCTTCCACCGTCCATTCACCCCGGATGATCTGGCAGCAATTGAAAAACGTATGAGTGAAATCAGCGCGCGCAATCTGAAGGTTGAGCGCAAGGTTTGGGAGCGTTCCCAGGCAATCAATTTTTTCAAGAACCAGGGCGAGCACTACAAGGCGCAGATCATCGAAGGCATTCCTGGCAATGAGGAGGTTTCGCTTTATTCTCAGGGAAATTTTACTGATTTATGCCGGGGTCCGCATGTGCCTGTCACATCCAGACTCAAGGTTTTCAAGCTGATGAAGCTAGCGGGAGCGTATTGGCGCGGCGACTCGCGGAATGAGATGTTACAGCGAATTTATGGCACCGCCTGGGCTAGAAAGGAAGATCAGGACGCCTATCTGCGTCGCCTTGAGGAAGCGGAAAAGCGGGATCACCGCAAGCTCGGCAAACAACTGGATTTGTTTCATATTCAGGAAGAAGCACCGGGTATGGTATTCTGGCATCCCAAAGGCTGGATTATATGGCAGGAGATAGAGCAGTATATGCGGGAGATATTCCGTAATAACGGCTATCTGGAAATCCGCACGCCCTCGATATTGGATAAAGGTCTATGGGAGAGATCAGGGCATTGGGAAAATTTCCGCGAAAATATGTTTATCACCCAATCGGAAGAGCGTGAATTTTCGATCAAGCCCATGAATTGTCCGGGTCATGTGCAGGTGTTCAAGCAGGGATTGAAAAGCTATCGGGACTTGCCGTTGCGCCTGGCCGAATTTGGTTCGTGTCATCGTAATGAGCCATCCGGCGCCCTGCATGGAATTATGCGAGTGCGAGCGTTTACTCAGGACGACGCGCATATTTTCTGCACTGAGGCCCAAGTACAGGGTGAGGTGATACAATTTATTGATCTGTTGCAGAAAGTTTATACTGATTTCGGCTTTGATGAGCTTCTGGTGAAGTTTTCAACCCGTCCCCAAAAACGCGTGGGTTCCGAGGCGCAGTGGGATAAGGCGGAAGCCGCATTAAAAGCTGCATTGGATCACAAGAAGTTCATATGGGAGCTGCAACCCGGCGAGGGCGCCTTCTACGGACCAAAAATCGAGTTTTCGCTCAAGGATAGCATTGGCCGTTTGTGGCAGTGCGGTACTCTCCAGCTTGACTTTTCCATGCCGGAGCGGCTGGATGCCGAATTTGTAGCGGAGGATAATTCCCGTCGCGTGCCAGTCATGCTGCACCGGGCGATTCTCGGGTCACTGGAGCGCTTCATTGGCATCATCCTGGAAAATCATGCGGGCGCCTTGCCACTGTGGCTTGCACCTGACCAGGCGGTAGTATTGAATATTTCTCAAGGACAAGCGGAATATGCCCGGAAAGTAGCCGAAGAGCTCAAGCATAACGGCATACGAGCGTGCGCGGACTTGAGAAATGAGAAAATAACTTATAAAATACGAGAACATAGTTTACAAAAGTTGCCCTACCAGATCATCGTGGGGGAGAAGGAAGTAGCTGCGCAAACGATTTCAGTACGAACACGGGTAGGCACCGATCTCGGTCAGATGTCTTTGCCGACGTTGATAGAACGGCTTAAAGCAGAGATACGTCTGAGAGCGAGAGAGGTTTAATTTATTAACATATTTGGGGAATTACTATAGTTCAAGAAAAAGCAGCCCGTATCAATCAGGAGATTAATGCGCCCGAGGTGCGCTTGATTGGTGTAGATGGAGAGCAAATAGGCATAGTCGCGCTGGCGGCCGCCAACACTCTGGCGGAAGAAGCCGAAGTCGATTTGGTTGAAATTGCCCCCACCGCTCGACCGCCCGTGTGCCGATTGATGGATTATGGCAAGTTTCGTTATCAGGAGAGCAAGAAAAAACACGAAGCCAAGCTTAAACAGAAACAAATCCAGATCAAGGAAGTCAAGTTCCGGCCCAACACGGATGATGGAGATTACAACATCAAGTTGCGTAACCTGATCAGTTTTCTGGAGGAAGGTGATAAAGCCAAGATCACGTTGCGGTTTCGCGGACGTGAAATGGCACATCAGGAGTTCGGTGTGCGTCTGCTTGAGCGCGTCCGGGATGATCTGGAGCCGCATGCGGTAGTTGAGCAGTTTCCCCGGATGGAAGGACGGCAAATGGTGATGGTGCTATCTCCGCGAAAGAAAGAAGTAGCAGTCAAGCCAAAGGAAGAGAAGCCGAAGAGCGTTACGGAGACCGATGTAGTCCGCGATTAAAGACGTAGTAAACTCACTTGGCTATCGAGCGGTCGCCGGAAGTTGGAAAGATAGCGGTTGCTTATTCAAGCGGGAATCAGGTAACGCGAAATTGGGTGCCGGTGTGATATTGCGCCATTCGAAAAATAAGTGATCTCCGGGTTTAAAGTGTTCCGATCAGGAAACACCCGGCGTCATGTTAAAGCAGGAGTAATGCAATGCCCAAGATGAAAACAAAGAGTGGGGCTGCAAAGCGCTTCACAGTGCGAGCAGGCGGCAGCATCAAGCGCGCACAGGCGTTCAAACGTCATATTCTTACCAAGAAAAGCACGAAAACCAAGCGCCAGCTACGGGGTACCGTGGATGTTCACTGCAGTGATGCGCCGTCGGTGCGCGCCATGTTGCCTTACGCCTAGGAGAAACGGATATGCCAAGAGTAAAACGTGGTGTAACGGCTCACGCTCGTCACAAAAAAATTCTGGATCTGGCGAAAGGCTATCGCGGCCGCCGCAAAAACGTCTATCGTATTGCAAAGGAAGCGGTGATGAAAGCGGGGCAATATGCGTACCGCGACCGCCGCCAGAAGAAACGTCAGTTTCGGGTTTTGTGGATTGCTCGCATCAACGCCGCTGCGCGTGAGTGCGGGTTGCCCTACAGCGTTTTCATGAACGGCTTGAGGAAAGCCGCGATTGAAGTGGACCGCAAGGTCTTGGCTGATATTGCTGTATTTGATAAGCCGGCTTTCGCAAAAATAGTTGAGCAGGCCAAAGCCAGCTTGGCCGCATAGCAGTAGTAGCAAAAAAAAGCTGCGAGGAGGCTAAAGGCAGAGACGCCTTGCCTCCTTTTTTCTTGTAGAAATCCGGCAATCCATCCCGTTTTCGTTTGCTTATGACTAATCTGGATCACCTTATCAGTGAAGCCATTCATCTGTTCAATTGCACAGATGAAATTGTAGAACTGGAGCAAATCAAGGCACGTTACTTAGGTCGGCACGGCCGTCTGACGGAATTACTTAAGGGATTGGGCAAGCTCCCGCCGGAAGAGCGTCCTGCCGTCGGACATCGCATAAACCAGGCGAAGGAAACCTTGGAAGCCGCACTTAACTTCCGACGGGATGCGATACAAGAAAAAAAAATGGAGGCACAGTTACTTGAGGAAGCATTGGATGTGACGCTGCCCGGACGCGGTTTGGGAGTCGGTGGGCTGCATCCAATAACGCGGACCCTGGAACGCATCCAGTCACTATTCCATTCAATCGGGTTTACTGTAGCCACGGGTCCCGAGATTGAAACCGATTTTTACAATTTTACCGCGCTTAATATTCCGGAAAATCATCCGGCGCGCGCAATGCACGATACCTTTTATGTCGATGATGAGACTGGCAGGTATTTGCTGCGTACACATACTTCGCCGGTTCAAATCCGCTATATGGAGAAAAACCAGCCACCTTTAAAGGTGATCGCGCCAGGAAGAGTCTACCGTTGCGACTCTGATTTAACCCATACTCCCATGTTTCATCAGGTTGAAGGCCTGTGGGTGGATGAAAATGCCAATTTTTCAGCGTTGAAAGGGGTCCTGGCTGATTTCATGCAACAATTTTTCGAGCGCGATGACTTGTCGGTGCGCTTCCGTGCTTCTTTTTTTCCGTTTACCGAGCCTTCCGCTGAAATGGATATCCGTTGCGTGAAGTGCGAAAATGGTTGCCGCATATGCAGTTATACCGGATGGCTGGAAGTGCTGGGGTGCGGAATGGTGCATCCTAACGTCCTCAAGCATGTTGGCATAAACAGCGAAAAATATATTGGTTTCGCATTCGGGCTGGGGGTTGAGCGGTTGGCAATGCTGCGGTATGGCGTAAGCGATTTGCGGTTGTTTTTCGAAAATGATTTACGATTTTTGAAACAGTTTAATTAAAAAAGACTAACGGGATTGCCGGAAACGCCATGTTGCATTCTCCCCTCAATTGGTAAATCCATATATCTGGACAGGCACTAACGCAGGCATGCCTGGGTAGTGCGGATACTTCTCGCGAATAACCCAAGAACGGCGAGGTTACGCGAACGCTGGAGCGCAAGTATGACTCGGGAGCAGTGGATAAGCGGTAATCGCCAAACACATACCTCGTTATCCTGAAAGGCTCCCTTGAGTACGCTCGGTCTGCTCTTCCGCTAAGAGAAATAAATCCAAATGAAATTTTCAGAAAACTGGCTTCGAACTTTCGTTAACCCACTGCTATCGACAAGCGACCTTGCTCAGGCGCTCACCATGGCTGGCCTGGAAGTTGAAGCTGTTGAACCGGTCGCGCCGGTTTTTAGCAGGGTAGTGGTGGCCGAAGTGCTATCCGTGCACAAGCATCCGGACGCCGACCATCTTTATATATGCAAAGTCAATGCCGGTTTGGTGAACGCTGATGAGCCGCTGCAGATTGTTTGCGGTGCGGCAAATGTTCGTGCCGGGGTGAAGGTGCCGTGTGCGCTGGAAGGAGCGGAACTGCCGGGCCTTACCATTAAACGGACGAGGATACGAGGAATCGAATCCGCCGGAATGTTGTGCTCAGCCAAGGAACTGGGTTTGGAAGAAGTCGCGACTGGTTTGTTGCTGCTTCCGGATAGTGCGCCAACCGGTGAGGATTTTCGACGTTATTACGACCTTGAGGATAACCTCCTCACACTCAAGCTGACGCCCAATCGCGGGGATTGTCTTGGATTATTCGGCATAGCGCGGGAAGTGGCCGCAATTACATTCGAAGAACTCAAGCCGCTAACGATCAAACCGATTGCAGACCTGCTGGATGACACTCTGGCGATACAAGTCGATGCGCCGGACGCCTGTCCGCTTTACTGTGGCAGGGTGGTACGTGGCGTTTTCCTCGACGTTCCCACCCCTCAGTGGATGATCCGTCGCCTGGAACGTAGCGGCTTGCGTACTATCAACGCTGTGGTTGACATCACTAATTATGTAATGCTGGAGACCGGTCAGCCTCTCCATGCTTTCGATCTCGCGAAGATTGAATACGCACTCAAGGGGTCAATTCATGTGCGCTATGCCAAGCCTGGCGAAAAGCTCGAATTATTGAATGGAGAAGACCTTGTGCTGCACCCCGGCATGCTGGTCATAGCGGATGAGGTCAAGCTGCTGGCGCTCGCCGGTATCATGGGCGGAAATGAGAGTGGGGTGGTTCAGGGGGCAACCGATATATTTCTGGAAAGCGCTTTTTTCAGTCCTGAGGTGATCTCCGGTAAATCATTTTCCCTCGGATTCAGTTCAGATTCGGCGTATCGCTTCGAGCGCGGTGTAGATTTTGGCGCGACGCGTGATGCGATGGAGCGCGCAACGGGTTTGATCCTGGATATTTGCGGCGGTGGGACGGGGCCAATTACCGAGATCAGAGGCAAGTTGCCGCAACGCGACCCCATCCGTCTTCGCGCGGAACGGACCCGGCGAGTGCTGGGCATCGATCTTGGTGAAGCCAGAATTGCTGAATTATTCCACCGCCTGCAATTCGATTTCTCCGCGACAGGGGATATCTTCCAGGTTACGCCGCCAACTTACCGCTTTGATCTTGCCATCGAGGAAGACCTGATCGAGGAACTGGCACGCATACACGGTTACAATCATATCCCCGCTACCCTGCCCCGGATGAAGCTGGGCATGCTGCCTGCGCCTGAAACATTAAAAACTTCCGCACAGTTGAGAGAAACCATGACAGGACGGGATTATCAGGAAGTCATCAATTATGCATTCGCAGATGCCTCCTGGGAATCGGAACTGGCCGGTAACAACACACCGGTAACACTGAAAAATCCTCTGTCCAGTCAGTCAGCAGTAATGCGCAGCAGCCTGATCGGCGGCCTCATATCAAACCTGCAATTCAATCTTAACCGTAAGCAGCCCCGAATACGTTTATTTGAAGTTGGGGATTGTTTTGAAAAAAGCGGCGAGGTCTATGCGCAACATGAAAAATTAGCGGGCCTTTGCTACGGGGATGCAATGGCTGAGCAGTGGGGTGAACGCGCGCGCGCGTTGGATTTTTATGATGTGAAAGCAGATATCGAAGCGCTGTTTTGTCCAGCAACCGTTGAAGTTGAAGCGGCGCCCCACCCCGCGCTGCACCCCGGAAAATCCGCTTTGATCCGCCGGGATGGCAAAGTCGCCGGCCATCTCGGGGAGCTTCATCCTCGCTGGCAACAAAAGTTTGGTTTGCCCAAATCGGTTGTGTTGTTCGAACTGGAGGTGGCTAGCATAATGATACGATCTCTGCCGAAAGCGGCAGAGATTTCAAAATATCCACCGATACGACGGGATATCGCGGTAGTGGTGCCGGAGGATGTTCGCGTTCAGGTAATGCTGGACTGCATGCACGCCGAGAAATTACCCGTCATTTCGGAAATTTCCCTGTTTGATGTGTATCATGGCAAAGGTATGGAAAATGGCAAAAAAAGTCTTGCATTCCGTATGTTATTACAAGATACTCAAAAAACGTTAACCGAC
>CAJDTQ010000028.1_pt1 | contig 12295 bp, 8 predicted proteins | sample 7389881 | NCBI WGS metagenome assembly CAJDTQ01 (sample SAMEA7055658, study PRJEB34461) | soil metagenome | biome: terrestrial ecosystem; feature: Peninsula; material: soil | place: Antarctica | collected 2016
CAAGCCCTCGGCGCGAATCGTCGTCAGGTCGTAGAACACCACCGACAGGCGCTGGTCGATCAACGGGCGCAACAACCGCGAGACCAGCGACGCGACGGCATCGGCCTGGCATTGCAGGGCGTCCATCGTGCGCAGCAACCGTTGGTGGGTCACTTCGGCGGCGTCAACGCCGGGCAACCAAGTGGTCTGCAGCCAGCGCAGCAAGCCCAGCTTGGAGGTCGCGTCGCACAGCCGGTTGAACACCATCGCGCGCACCAGCGCCTGGGCGTCGAAGCTTAGCCTGGCCGAGCGCAGCAGTGTGGCGATCTCGTCCAAGCCCAGTTCGTGCCACAGGCTGTCGAGCGCGAAGACATCGCCGTAGGCGAGCGACGAATCAAAGCGAATGCTGGGCGTGTCGGGCGCAGCCGGCGCATGCGTGCGGCTCGATGCGGCTGGCTGGCCAGTGGCGCGCAGCAGCCCGCTGAGCAAGGACTGGACGGCACCGTCCGTCCGAGCGAGTGAGCTTGACGAACATGGGCGCGAGTATGCCGGAAATGCCCGGTATGTGCCAACACTATTGCCTACACGACGTGCCACTACACAAATCTGCAGCAGAAGCGGCTAAGTCCTTGATTCAATTGGCCGCGCGGTCGTGAATCGGGTCAAAATCGGGATTCCGTGTCGAACTCGGGGGGCCACTGCACTTCGCAGTCAATTGTCGTCGACATGGGGATCGAGGGATCGATCGGGTCTTCGCGCCAAACCTGCAGGATAAGGAATGCATCGCAGGCTGCTTGTGCGAGCGAGTAGTGACCCGTGTCGCTTGACTCGTATGAAGTGCGCGGTGTCTGGCACAGTCTTGTGAATCACGCCCTGCGCAATTGTTGCCTCATTCCACGCCCAGTCTTCATACCCAATCTGGTTTGCCAGATCGGTAGGCGGATACGGAATCGAGCGCAAAAGTGCGGTGGGCGCAAAGACCAATGCTGTCCAGTAATTGGAAATGAATATGTCCTCACGTGACCAGCGTTCGTCGTCCATGTCTACGTGGTAGAAAACACGCTCTGCGCCGCCGAAATACACATTCAATTCGGGGTGCCAGGCTACGGTTCTCACTTCTTGACGAGCGGCGCTATAGGCGGCTGTCAACCAGTTGGCGCCTACAAGATCGTCAGCATCGATGAAAGCAGTAAATTGTCCAGAGGCGATGCTCGCTCCATAGTTTCGCGCCTGGCCGAGATCCTCAAATGACACTTGTTCAATTCTCCACGCGGGATCGCCGTGAATCCGGAAATACTCAACCGTGTCCGGATCCGGAGTGTCCAACACTACTATCACTTCGGTTCGCAATCCTTGTGCATGCGCATGAGCTTGGCAGGCTTGGAGGCTGCGTGCCGTTGGCTGTGCCAAGCAGCCTTCCCAGTGCGCGTTCAAAATTATGGAAATGTCCATGAAAGTCTAGGGATGAGTGAATGAGGGCTGAACGCTCATCGCTGCCGCATATGCCGGCCAAGCATGACGAGTGGCGATCAATGCCTTCATCGCTGCGGAGCGCCGTGCCGCTTCTTCGGGAAAATCTCGAATTTCGCGTAGTGCCCGCACATAGCCTACGGTGTCAGTTGGCGACGCGACGAGCCAGCCCGTCTCTGCCGTCACTAACTCTCCAATTCCACCTGCCGGTGGCGCAACCACTGGTAGGCCTGCTGCCCCAGCCTCCAACAATACGTTCGGAAGGCCATCCCACAATGTTGTATAGATATATACGTCGAAGCAATGGAGCGGAAGCGATTCAAATGAAGAGTAACTCCCTCGGAAATCAAGATTCGGTAACGTTTGTGCAGCCTGGTCCATCATTGTGGTGTGCTCATCGTCGCCGCGTCCATAGACGGCGTAGCTGATATCGACGTCGGCTCGAGCAACTTTTAAAAGCGTCGGGAGATTTTTTTGAACGCATAGTCGGCTAGCCCAAAGAACCGAAAAAGAAGCATCAGATTTAATTCGTTGATAAAAAATAGATGACGCCAGAGGTTGATAAATAGTGCGTAATTTTTCTTTCGAATGGTTGGGCGGCGCGTAGTATTCAATCAACTCTTCGATAAACGAATTGTTGTCAAAATAAATTGCTGTTACATTCGGAAGTGTGGATCGAAAATAACGATGCGCATAGCCTATCAATAGGCCATTTTTATCATAGTCTGGACAAAACAGGGTCGCAAAAAGCCGAGTAAATGTTGATAAGGGCCGCCCATACTGTTCATAGAGCTCCCAGCCGGCATGACTATTTACGTTGAGCACGCCTCTTGGCTTCAAAGCTCTCATTATCAATAAAAGCAGCTCAACTCGCTCAGCCAGATCCAATGTTCGATCGATTTCAGACAGAACAAGAATATGCAGACCGCGAGGCGTCCATTCTCTCGCAGTCACTTCGTCTGAATCAGCAACTATCAGCAAGACTTCGCCTTCCGCGTGGCATTGCAGCGCCAAGCGCGCAGCATGTAGAGCAACGCGATCCGCACCGCCGTGCGACAACCATGGAACCAGAATGACATGCTGGTAAGGCTGACTGAGTCGAGAAAACACCAGCCTCCAGCAGCGGCTAAGCTTGTAGCTGCGATTCGCATTGACCACAGGCATGGTGCCCGCCGTCAATTGATTGAATGCAGATGCGAGGTCGGACTCTAAAGGTAGCATGTCGATGGTTTGCGCCAGGGCGCGGCGACGTAGCATCTCGATATCAAGCGCGTTCCCTTTTCGAGATCCACCGTTCACTAGATAGTGAAGCAAAACATTGACGGGTGGATTTGTAGGTAATCCCTGTTCTTGAATATATGTGTCAGGGTTGAATCGTGGCCCAGGCCAACGCAATTCCGAGCCTCCACGTTCAACGTAATGGCGTAGTGGGTCTTGTCCGTCGGCGCGAACATCGGCGTAGCGCTCCAAGTACCAGACACTTTCAAACAGCCCTGATGCCGCTAATGTCGCAGCAGGATCTTTGAGTAAATCAAAAAGAGGATTTTGATGGACGTCGTCAATCAGAGCGGTAGCGTATTCTAGAGGGCGCTGCCTCAACGCGTCATGCCGCAACGTAAAGCGGTTTATCAGGTTGTAGTACGGCCCTGGGTTACGTCCTTCCGCTATTCCATAAGAAAGATAGTGATACAGCCCATCAATTTCTGATGCAGCCACATCTGGATAGCGTGCGAGGTACCATTTCAAATCCCAAACAGGGAGTGTCTTGAAAATTTCAGAAATTGCGTCAAATGATTTCTCATTTTTACAAACGATAGATATTTTACTAGTGCGGTTTCGGATAATTTCTGCAATCCGCCTTATTGTTTGCAGATATTGATCAATTTTAAAAATCATTCTAACGTCAACTTTTTCTGGGCAGTTTTTTGCCATCGCCATGTGTCCGCGCACATGGCCTCAAGGTCTCGCTTTGCGGCCCAGCCCAGAAGATCACGCGCTCGGGTCACGTCAGCGTAGCAGGTGGCAACGTCCCCCGGACGCCTCCCGACGACATCAAATGGGACGGTACGACCGCTGGCATGCTCAAACGCCCGAATGAGTTCGAACACTGAGGTGCCGCGACCCGTGCCAAGATTGACTACAGCCCCGCGTTTTTCACGTTGAAGATACAGCCAGGCTGCCAAGTGCCCTTCAGCAAGATCCATCACATGAATGAAGTCCCGCACGCCGGAGCCGTCCGGCGTGGGGTAGTCGCCACCGAACACGGAAAGTCGCTTGCGCATCCCCACGGCGACCTGTGAGATATAAGGCATGAGATTGTTGGGCGTACCTCTGGGGCTCTCTCCGATGGCTGCCGATGGGTGCGCGCCGACAGGGTTGAAGTAGCGCAGGCGCGCCACGTGCCATGCAACATCGGATCGCTCGAGATCTGCAAGCAGCTCCTCTATCATCAACTTCGTCCGACCATAGGGACTTGTTGCGCAGCACGATGCATCCTCGGCAATCGGCATTGTTTGCCCCTCACCGTATACCGTTGCAGACGACGAGAACACGAGATTTCTGCACCCTGCGCGTTGCATTGCCTGAACCAAGGTAAGGGAGCCCGTCACATTGTTACTGTAGTAATCCAGTGGATGCTTCACTGACTCGCCCACGGCTTTCAGTCCGGCGAAGTGGATCACTCCGTCAATCCGGTGAGAAGCGAACACTTGATCGAGCAGCGCCCCGTCGCGGACATCACCGTCTACCAAGTGAACAGGGTGCCCTAATACCCGCTGCAGCCTTTCGAGTACTGAGCGATCACAATTTCTGAAATTGTCCAGTATCAGGAAATCTAACCCAGCTTCGGCCAAAACAACACATACATGTGAACCAATGTAGCCTGCACCACCCGTCACTAAAATCATATAAACTCACTCTCACTCACAAGATATTAAATAAAATTTAACGAGAACAATACGAATGACTCAGCCTGAAATTTCCATTGTACTCAATTTGCATAACGAGGGATCATATATAAAACGCACAATCCGATCGATCGTTGAGGCGATATTTTTTGCACGCCAGGACGCATTGACGTTCGAACTCATCATCGTGCTTGATCGACCAGATGCGTTCACGAGGAAAATTCTAGAGAATATCGATCTCTCTGCGGTGCAGCATCAAATTATCATAGTGAGTAACGGCTCATTAGGGCTTTCGAGAAATGATGGCGTCGCCTTGGCTAAAGGAAAATATATCTCACTCGCTGACGGAGATGATCTTATTTCTTTTAACTATTTTTCAGCCTGCCACTTTACAGCTAAAATATCTCCAAAAAGCGCGATATTCCCAGAATTCCTATATGCATTTGGGTCCAAATACCACATTACTAAATATAAAAATTCTAACACTTTTGGCGCACGCGCCTTTTTTGATATGCATCCCTATGTATCGCGAATTTTTATCGAACGAGAAATTATCAATGAATTTCCATTTGTAGAGATACCTAACAATAGTATCTATGCATATGAAGATTGGCATTTTAACTCAACATTAATTGCCTGCGGCTACTCCTGTCAGGTTGCTAAAAACAGTTGGCTGTTTTATCGCCAGCGCGCGCAAAGTATAATGGCAACGGCCGGGCAAAACAAAATTACGCCTTATTCTATATTTTTTAAGCCTGAAATTTACAAAACTATCGCCCGCAACGTTCCGTCTGTGGCAGGTAATGATTTTCTAAAGAGCCAAATCTTGGACTCGGTGTTTGCAACAGAAATTGTGTACGCAGCGAATCAAATAGAGCCAGCAATCGATATCGAACATATTAAAGGCGCTTCAATTTGGAATCCTCCCGTGAATCATACGCCAAAGGGCGATGCCTATTTTGAAATCTGTGAGCAGATTGAATATTCTGAATACGATCACGTCGCGCTAATGCCATTTATTTCTCGTGGAGGAGCGGAGAAGTATCTGTTTAATGTACTTTCAGAAATTCAGCAAATTGAACAAGGGAAAACTAGGATTTTGATCGTCACTGGCGAAACAACAGATATTCAAAATCAACCTAAGAGACTCCAATTTGGCTGTACATTGATCGATGTATCTCGGGTTTCCGATAAACACAATGTGTCATCAACCGAACTGACGTTTCGCGTAATCCAGGCGGTTGCATCGAAGGCGAAAATTCATATGCTGTCATGTTCATTTTCTTTTGAATATTTTTCGAGATATAAAAAATCGAACAAGCAGCAAGTAGCCATTTTATATGCATTTTGCCCGGCTCGATTTAAATCTCAAGGTAGATTTTTTATTTACGGCGACGGATTCTCTTTCATTTCCGAGCAAGGCGAATATCTAGATAGAATTATTTCGGATAACCAGATATTTATTAATGATCTGCGTCACTTCGTTGATCTTAATCACACAAGATATACAACTTTATATTCTAAAATAGAATACCGAGAGATGAGACGTCAAGTTGAGTTATCAAATATGGGGAAACCTTTAACTTTGCTATGGGCGTCACGCTTGGATGAGCAGAAAAGACCTGATTTATTAATGAAAATAGCGAAACTTCTTGAGAATTGCACGTATGAAGTAGAAATTCACGCATATGGCGGAACAGTGTTGGGAGGGGTTGATTTGAGTGAGTTTGAAAAATTCCCGCGACTAAAATATTGTGGCGAATTCGATGGATTTGAAACACTCCCTCTCAAAAATTATAATGCTTTTATTTATACCTCTCATTTTGACGGCGTGCCGAATGTAATTCTTGAATCCATGTCCTTTGGAATTCCTGTTATTGCGCCAAACATTGGCGGAATCTCGGAAGTTGTTATTAACGGCAAAACTGGAATTTTACTCCCTGATCTTTTGGACGATAATTTGATGGCAGAAAGTTACGTAGACACCATACTTGATATTTGTGATTCAAAAATAGATCTTTATGAATTGATCTCAGGAGCTCATCGATTGCTAGCGATGCAACATTCCCCAGAGTATTTTTCTTCACAAATAAAAGAGGTCTTTCTTGATGATCGCGCCGATTGAGGGGTTGCGTGCTACACGGCATTCCGTTCGAAAAGAAATACTTTGCCACCCCGGCATCGTCGGGGCCATGAATTGGGCGCGCCAACATCGCGCGCTCTATTTCCCAGGAGGGGGAAACCTTGGCGACGGGCTGATCGGATTGGGCGCGCAGGACCTGTTTGAGCACTTCGGCCTCAAACTTGACACCCGCACGGGATGGGACACCGATGTCCTGCGGGGCATTCGGTATCTCGTGGTAAACGGGAGCGGTGGATTCGCCGAAGGACTATGGAAAGACTTCGTGCGCGTGCTAGAGCCCTTCTTCGAAGCCGGAGGGGAAGCGGTGTTGCTGCCGTCCACGGTGAGCGGATACCGTGATTTCTTCACGCGATACGGTCGGCAGATTACTGTTTTTGCCCGTGAGCAAGTCAGCTATGAGCACTTGCGATCGATTGAGGCACTCGAAGGCCGAGTGCATCTTTGCCATGATCTCGCGTTCGCGGTGGATTTCGAGCGCACTGGATGGCCCGAGGGGCTTGCGGGCACTGAAGCCCGTTTGTCCCTCTTGCGCGCAGACGAAGAAAGTCGCGGTCACGCCAAGCCGCGCGACAACATCGATCTGGCTCTGATCTGGAACAGCATCCAGTGGACCAACCGATCGGTTTGCATGCCGCCTCTGTCCGCCGCAGCGCAACTTATCTACCGGTTCGACGATATCGAGTCAGATCGCCTGCACATGTCTGTGTTGGCCGCCCTGATGGGGAAGCGGGTGACAATGCGTCCCAACGCGTATTTCAAGAATAAGGCCGTGTATGAGCACTCGCTGCACCGCTTTGCGCATGTGATCTTCGCAAACGACAGTCCTGATGGGCAACCGGAACTGACCACGGGAAATATCTGGACGGCGCATGCGGAATTGCAAAAGACATGTGAGGCGCTGCGGGCAGATAGCGAAGCGCTGAGCCGGTGCCAGACAGAACTGCACAAAGCGCATGCGGAACTGCAAAAGACATGTGAGGCGCTGCGGGAAGATAGCGAAGCGCTGAGCCGGTGCCAGGCAGAACTGCACAAAGCGCACACTTTGCTGGCAGAGCAGCGCGCGCGAACGATAGAGATTGCCGCACGCTATGACACGCAGGCGGCGCTTAACGCGGCATTGATTGCCGACTATGAAGCGCTTAACGCGGCGTTGATTGCAGACTGTGAAGCAATGCGCGTCCGATTGCCGCAACCTGATTTTCGCGGCTCACGCGGATACCGGATCTGGCTCTGGTATTTGCGCCTGTATGAGCGCCCCTTGATGGGACGCGTTTTGCGTGGCGCTCGAAAAATCGTCAAACCCGTGCTGGCCCTACGGCGTTGGCTACGACGTTTGACATGAGGCATTCCTGCTGTGAACCGCCCCGGGTCTGAACTGACAGCCAGAAGTTGGATAGTTGCGGTCCCACTGTACATGCGGTATTTCTCATCCGATACTCAACGGGGCTGAGCCCTTGCGGGCCGAGCTTGAAGCGCGCGTGGTTGTAATCTTCTTCTCGGGCACCGACCATCCCTGCGCCAGCAGCATCTCTCTTCCGTCGCCGGCCAGAAGGCTCTTGACAACCTTCAGCTTGAACGCTGTCTCGTAATTCGCCATGAAGTCCCATTGAAGTTCGTTCAGCTTTTGGGGTGCAGTTCAGAATCGGGGCGGTTCAAGTGTGGGGTCAAAATCAAAACGACGAGCTTGGCCACCAAGCGCCACATGCGCCAACTGACCCATGACGGGAGACGCAACGATAATTGCCTGGCTCAGGTAAGTAGGAGGCATCGCAACATGTGCACATCCAGAAGTTGGCGATTGGTCACGGTAATTTGAATTTGAGGAAAAGAGATGAGTGTTCGCTACCGAAGGTTTGTATCGTTTTGGAGAGCACAGGGAACTACTGCGGTAGTCAGGCTGATCCGCGCAAAACTCGGGGATATAGTCGCGGGGCGACCGTTGCTCAACCCCATGACGGATGCCGCCGACGAGTTTGACGGCGGGTCCCGTCTGACGGTGAGGCAAGCATATATGCGGCGCTTCCTCTCGTTGAGGCCGCTGCCGACCTACCTCATCCCGCGCCGACCGTCTTTGCCACGCGTTAGCCTTGTGACTGACAGCATTGGTAGCGGCAGCCTGTTTGGCGGCGTAGGAACCGCGCTCATATTTGCTGCTCAGTTCGCCAACCGCGCAAACGCGACGTTACGCATCGTGACGCGGACGGAAGAGGCGGTCCCGGGAAACGTTGCACATGTACTGAATGTGTATGGCATCGAAATGCTGCACGAGGTGCAGTTTGCGTTTGCCTCAGTGCGTAATCCGAAAGCGGGGCTGGATATGCAGGCAGACGAAGTCTTCATCACGACCTCGTGGTGGACGACGGCGGCTGCATTGCCTGGTGTGCCGCAGCATTCCATTTTGTATTTGCTTCAAGAAGACGAGCGGATGTTTTATCCATTCGGCGAGGATCGGGTTCATTGTGAAGAAGTTCTTCGGAACCGCGGGATCCGGTTCGTTATTAACACGCGCCTCCTCTACGATCATCTGGTTGCCACCGGCCTGGATCATATGTCGACCAGCGCCCAGTGGTTTGAGCCTGCGTTTCCGAAATCTGTTTTCCACGAACGATCCCGTCCGCCAGGGGTAAAAAGGCGGTTCTTCTTCTATGCGCGACCGAACAACCCGCGCAACTTGTTCTACGTTGGGCTCACCGTCATCGAACGTGCGATCTCCGCAGGAGTTCTCGATCTGGATCAGTGGGACATTTTCCTCGTGGGCAAGGACATTCCCGATGTTGTGTTCGGCGATGGGTATGAGCCGCGCCGGTGCGAGGGCCTGGAGTGGCAAGAGTATGCGGAACTCGCCGGAACCATTGATCTCGGCCTGAGCTTGATGTACACCCCGCACCCCAGCTACCCGCCGCTCGACCTTGCGGCCAGCGGTGCGGTGGTCGTGACCAACCGCTTCGGGAACAAGCAGGATCTTTCTCGCTACTCGCGCAACATCATTTGCGCCGATCTCGACACGGCCTCGTTGGTCGACGCCCTTGCCACGGGCATTGCCCTCGCCGAGGACGAAGAAAGACGCCGGAGCAACTTTCTCGGCAACGCGCTAGGCACCGACTGGGCGGAATCGTTCGACGGGGTGTACCAGTCACTTCTGGCGGTGGGCTGATGTTCACCTTGGATGTCCCGGCTGTCGCCTATCGTGATCCATGGCTTCAGCCGCTCTCTGCGCGACTTGCGATGCTGAACCGGCGTGCAGTGCGCGTCGCGTATTTTTACGAGGAACCAAACAACAGCACATTCCGGTATCGCGCCTACAACATGGCGCAGGTTTTGAATGAGGCTTTGCCCGGCAACGCTTCCGCTGGCTATTTCTTTCTGTCGGATTGGGATCGGTTCGATGAGATCGCTGATGCGGCAGATGTGCTGGTGATCTGCCGTTCTCGCTACTGCGATCGCATCAACGCATTGATCACCAAGTTTCGCGCGCGTCGCAAGAGGGTCCTGTTCGATGTTGATGATCTTGTGTTCGACACCGATTACACGCACCTCGTCGTTGAAACGCTGGGCCTTGACGTTGCCCAGACCGGGCTGTGGGACGACTGGTTTGCGATGATGGCCCGAATGGGCCAAACCTTGAGGTTGTGCGACGGCGCCATCACCACCAACGAATTTCTGGCTGAAAAGATTGCGAACTATTCGGGTCTGCCCGTTTCGGTTGTACCCAATTTCATGAACAAGGAGCAACTCGCTGTCGCTGAAAAGCTGTACGAGTTAAAGGTACGGTCCGGATTCGCCGCCAATGGAAAGGTGTGTCTGGGTTATTTCAGCGGGTCCCCTTCGCACAGGCTCGACTATGCGATTGTCGAGCCAGCGCTGGCCGAAGTCCTGGATCAGCGGTCGAATGTCGAGGTTATGGTTGTCGGATACATCGACCATGGTGCTCGTATGAAGAGCTTCTCAGACCGCATACATCGGCAACCGTTTCAAGACTACGTGAATCTGCAGCGCCTCCTGGGCAGTGTCGAGTTCAACTTGATGCCGCTTCAGTCAAACGCGTTTACTGACTGCAAGTCCGAGCTCAAATATTTCGAGGCGGCGAGCGTGGGGACCCTTAGCATTGCTTCGCCAAGCTATACCTATCGGCGCGCGATTCGCGATGGTAAAAATGGCTATCTGGCCAAGGCGCATGAATGGACGGAGAAAATTCTGCGGGCCGTGGACAACTTGAGTGCGTACCAAGAAATGGCCACCGTCGCCAGATCGGATGCGGTTCAGAAGTTCGGTTGGCTGTCGCAGACTGACACGATTCTCAGTGCGCTGCAACTCGATTGACCCCGCACTCAAGGAGCACGCGAGTGACATACACATTTCGACGACTCGGCTTGGGGGCGGCCGCACTTTGGAAGGGACCTGGGCCGATCAGTCTCGCTCAGAGGGCGTGGCAGATTTTTCGGCGTTCGGGCTGGCGCGGCCTGAAATGGGAAATCGGTCGGCGGCTCGCGGGAGGCAGCAGTTATACGCATTGGGTCAGCAGGTATGACACCCTGACGCCGCAGGCGCGCGCGACCATCGCGCAGCGCGTGGCCGGCATGCAGGCGTTGCCGCTGATCTCCGTGCTGATGCCGGTCTACAACCCGAGCCCGGCGTGGCTGTGTGCTGCGATCGAGTCGGTGCAGGCGCAGCTCTATCCGCACTGGGAGTTGTGCATTGCCGACGACGCTTCGCCGTCGGCCGAGGTGCGCAACATCCTGAAGGAGTACAGCGAAAGCGATGCGCGAATCAAGGTCGTTTTTCGCCCCGAGAACGGCCATATCTCCGCGGCGTCGAACAGTGCACTGGAGTTGGCGACGGGCCCCTGGCTGGCGCTGATGGACCACGATGACCTGCTGGCGGAGCATGCGCTGTTCTGGGTTGCCGACTGCATCGCCGCGCATCCGGGTGCACGGCTGATCTATTCCGACGAAGACAAGATCGACGAGCGCGGTCAGCGCTTTCATCCGTACTTCAAGCCGGACTGGAACCTCGACCTCTTTCGCTCGTACAACATGTTCAGCCACCTGGGCGTGCTGGCGACGGACCTGGTTCGCGCAGTGGGGGGGTTTCGCCTGGGGCTCGAAGGTTCGCAGGATTGGGATCTGGTGCTGCGCTGCATCGAGCGTGTCGAGCCATCGCAAATACTGCATGTGCCGCGCGTGCTGTACCACTGGCGCGTGCATGCAGAAAGCACGGCCCGCTCGATGAACGCCAAGCCCTATGCGGCGATTGCCGGGGAGCGCGCATTGAACGAACACTTTGCGCGCATTGGTGTGCGCGCCAGGGCGGAGCACTTTGGCCTTGGCTATCGCGTGCGCTACGAGTTGCCCGATGTGCTGCCACTGGTGTCGCTGATCATCCCGACGCGCAACGCCGTAGAGCTGGTGCGCCAGTGCGTGACTTCGATCCTGGAGAAGACAACTTACCCGCGCTACGAAATCATCATCGTCGACAACGGCTCGGACGATCACGCGGCGCTCGACTACTTCAAGGAGCTTGCCCAGAAGCCGAACATTCGCGTGATGCGCGACGAGCGGGCGTTTAACTATGCGGCCCTCAACAACGCCACCGTTTCGATTGCGCGCGGCGAGCTTGTCGCCCTGGTCAACAACGACATCGAGGTCATGACGCCCGAATGGCTGTCCGAGATGGTGAGCTTCGCGGTGCAGCCCGATGTGGGCGCCGTCGGCGCGCGGCTGTGGTACCCCGACATGACCCTGCAGCACGGCGGTGTGGTGTTGGGCCTGGGCGGCCTGGCCGCACACGCTCACAAGCA
>CAJDTQ010000060.1_pt1 | contig 12292 bp, 7 predicted proteins | sample 7389881 | NCBI WGS metagenome assembly CAJDTQ01 (sample SAMEA7055658, study PRJEB34461) | soil metagenome | biome: terrestrial ecosystem; feature: Peninsula; material: soil | place: Antarctica | collected 2016
TCGAATTCACTATCTGCCGGATTGATCGTGAGCTTATCGCACACTCGATTCAAGTTTTCGTAATCCAATGCAAATAACGCGGCTTCAATCTGGTGGGGGTTCTGATCAGCGCTGGCATCGAAAAGGGATTGTGACAGGCGGCCCGCATTGTTGGCTCCATGCCGTCGCGTAAGTTCATGCGAGAAATATTTTGCATGGAATGATGTGATCATTAGCTGGAGTCAACGGTAAATTATTCTAGCTCATATCAGCCGCAATTCGGTTCGATAGCGAATTCAACGCGACTGAAATGTGCGGCAATGTACTGTAAAGTACGGCAAACAATCAAAATAGTTGAGGTTATTTCCCGAGGAGCGAACATATGGCTGGGCGCTACGCAACCCCAAGAATTCTTCCGCCAGATGCCGAATGCCCTTCTTAACTATTACTTTCACCGGGCGGGCACGATTTGACAATATGGACTTTTCCGCCATTATGAGAGCTAAGCCGAAGCAGTTTGATAATGACAAAACGCATCTGTTGTTACCCTTTTTATTACCCTTACTAAGGGGTAATTACCTCTTTTTATAACCATTTTGCTATCGGACCTCGTCCTTGACCCTCCACAATGTCCGCCGCCTGCTGCTCGCGTTCGATGAGCGGATCAAGCTATTCCAATGGTGGGATATAAAGAAATTGCACAGTACAACTTGGGGCAACGGTCATCCCCCTAAAAACCAAAGCGGCTATTTTCTGCACAGAGCTAGAGGCGTGACGGGTGCTCGTAAAAACTCCCAATTTTGTCAGTCGGGAAACTGTCTGGCCAAACCATCGAGCGTCATATTCACCGCAATTGAGCTATGCGGGATCAGAACATAGCGCCAGGGCTTTCCACCATTGGCGGCTGCATAGTCAGAAGCATTTTTGCACCACTTGATTGCCGCTTCTTTCTTGGCCAAGACAATGGGGTCAGTCATCTGATTGCTGGCCTTAGGCTCCAGCATGTAGATAGTGTCGTTTACCTCGGCAACGAAATCTGGCTGATACTCCAGATGGTCTGCTCCCTGTTTATAGAAAATCTGGAACTGCCCTTTGGCAGGCTTGAACCACTTCTCGGCATCACGCTCAAGGATAACCGCCAGCACTCGCTCTGCTTCTGACGCGAATTTTTGCAACGGATACAGACAACACTTGAAACCGCTGAAAACATACCTCGACATATTGCTCTTGTCATCCGGCGAGACACGGTAGTCCGCAGTTGGCTCATTGACAGAATAGGTGTAGGCGCTGGGCTTGAGTTCCACATACCCTTTGCTCACCACCACCTCGTAATCAACCTCCTCTTCCCAGCTATGATCCTGCATCTGCACATGGATAAATTTGGCAATATCGCGTTGGTAGCAGCGCAACACCTTGCGGGCTTCATCCTCGGATAGATAGCTGCACAGGTGCTTAACGGTTTGCTTGGCCAAGTTATACAACAAATCAGCCTGGTCGTCGTAAGAGACATCGTCAAAATCCATCAAACCACTGACAACATAATCCTCTATCCGCTTTTCCTCAATACCACCAACACCCAGTGTCACCTCATCCCGCTGGCCGGTGCGCAGCTGCTGTATCCATAGTTCGTCGGATACTGCCGGATATTTCAGCGTATCCAGCTTCAGGGTGAAGGACTTGAAGCCTGCCTTCACTTCACCCTTGGGCACAACCAGAATGCGCGGAATCTCTATCGTCTGTTGCGTTACAAGTTCGACTGTCTTCGCGACGACGGCGGCAAAGTCTGGCTGCTCGGTGACACCCTCCAACTCCATCTGTGTGGGGCGGTGCTGTTCTCGCACAGCCTTGACGATAGCGGCCTGAACGTCGGGGTTTTTCAAGTGCGCCAGCGTAGGCACAGCCGTCGGTTGATTCTCCAGCTTGCGGATCACTTCATAAGCAATCTGCGCCACCTTTTGTTCTTCCGGCTTGGTAAAGACGGGCTGCACATCCTGCCCAGCCAACAGTGTATTGGTGGTTGCATCCGTTGGCTTTATCCCCAGCTTGGTTACAAGCTGGGATTGTGAAACGACGGTTGCCATCTTTTGCCCAAGGTCATCGTTATCCAGTATCACTGCCGTCAAGTGGATGGCAGAATCGGGGCGGTTCGCCTCGTTGATGATTTCCTGAAACTTGTCATGTGCGACTATGTTCAGCCTGTCTACCGCAGTCTCGCCGGTACGTTTGCCATAAGGCAGACGCAAGCCGCGCCCAATGGACTGCTCAATCAGGATTTTCGCATTGGCCGCACGCAACGGCACGATGGTGTAAAGGTTGGTTACGTCCCAGCCTTCTTTCAGCATGTTGACGTGGATGACGATCTCGGTCGGTTCATCGGTATGCTCCACCTTCAGCAACTTCTCGATCATCACCTCTTCTTCGGCACCGGTTTGGCTGGAATCAACCTGGAGCACCTTGTCCTTGTATCGCCCCTCAAAGAACTGATCTGACTTTATCAAGGTAGTCAACTGCCCGGCATGGGTCGTGTCGCGTGCAATGACTAACAGGAATGGTTTAACGATGGCGTTACTGGTTTCGCGGGCGTAAGTCTCCAGTTCCACCTTTACGCTTTCGTGCAGGCGCACACCATCTTCCAGCTTTATACGCTCGATCTCTTCCGGCGACATCCCCGCAGGATTAAAATTCTTGCGCGTCACCACCGCAGGCTCTTTCACAAAACCATCTTCCATCGCCTTGCCAAGCGGGTAATCGAGAATGACGTTCTTGAACCGAACCGCACCTTTAGCGCCTTCGACTAACGGTGTCGCCGTCAGCTCAAGCCCCAGAATCGGTTTCAGCTCATTGATAGCCCTGATTCCAGCACTCGCACGATAGCGGTGCGATTCATCCATCAGCATAACCAAGTCTGGTAGCCCGGCCAGATAATCAAAGTAGCTTTCGCCAATATATTCCGACAGCCGCTTGATACGCGGCGACTTGCCTCCGCGCACCTCGGAATTGATCTTTGAGATATTGAAAATATTTATTCGTACCCCACCGAACAGCGTGCCACTGGCTGGATCATGCTGGTCGTAGTTATCACCGGTGATAATGGATGGCGCATCAATGGCGAATTCCGAAATACCCTTGAACACATATTTAGGATGTGTGCGGTCGCTGAAATCCGTAATCAGCTTGTTATAGATGGTCAGATTCGGTGCCAGCACGAAAAAATTGTTGATACCGTGCGCCAAGTGCAGTGTCTTGCCTACGCCAGTGGCGAGTGCAAAGCACAGTGATGGAAACTCGCGCTCGAAGTCTGTCACCGAGGGGAACTCGCTGCGGATGATCTCCAGCGCCGCAGCAGCGTCCGCTTTTTTTCTGGGTGGAATAATTTCGGTTATACGATCCAGAATTTCCAGTGAGCGGTGTTGCGGTGCGCGCAAACTCAACCGCCCGGCGATGGCATTCACATGGCGGTTCATTTCACATCCCCTTCATTGAACAGCCCTTGTTGACCGAGCTTTGCGGGTGCCTTGGGCAAATTCTCCACCTGCAACGAATAATCATCATGCCCCCACTCGCAATGTGACAGCACTTGCTTGGGAATTTTCTTCACGGTGAGATTCGGATACTCGCCCCGTCCACGGAAAGCGGTACATAACACCAACAGGCTTCGCTCCGTTCCTATTTCATCGGAAAGCTGCTGTAACTGATCGTGATTCAGGTTCGCCGTGGTGACGTAGATAAAGTCCCGCTCGGTAGAATGCCCGTGCATCCAGTAATGCGCATCGCTTGGCGCGTAGGTGAAGCCCTCCAGCTTGCACAAGGCTTGCGCGAGCATCTCCGCGTTGTATTCCTTATTGATGACCCACTGACCGTAGGTATCTTGTTGCAACAGGCTCGGTGCGAGTTTGTAATAGCGGAAACCGCCTCCACTTTGCCAATTAACGGCCTCGGAAATACCACCCTTATCCTCGCCATCAATCACCTTTTTCAGGCGCGGAATGATGTGTGTGTGACAATGCTCGCCCAGTTCCACCATGATCCAGCGACGACCCATCTTGTGGGCGACTGCGCCTGTAGTGCCGGAACCGGCGAAAGAGTCGAGGACGAGATCGCCGGGGTTAGTAGTAAGATGGATAATCCGCTGAAGCAACCTCTCAGGCTTAGGGGTAGCGAACAAGTCTTCACCGAAGATGGTTCGCATTTCCTTCTTCGACTCGTCGTTATGGCCGACCTCGTCAAAACTCCAAATCGTTGTGCTTGGGATCGTCTCACTCACTTCAGAAATAAATCGCTTGTATGCCGGTCTTGCATCGCCATCAACGCCAAACCAAATTCGGTTATCTACAATTAGTTCTGCAAACTTCTCTTTTGTGTATCTCCAGCTTGTTCCAGAAGGCGGCCACACTTCACGCCCTGAAGGTAACTTCACGGGAAAAATAGCGTAGTCCCGTGCTTCATTTCGCAGCACGTCGCTTGCTTTCCAAGGCCCACGCGGGTCATTGTCTCGGTTCGTATACCGGCTAGTCTGCTTTTCCGTCTTGTTCAATCGCCCAAGCTGGAACCGATCAAGCTGTTTAGCGATTACCAATACAAAATCATGTGACTCAGAAAAATACTTGGAATCAGATTTCGGTGCGTATTTTTTTTGCCAGATAACTGTTGCAACAAAATTCGCCCGCCCAAACACCTCGTCGCACAATACCTTCAGATAATGCGCCTCGTTGTCGTCAATGGTGATCCACAACGAACCACCTTCCGACAGCAACCGCCGGATAATCTCCAGCCGGTCGCGCATAAGCGACAGCCAGATCGAATGCTCCACCCCGTCGTCGTAATGGGTGAACGCGCTACCGGTGTTGTATGGCGGATCAATAAACACACACTTCACCTTGCCGGCAAACTCCGACTCCAAAGCCTTCAATGCCAGTAGGTTGTCACCAAAGATCAACTGATTGTCGAAGAGGTCGTTATCCGTCACACGATGCTTCGCGTGATAACTCTTCGCCGGGTCTTCCAGCAAAATGCGCGGCTCCAGCTTAGGCCGGTTTTCCTTACCTATCCAGGTGAGTTCGAGTTTTTGTTTTTTGGTGCTCATAATCTACGCGGGCTGTTTTAATGGATATAGACGGCGGGTTTCGTTTGCATTTGCCCAATAGCTTCCCTTTTTTTCCTTACGCGGCCAGCCGTTCTCCTGATCCGCAATGGCTTCGATCAACTCAAAAACTCGCGATCCGAAAGCAATTGCATCGTCTTCGAGCATCTCAAAGGATAGCTCATTGAAATGTGCGCCAAAGACATTTCTGGCTTGCGCAATTCGGCTAAGTTCATCAAGAATTGGCAGGAGAATAACAGTTACTGAAGTCTCTGCACCTGCTGCATCTTTCTTTGTAACAACCGTCTTGAGTTCTTGCCTCAATTTTCTGTTGAGCGCAGGCAATAGCTCACCAATCGTGAAAAGACCACTTGCGCGCTTCGGCAAGAAACATTCGTATAATTCAGTTAAGAAATTGAGCGTGGCTTCAAGAACAACGCCAGCTTTGGCGCACACTAACTGAGGATCAGGCGGTAGTTCAGCCAGCAAGCTTTGAAGTCTCTCAATATCGGGAACACTTCTATTGTGCTTGAGGCCACCGTCAAGCGTCCATTTCGTTAACTCAATGAAGTGGCACTGACCGTTTTGGAGCCAGCCCCAGCGTAATTTTTGCTTCCATGGCCGATAGTGCGTCGTAATGATGCAATGCCTAAACCTTGTCGCTTCTGTGTAAAGCATTTCTACCAGCCTGTCGACGTGTGGCTCATCCACGCTAGTAAGCACATCGTCGAGAACAAGGATCGTGGTCGCGGGGTTATCAAGTGATGCCAGAGCAAGAAAGACGCATAGGCCTAGTGTATCCAAGTGGGATTGACTGAAGTACGCCTGTGGAGGGGTGTTTCCCTTCCCAGCGAAGCTTGCTCCTACCTCCAACGATGCTCGCTTTCCTTCCTCAAGTTCAAGACTGATTTTATTGAGACCTTCACCTGGATGAACAATTTCATAGAACCTACCTACTTCCCCTGCAATCATCTTGAGCATGCCGTCTGTAAATGCCTGCCTCTCCTCAATAAGTATTTCGTGAGCACGCCGTAGCTTAGGCAGCAGAACATCCAATTCTTTCTGAGTTGCAACATTCTTGCGATAGGTAGCTAATGCCTTTGCAAGAGTTGCAACAAATTTGCCTTGTTCATTCCAAACGCCCTCGCATTTTATCCAGGCGGCGGGCAGATGCGATGTATCCTCGATCCACGAAACAAGCTCATCAAATTTTGCGGGTACGGCTAGCGCTGGCAACTCCACCTCGTCAGGGAATGTTGTTTCGCCACGTATAACCTCAAAATTCTTGCTATCGCGGATCATATCCGCCTTCAGAGTAGAAAATCTCCCCTCAGTAAGCTGAACGTTCTGATCACGGTTCGTTTTATTTTTTAGTGCAACCTGTAATACGTTAAATTGAGCCAATCGCTGCGTTACGGTATTTTGTAAATTCGCTACATTTTCATCGCTCTGACATAAAGGGCAATTCTCCGGATGGGGGTGCTTGGCTAGAAATGGGGTAGCCGCCTCCAAAATACCAACCAACTCGCTAGCGCCGTCTGTCGCATTAGCCATTGCATTTTCAAGTTGTTGTTCCGCTATCAGTGCTTCATTCTGAGCCGCAGTCAATGCAGCATTCGTTTCGTTGAGTTTATTGGGGTAATCACACCCTCTGGTAGGCGCCCCGCAGTTTTGCAAGGGTTGTTGCCGCCGTTGTAAGAGAAGATAAATCACGGCCAACTTCCGCTTCCGCCCAGCTTAACGCTCCTTTTCCTGGTCTACCGGCAGTTCCCCAAAACTGAAAGATCGATGTCTGATTTTCGAGAACAACAGCAATAGCTGTATCGCGGGTGGCATTGAGGCTGCTAATTAATTTCTTCAGCGAATCTTAAGAATTCGTCACTCCTGCAATGTCAATAAATCGGCTTATCTCCGAATACCGCTCAGCAGGCTGAGCCTCAAGCAGGCGAAGAATTTGACTTCTTCTAAGAACTTCCACCTTTGGTCTTAGGTTATCCGGTTGGGGAATAACTTTTCCCTTTAATACTGTTGCTTTACATATCGAGGTTCCTGCCTGCAATATCACGGCAATGTCTGCTGATGTTTTTCCGATAGATGGCCAGTAACGTTCTGTCTTGTTGCCAAGCCCTCGCCCTTCCAGCGATCCGATTTTGCCTTTGGCAAGGAATTCGATTGCATCGCAGATAGTGGTCTTTCCAGTTCCATTCTCGCCATAAACAATAGTAAGTTTCTTTCCTTTTTCAAAAGAAAGACTGAACGGGACAACCGAGCCGCGGAGGTGCTCTATCGTAAGCTTGCTAAGAGCAGGTGGATTCACTTTTCACCTTCCTTTCCTTGCGATAGCTCAACAGCCAATCGCCAGTCTTCACCATCGAGCTTGCCTTCGGAAAGTTTAGGTAGCAGCTTGGCACGATCTTCAGCCCTAATTAATTTTTCTTGCAGTAGCCGGTCAAGTACCTTGGTGGCTAACAGCGTTGAAGGTGTCTCCAAAGTCATTACCTCAATGTCCAATACAACTTGAATATCTCTAGCGCATTTACTCGCTGCATAAGTTTTCCTTCTATTTGCGCGATCAATTCCTCGCGTTGCTTGTCCACTTGATCTTGCGCATCAAACAAAGACCGCCGCTTCAAGTTGCGCAGTGCTTCAAGAGACTTGATCTGTTTCTGCCCGGCGAGCTTTTCTTCCAGCGTCAATGCAGTCGTGGCGGCACGACGCGCTTCCTTGATCTTTCGGTCGAATTCCTTGATCTCGCGCTCCAGCCCCACCTTCAGGTCATCTGCCCAGCCATCCAGCTTGTCAGCTTCTGCCTCGAAGAAAAGGGCATTGCGCTCCGAAATATTACGTTGGATGGCCGCTTGGCGCCGCTGGGTAAATGAATCAAGTTGCGCCCTCTCCCCCAGCCCCGCTCCTGCGGGGAGAGGAGAGGCTGAACCGGGTAGCGTCAGCAGCCGCGCTGCGACCTCCTCAGCCAATATTTGACCCTCGTCTGTTTCTGCCGCAAAGATGATGTGGTCTTCCGCTTGATCAAGGGATTCGACACTAAAGAGTGATAGTGTCAGCCAGCCTGATTTGCCGATGAACTCTTCTAAAAGTGTAACCTTGCCTTCGTGTTGATCATAATTGAAATGCATTTCCGCCGGTGGCAGATCGCGATCCTTGGCCTGCGCGATGAGAGCCTCGGCGAGTGGATGGTTGAGGCGGTACAGATGCGCCTCGCCAGAACGGCGCGGCAGCTCATATAAACCCAACGGAATTGCGGCAGTTTGCTCCGGAAATGGTTGTGCCTCCAGACGGAATGCGGCATCATTCAAAAATTCAGCACGGCCATCCAGTTCGTGCTGGGTAAGTTGCATGAGTAGGCGTTCGTAGCGGTTGAGGTAAGCCTTGGAGGCTTCGTCTTGCACCTTGAGCTTTTCGCGTACCTCGTCGTCAAAACTTTCCAATAAATTTCGGCGGGTGCGCGTCATGGACTCATTGATTTCCAGACTTAGTTCGAGTTGGAGCTGATCGAAAGCGGTCTGGATTTCTTCCTGTTTTCGGCAGCGTTGGTAAATCGAGGCGATACGCTTCTCGAAATCTACACCCGACTCGACGGCCCCCAGCACTTCATCGCTGGCACCGAAGACACCTTCAAATAACTGGAACTTTTCGGCCAGCAGTTCGAAGACGCGCTGATCCGCCGCGTTTTTTCGGTTGAGGAAATTTACGACTACCACGTCGTGCTTTTGCCCGTAACGGTGGCAGCGACCGATGCGCTGCTCTATGCGCTGCGGGTTCCAGGGCAGATCGTAATTCACCACCAGCGAACAGAACTGAAGGTTGATCCCTTCGGCCCCCGCCTCGGTGGCGATCATGATGCGCCCCTCTTCGCGGAAATAATCGACCAGCGCAGAGCGCATGTCTGCGGTGCGTGAGCCACTGATGCGGTCAGTGCCTTGATGGCGCTCAAACCACTGGTTGTAAATCAGCTTGGAATGGTCGTCGGTATTTGTACCATTGAACAGCACAATGCCTTCGCCAAAGGGGCTGCTTGCCAGCAGACGCAACAAGTAACTCTGCGTGCGGCGCGATTCGGTGAAGATGATGGCTTTTTCAGCCCCGCCAAGTTCCTTCGCCTTGGCAAACGCAATGCCCAGCGCCTTCAGCAATGCCTTGCCCTTGGCATTGTGGTCTATTGAAGTGGCGAGCGCGGTGAAGGTATCAAGCTCAGCAATTTCCTGTTCGAGAGCCTGACGGTCATCATCGGTAAGAAGCTCGACAGGTTCGTCATCCACCCATTCCTCTGCGGTTTCGTCGAGCGCCTCATAGTCGTGATCCAGTTCATCTTCAAGCGATTTAGCGGGTTCCTGTTTGCGTAACTTGAGTTTGAGTCGATTTGAAATCGAAGTCAGCGCGCCTGCAATGGCGAAAGTAGATGAGGCCAGCAACTTACGCAGTACCAGTGTCATCAGCGAACGCTGGCTGGCAGGAAGTGCTTGAAGGTTATCACGTTGCAGGTATTCCGAGACAAGGTGATAGAGGCGGTCTTCGCTTTCTTCTGGAGTAAATTCTTCTACTAGTGGCAGGCGCTTGGTGTAGGGGATATATGCAGTGACCTGTCGGCGCAAGGTGCGATGACACACGGGTTTAAGCCGCGCTTTAAGCGTTTGAAACACCTCATCCTGATTCAAGTTGGAAAATTGCTCCCGAAAGCTTTTTAGGTCTCCGAATGTATGCTCATCAATAAAACTCACCAACCCGAATAGCTCCAGCAGGGAGTTCTGCAACGGTGTCGCCGTGAGTAGCAGTTTGTGCTTACCAGCGAGTGCCATTTTCAGTGTATTGGCAATAACATTGGATGGCTTATAGACGTTCCGCAATCGATGCGCTTCGTCGATGACGACCAGGTCCCACGGCAACGCATGGACATCGGCCGCCTTGCTTTTGGCGAACTGGTAAGAGCAGATTATGATTTCAGATGACTCGAACGGGCGGAACTGCCCCTGCCTGATTGCAACATTGTAGGACTTGGCTTCGAGGATGCGGCAGGGGAGAAAGAATTTCTCGGTTAGCTCCTGATGCCACTGCTTGCGCAAGTTTGATGGCGTGATGACAAGGATGCATCGTTTGCGCTCCGCCCATTTCTGTGACAGGACGAGGCCCGCCTCAATGGTCTTGCCCAAGCCAACTTCGTCAGCCAGTAGCGCGCCTTTGGAAAGGGGCGAGTTAAACGCAAACAATGCCGCATCGACCTGATGCGGGTTCAGATCGACCTGGGCACTGGCTACAGCCCCCGCAAGCCTCTCGACGCTATCTGCTGGGAAACGTCGTGTAAGTTCGTGGGCAAAGTATTTCGCATGGAATGATGTGATCATTTCCTGGCGCGCATCGCATAATTATTCTTATTCATATCAGCCAAAGCAGCTCGATGACGCTCAAGCGTGATGAAAATGTACCGTAATGGATTTCTTCGGACTATTACTTGGTGGGCGGTACTGGGATCGAACCAGTGGCTTCCACCGTGTGAAGGTGGCACTCTACCGCTGAGTTAACCGCCCATTGGTTAACCGACAGATAACCGGTTGGGGAGGCGCAATTAGAGCATGAACCTGCGCTTTTGGTCAACGCGCTCGCGGGCGCTATAAGGCATGCAATCTCACGTGATCGACGTAAGTCACGGCTGACTTGGTATTTCACGTAAAATAGCCGGCTTTCACCTCGTCAAAGCCTATCCCCTCATGATCCGTACCCGTTTTGCTCCCAGCCCCACCGGTTATCTCCACATTGGCGGTGCACGCACCGCGTTGTTTTCCTGGGCTTATGCCCGCAGGCATGGCGGCAAGTTCATTCTGCGGATTGAAGATACCGATCTCGAACGCTCTACCGCACAATCCACTCAGGCGATACTTGACGGCATGGCCTGGCTGGGGCTCGATCATGACGAGGGGCCGTTTTACCAGATGCAGCGTTTGGACCGCTATCATGAAGTGGCGGAACAGCTGTTGAGCGCGGGGAAGGCATACCACTGTTATTGCAGCAGGGAGGAACTGGATGCGATGCGCGAACTGCAGCGTGCGGCGGGGATGAAGCCGCGGTACGACGGGCGCTGGCGCGATTCAAAGCAAACGCCGCCTGCCGGGGTGAAGCCGGTGGTGCGGCTGAAGAACCCGCTGGAAGGAGAGGTAACATTCAACGATCTGGTCAAGGGTCAGATTACTGTTGCCAACAGCGAACTGGACGACCTTGTGTTGCTGCGCGCCGATGGTGTGCCGACTTACAACTTTGGCGTGATGATCGATGATCTCGATATGAATATCACCCATGTGATACGTGGCGACGATCACGTCAACAACACGCCGCGCCAGATTAATATTTTGAAAGCCCTGGGCGCACCATTGCCGCAATACGCTCATGTGCCGATGATACTGGGGCCGGATGGCGAGCGGCTGTCCAAACGCCATGGCGCGGTTTCAGTGATACAGTATCGCGAAGATGGTTATCTGCCCGAGGCGCTGATCAATTATCTGGCGCGGCTGGGCTGGTCGCATGGTGACGAGGAAATATTCAGCCGCGAACAACTGGTGGAATGGTTCGACTTTTCTACGATTAACCGTTCTCCGGCCAAGTTCAATCCGGAAAAATTGCATTGGCTCAACCAGCAATATCTCAAGACTGCCGACAATGCGCGGTTGGCGGAACTGGTTCGGCCTTTTCTTGAGGTGGATGGTTGCAGCACTGCGGGGCAGGGCATGCCAAATCTTTCAGACGTGGCGAATCTGCTCAAGGAGCGGGTCAATACCGTGGCGGAACTGGCTGATGCAGCGGTCTATTTCTACCGACCGCTGGACCCGACCGAGGAACTCAAGGCACAGTATTTTACCGCCGAGGTAAAACCGGTCATTCTCGACCTGAGGCAGCAGCTGGCTGTTATCGAGTGGAAAAGCGATGCAATCAATGAGGCTATCAAGACCGCTGCCAAGGGTCATGGTGTGAAAATGCCCAAGGTAGCCATGCCGCTGCGCGTAATGGTGGCGGGTGTTGCGCAGACGCCTTCAATCAATGCAGTGCTCGAAATACTGGGCAGGGAAGAAACGCTCAAGCGCATGAATAACCAGTTGGCGGGTTTTACTGCCTGACATGGCGTGTGCGGCAAAATGCAGTATATCGTTGATCTGCTTTGCACTATACTGCCGCTTTACATTGACTGGAATTGTGCGGCTCAGTATAATTCGCGTTCATTTTGTCGGGGGT
>CAJDTQ010000123.1_pt1 | contig 12222 bp, 11 predicted proteins | sample 7389881 | NCBI WGS metagenome assembly CAJDTQ01 (sample SAMEA7055658, study PRJEB34461) | soil metagenome | biome: terrestrial ecosystem; feature: Peninsula; material: soil | place: Antarctica | collected 2016
TACCTGCCTTTGTCCAAAAACCGGACAACCGGATTTTGCCACCCTGATTCTGGATTACATTCCAAACGTAAACTGCGTCGAGCTTAAAAGCCTCAAGCTTTACGTCTGGTCTTATCGGAACGAGAAAGCGTTTCATGAGGCTGTAACGAACCGTATTGCCGATGACCTCGTTGCTGTCCTGGAGCCAAGGTTTCTACGCCTCACCGCCAAATTTAACGTGCGTGGCGGTATTTTTACCAATGTCATCGCGGAACATCGCAGGCCGGGTTGGCAGCCGCTACCAACGGTAGAACTGGCGGCGTTCGGGGCTCAGTCTGCAACACGAGGATAAATTTCTTTTCCGGCCCTCGCAGCCATGCAACGGTAGGCCCCGCCGTTGTTGCTCACTTATTGCTTTTTAATGGCTTGATATCCTTTTAACGATTGATTTTCACGAGATAATGATTTGTGCCGCTTGATTAAATTTTAGAAAGAGGCTTTACCCGACGAATTTTTTCCAAATAAAACCTCGATAAAAGGTCAATAATAATCATGGAAGTTCAACGGCTCACTTTAGTTCTGATTTTCAGCGTCACGCTAACAACCGCAAATTTCGCAGCAACTGCAGAAGAGCATGCCGATCCGTCAATTGCTGAACTTGCAACGGATGATGCGTACAACACATCCGCAATTCTTCCCATCGCAGAAAGTAATCCCGTCATTTCTCCCATCGAAACGAGCCTCCCCACTCGCAGGATAGCGCCTCCTCTCCCCGTTGATCTATGGCAACGCATTCGTAATGGCTTCGCCATGGCTAAACTGGATAGCGAAAAAGTGCGCAGCAACGAGGATTTTTACGCTGATCGTCCTGAATATATAAAGCGCATCGTCGAACGTGGCAAGCGCTACCTCTTCCATATCGTTGAAGAGGTGGAACGCCGCGGCATGCCTGCCGAGATCGCCCTGCTGCCTATCATCGAAAGTGCTTTCAATCCAAAAGCCCATTCCGATCGGAGTGCGTCCGGTATCTGGCAGTTCATCCCATCCACCGGTAAGAATTATGGCTTGAAACAGAATTGGTGGTATGACGAACGCAGGGATGTCGTCGCCGCCACCGGGGCCGCGCTTGATTATCTGCAAAACCTCCATCGCATGTTCGGCGACTGGGAACTGGCACTGGCTTCGTATAATTGGGGTGAAGGTGCGGTGGGACGCTCGCTCATGAAGAACCGCAGTAACGGTCTTCCGGAGGATTTTCATAATATCGCGCTGCCGCCCGAAACGCGAAACTACATTCCCAGGTTGATCGCAATCAGAAATATCATCTTGAACCCGGGCGCCTTCGGAATCGAGCTTGAATCCGTTCCCAATGAGCCCTATTTCGGCAGGGTTGAGGCAACTCGCCATATAGACATAAAACTCGCAGCCAAGCTTGCCGAAATTTCCATGGATGAGTTTAAAGCGCTTAATCCGGGCCATAATCGGCCGGTCATCAATATCGACGGACCGCGTACGCTACTTTTACCCGCGGAGAAAGTAGAGGTTTTCATGGAAAATCTGAAAGCTCATGACAGACCCCTCGTAACGTGGCAAGCCTACGAGGTAAAAAAAGATGAAACGATAGAAAAAATCTCGGCGCGATATGGGATCAGTGTCGGGCGACTGAAGGAAACCAACGATATTTATACGAACAGCGCGATAACGGCAGGACAGATTCTGCTTGTTCCCGGTAACGGGCGCCCCGAAGGTATGGATATTTCTGTTATGAGCAACAAGCCCGCCACCCCTAAAATGCTCGAACTCAGTTTCGTCTACGCGGTTAGAAAAGGCGATTCGCTTTTGGGCATTGCCAGACGCCATGAGGTCACGGTAGAGCAAATAAGGTCATGGAACGGGAGTACGGGCCGTCTGCTGCAAATCGGCCAGAAGCTCACACTCAAGCATAAATTCGCGGACAAGTCAGTGCTGCCTGCTGTCAAGGCGAAACTTGCCTTGCCGGAAAAAAAACGCATGTGAGTGTGCATGTGCACGTATTGCCCGACGCGGCGCTCGGGTGAAAGCAAAGATACGCCATGAAAAGATTGCGCGGTACCAGAAACAAAAAGCCATGAATCGCAGATTCGACTGCGCCGCTACGGATCAGGGCCAAGGCTCTGCTTGACCAGGCTTGCGACGAGCATGATGCCTGACGGCCCAAACCGACCAACGGGGTAGATCGAGCGCCATCCTGATAGTAGTTCCAAGCTTTGTTGACATGAATTCAAGCCTTGCAAAAGAACTCAGGGGTTCATTGAACGGACCGTTTATTATTCGGATTGACTCTTGAAACAAGCTCGGACTGGCTCTCGAAATAGGCTGCGGCATCAAGGATGGGCTTGGGGTCGCCGCCTTGTCTGGCGATAATCTCCGCCGTCTCTTTATAACCTTTCGCCAACGATTTTGCCTGTTTTGAAAACAATGGCTCTCCTGTCTTTAGCTTGAAGTCATTCGCCTTGCGTATCTTCTTTCTAGCGTCGTCATAGGCTTGCCGAGTTGCATCGTCAGTTTTTTTCGACGCTGTCTGTGCCGCCAGCGAAGTTCCTGTGACAATGAAAATGGAAAGCGCAATAACCAGCAGGGTGCGAAAAGCCGAGAAGCGGCGCATCATACTCACTGGGTCAACCCGCGATCGACAACGTACGTTGTAGAGACTGTATCTACGTTAACAGCGCGGACAAATTGGCCCCCGTACAGCTCCCCACCAGAAAGTCCTGTGACATGAAGGTTCGGTACAGCTTTGTTTGCAGACACGATAATACGATTGGTCGTGCGATTCCATTGCGCGTTAATAATTGCGGATTTAATGTTGAGACTTTCCGCGGTACCGTCACCGATCAGATAATATGGCAAATTCCTGACAGGTAAATTGAACAGTTGCTCATATTCCACGAAAACCGCATTGAGCCAGTCAAATTCCAGTGTATTACCGCTTTCGTCGTATCTAGCCAGGTTCGCCTGATGGAAAAAATGAGGCCACCTACTGAATGTCAGCATATGCCGTAACGCCATATCGGCTTCCACCATGAGAATTTCGGCATAGGTCCGCGGGGTGCAGATAGCTTCGGGTATTTCACACGGATTTCGTCCCGCATCAACAAATTTCCCATTGTAAATATAGTTGTACTCATCTACCAACTGGGATGGATTCGTCACGTTATAGAAAATATTGGTGGGCCAGCGTGGCAGCATCAATCGATCCGTTCCGCTGCCATCATCGTATTGAGCGATATATTGTTCAACGTTCTCAGCCCGCTGCGATGCATCGGCACCGAGATACTCCACTCCCACGCTGGCAGCGGCTTCGAGGAATAGCGGATTGGCGCCACCCGCATCAAATGCTATGTCATCCGCTTGAACGTCAAACATTTCAGGGTGCAAAGCAGGATCCTCGGTGCATTTGCGGTCTCTCAAGCCCGAGTGGGCGCCGCTTATCAGTACTCGGTTATTTTGAATTCTCTCGGGAAGATCCAGAAGTGCCCAAACCGCCTGGTTCCTGGTAATTTCCGCACGGATGGCTGCGACGTTGGTAAATGTGGCTTCATCGCAGCGGGCATCCGCTGGAATCGGCGCTTTATCCATATCCGCGTGAGTAAAGGTATGATTGATAAAACGAAAATCTGCTCTGTTGGCCACCACCGCGGCGACCAGATCTTCCGTCAAATTTGCAGCTAGCAGCGCCGCTTCTGGGTCGACAACCGCGCCCGAACCGTTGAATGGAAAATCCAGCTTGAAATTACCGGCCAGTGGATGTGCGGCACGAAACGCCTGCTGCCTACGCACTGTATTGTTGATGTCAGCGCTGTTCAAGCGATAGGTCATGACGGGATGTTCTTTTTTGAGAGCGGGATCCCATAATTTACTATGGCGAAACAAGTCGTCCATATGGGCTGCCATATAGACAAAGCGTGAACCCACGAATACGCCTTGTGTCACCCAGTTGATGAACTCGTAGGCCAATACGTTGGAATGGACCAGGAACGACGCATTCGTGACGGTCGAGATCATAACCTCGCGTACAGGCGTTGCTTGGGAAGGCATCATGTATCGCACGATCGATATCAGCGCCTCGCCATTTCGGGTTCTCAGGATGGGATCGACGTGCGGTACAGACCCGTCGCGCAGGCCGTTGGCATCATTTCGAGGGTTGGTCGCGAAGGCAAAATCCGTAATTGAAAACGGACTCGCTCGGTTCACGTATTCGAAAATCTCCTTGCTATATGCGGCAGGTACCGTCCACTTGGCATCGAAGTCGTTGTCGCTGGAAGAATAGACAAGGCCATAATCCAGGTAGACTCCATGAGGAGGCTGCGGATCCGTATAAGTGGCTGGCCATCCCGACAGTACCGCCTGGCGGACGCCGAAGTTCTTCTGGTAATTATGCAGTATGTCCCATTCGGACGGCGTAAAGTCGGGAACCAGGTCGGCATCGGTAAGAATGATGCCATTATAGTTGCCTACACAGCCCGCATCCTCAGCCTTGCAGCCCTTGTCGGCCGAAGACGAGGCGAGAATGGCGGCGGTTAAATCCTGTGTCTGGGCATTTAATACATCATATGGCACTTGCATTGCGTCAAGGGCAGGGCTGATATAAGCGAAGCCCACATCTTCCGCTATCTCACCTGTAGTGATAACCAGTATTCTTAACTTGACGGCATTTTCAGAAAACGCGGGTGACGCCACGGCAGCCAAAGCCAGCCACATTGCCGTTGAAAGCAGCAGCAAACGTTTTATGCTGAGGCTCTGCTTCATCGATGAAATGTCCTTATCGCAGACGAAAACCAAAAGAGTCCAATGAATTCCCCAAGATTAAAGATTGATTTCGTCCATCAATCTCACACCCCATCGCCACCCCTAACCAACAATACGTCGCACACCAAGGTTTGACAAGAAAACCTGCGCCAGATTCTCCTGCATTACTAAAAATTATAGTCGGCTATTGTATTGCCCTCTCCAGCAGAAAGGGGAAAAATGAAGGAATTCCACGAAGCAAAAACCTGGATATGCCCGCGGAAAAGATCTAGTCGTCGCTCCCATTTTCGAGAAAACTTCTGAGTCCTATCCTGATTGCTTCAGGCCATTTTTACGCGAGATACACAGACCGATCAGGCCCAGCGCAAGAAGGGTTAATATCGACGGCTCAGGAACTGTGTTAATTTCACTGCGGATGATTCCATCCTCACCCTGATTTTCGCTTCCACTGGCCCCGCTGCCACCAGCACCGGCACCGCTAATGCCGTAGCCACCACTCGCACTTCCGCCATCCGTGTTATCAAAATCGAACCAACCATCAGAATCTCCGTTACCTCCGATACCCGTACCAGGGTTAGCACTACCAGGGCCTGTATCAGCACCAGCGAAACCTGCGCCGCCTTGACCCGAGACACCACCGCCTCCGCCAAGGCCGCCACCGAAACCGCTGCTATCCATAATGCTCTTTTGGGAATTCAAGCCAGCACTTCCGCTACCTCTGGGCATTAAGCCCCGGCCCCTGTTACTTCTGCCAGAATTGCTACTGCCGCCTGACCCAATCTCTTCGGGGCAAAGGCTTCCTCCTCGCGTGTGCGACTGCCCCTGGCGCGGTTGCAGGCAATCAACCCAACATGGCAAAAAATTTGTCAGCGGCTTCATCATCATCACCTGATCCGAAAATACGAGTTACGTCGATAAGGTCAGCCAACTGATGGTCCAGAGTGAGGAAACTCCCCATATCCAGACCCACCAGATCACTCCCAAAGACTGAACGAAAGCCATAAAATATATCGATACCGTCCGGATGATTAATCGACGACACAGCATTCGCGGCGGTATTTTGTCTCCACAGGAGAGGATTTGCAAGTATCAGAATATCATCAACCGCCGTTCCGTTCCTGGTGAGAGCACCGTATTCCGCCCCATAGGCATCCGCATCCAAAGAACGCGCAAAGTCGAACTGAAGTACAGGGTTTGCATGGACGTTTATGGAAAATAAAAATATTAGAAATACTCCTGTCCGCATGAAAATTTTTATCCTCACTCTACGCGTACTCCGATTTACCGATGCTCATCCGATAACTGAGGTGAAACCATGAGGCAGTGTGGTTCGAACAGTGCGATCAGCAGTTCAAGCCCAAGAAAAAAGCCTTTCAATTCACGTATGCATCGTAACAACCTCGGCAGCAGGGTCAATTGGACCTTGGTACACCTGCTGGGCGCAAATGGCTCACTCCGTCATGAATTCAGGGGACAAGTCGACACTCTGCATCCTGTCGGCGCCGCGAGCTGGACGAACGAAGCGAGTAAGGAACAGGAAGGAAAACGTTACCGGTGAATACCGGGGTAGCGGATATGTTCCGACGAACGCACAGAAGAAAACACGAATAAATACTGTGAAGAAATGCGCGGCAATCGATCACCCGCTCTTCAGGAGGTACGATGCCAAAACCGCAGCCCATCCAGCCTGAATGATCGGAAGCACATCAATACGTCCGTGATAGCAAGACGCAACCGGCTATTTGATGACGTCACCGCAACCTGTCGCCAAAAACGAAGATTGGACGACTATGGTAGTGATACAGAGTCACTCAGGAAGAAAATCTTGACCTGGCGAACTTGGCGCCCGCCATGACAACTGCGACAACTATGGGAACTATGACAACCGTCCCATCCTGCCGCTTTGGTAATCGGTAATTGCCTGTCTGATTTCCTCGGGCTCGTTCATAACAAAAGGGCCACTGCCCACAATTGGTTCGTCGATCGGCTCACCGCAAAGCAGCAGCGCTGTCGCGTCTTGTGCGCTATCAATGCAAATTTGATCACCAGTCCGATCAAACAGGCCGACCTCCGCCGCCCGAATCGTTTCAGACCCGTTCACGTTTACCGACCCTTTGAGCACCACCAGCAAGGTGGTATACCCTTCGGGTGTCGGGAGGCATAATGGCCGCTCGCTCGCCAGACGAAGATCCCACACATGAAGGGGCGTAAACGTACTCGCGGGCCCCCTTACACCGCCAAACTCGCCGGCGATGACGCGCAGCGTTCCATAATCACCAGGAATATTCAGCGCGGGAATCTGGCTATTCGATATACTTTGGTAACGCGGGGGACAAGTTTTGTCTTTTGCGGGCAGGTTGACCCACAACTGCGCCATTTCCAGCATACCGCCTTGCCGCGCAAAATCGCCGCTATGAAATTCTTCATGAACCAGGCCGGACGCGGCCGTCATCCATTGCACGTCACCCGGACCAATAATGCCGCCGCTGCCGGAACTGTCGCGATGCTCCACCTCGCCGCTATATACAATTGTTACCGTCTCGAATCCGCGATGAGGGTGTTCGCCGACGCCCAGGCGTTTTTCCGTTGGCGGAAATTCCATGGGGCCAGCATGATCCAGAAGGAGAAAGGGGCTGATCATTGATCCCAGGTTCGAATAACCGAAAAGCGTCCGTACAGGGAAGCCGTCGCCAACCCAGTGCTGCTCTCCACCGCGCTGGACGCGCAATAATTTCTTGGCGGATTTCCCGGCTGCCATTTCAAGTACCCTCATGATGTTCTCCCGCTTCAAGGTGAATAATAGATGTAGGTTAATGGGTAACTGACCTGGAAAACAAGTTCAGGACAATCACGCCAGCGGCAATAAGCGCCAATCCAAGCATAGCCGGACCATTGAGCGTTTGCCGAGAGCGAACCAGGTAATCAGCGTGACAAGCACGATACCGACGCCAGACCAGATAGCGTAGGCGATTCCAACAGGTATTGTGCGCAAGGTAAGAGAAAGAAAAAGCCACTGCTTCATAGCATGTTCCTGGCAAGATCAGGACTTGGATTCACCGACACTCACTATCATAATATCCGAAGCGCCAACTTTTGATATTGGAGCGTACTTTATGTGTATACCGTACCGACCGGATTTTACCGCGTCGACTGTCATAGGACCTTATCGAAGCTGAGGCGTTATACTGCAGGACGTCAGGTCTCAAGGTCTACCGCATGTCCACCATCATCGCTCGCAGCTACTCGTCCCATGCTTTCGATACCCTGCGCCAACACGGGCTTCATCCCGTGCTGGCACGGGTATATGCCGCCCGCGGTATCGAGGCGCCGGCTCAACTCGAAGCTGAATGGCCTCGGCTGGTTCCGTTCGCCGAACTGAAGAATGTTTCTCTCATGGCACGTTTTCTTGCCCAAGCAATTTCGGCAAAAAAACGCTTGCTGATCGTGGCCGATTACGATTCGGACGGCGCCACTGCCTGTGCCGTCGGCATACGCGCACTACGAAAATTCGGCGCAATAGTGGACTATCTCGTCCCCAATCGCTTCGAATACGGCTACGGCCTCACGCCGGAGATCGTGCGGATTGCCGCCGCTGCCGCAATTCGTCCGGACATACTGATCACGGTTGATAATGGCATAGCCAGCGTAGAAGGGGTGGCCGAAGCCAACCATTTCGGCATGCAAGTGCTCGTTACCGATCATCACCTGCCCGGGGATGAGTTGCCGGATGCCGCCGTAATTGTGAATCCAAATCAGCCCGGTTGCAATTTTCCCAGCAAACATCTCGCGGGCGTCGGCGTGATGTTTTATCTGATGCTGGCGTTACGGGCCGAGTTGCGCGCGAATGGGGTTTTTCGCCCTCCTCAAAAAGAACCTAATCTTGCCAGCCTGCTGGACCTGGTTGCATTGGGCACCGTAGCCGACGTCGTAAAGCTCGATGACAACAACCGGATTTTGGTCCACCAGGGTTTGCAGCGTATCCGCAAGGGGCGCGGTTGCGCCGGCGTCAACGCTCTCCTGCAAGTTGCACGACGGGATTTTAAGCGCGTATCCGCCTATGAACTGGGTTTCATGCTGGGGCCAAGGTTAAACGCGGCGGGACGACTCGACGATATGTCGCTGGGCATTGAGTGTCTCATTACAGACGATGCATCCCGCGCTTCGCAAATTGCCCTGCAACTCGATGCGCTTAACCGCAAGCGCCGGGAAATCGAGGCGAATATGCAGGATAGTGCGTTGACGATGCTGGAGAATGCTCTCCTTCCGATATCGACGCCCCATTCGCAACACGCAACTATAAAGGCGCTGGATACCCCTAGCCATAGCCTGAGCCTGTTCGACCCGGGGTGGCATCAAGGCGTGATAGGCATACTTGCGTCGCGCATCAAGGATAAGTTCCATCGCCCCGTCATCGCATTCGCGCCTGGCGGCAATGGTGAATTGAAGGGTTCGGGGAGATCCATTACGGGATTTCATCTACGGGATGCGCTGGATCTCATTTCCAAACGCTACCCGGGTCTTTTGCTGAAATTCGGCGGTCATTCAGCCGCGGCCGGGTTGACCATACTTACCGGAGATTTCGAGAAATTTCGCGATGCGTTCGAGCAAACTGCTCAGGCGCTGCTCGCGCCAGCCGATCTCAAGCATATTATCGAAACCGACGGAGACCTGGACGAGTCCGAAATGAATCTGGAACTGGCACAGCATCTCACGGAACAGATATGGGGCCAGGGTTTTGCGCCGCCCACATTCAGCTCTCGCTTTTGCGTGGAAGATCAGCGGGTGGTTGGACAAAAACATCTGAAATTAAAACTGAGGAGGCAGGAAACAAAAACCAGGGATGGCAGTGGAACGAAACCGGATATTCTTTATGACGCCATATTATTTTCGCACGCAAATCCGCTTCCGGATGTCATAGAAGCGATTTACCGGCTACAGATAAATGAGTTCAACGGCAGCTCTACCCTGCAATTCATCGTGGAGCATTGGTTTCAGCCTGTGCCTGATGCTCAAGCCACCCCTGCTCAAGCGCGATTAACCTGATATGCACTTTTTTTATCGCTCTCCATTTTAACGAGGGCGGATGAAAGAAATACTTTCGCAGCAGGCCATCCGTCTGCTGGATATACAGCATTATAACTGTCATATAATGTTCCTCTTTTTTATGTGGAGCCCGACATTTATCCGTCGCGGCCATTGAAAACGTTACAAATGCCATTCAAGTTGACTATTCCCCAGTGCGGTTCGATGACCCGCTATGGTCATTTCGTCGGTTCGGGCGATGCGCTGGCTTTGGCAAAACTGGCGCAGGAAGCAAAACCTGTTGCCATCATTACGGCAAGCGCGCTCGCTGCCCAAAGGCTGCTGGAGGAAATCCCTTTCTTTGCTCCCGAGTTGAAAACACGGCTGCTGCCGGACTGGGAGACCCTGCCCTACGATACCTTTTCACCTCATCAGGATCTCGTTTCCGACCGGCTTGCGACGCTTTACCAACTCATGAGCGGCGCCTGTGACGTACTGATCGTTCCTGTCACTACCGCCTTATACCGGATGCCACCGCGAGCGTATCTGGCAGCACATACTTTCTTCCTCCAGCGGGGAGAAACGCTTAATCTGAACACGCTGCGCAGCCAGATGACGTTGGCCGGCTATAGCCATGTAACGCAGGTGCTCTCGCCTGGGGAATACAGCGTACGTGGCGGGTTGGTGGATCTGTTTCCCATGGGTAGCCCGCTGCCCTATCGCATCGATTTGCTGGATAACGAAATCGAAACCATCCGTACGTTTGATGTGGATACGCAGAGAAGCGTCTATCCCGTCACCGAGATAAGATTGCTGCCGGCACGTGAATTCCCGCTCGACGAAGAAGCCCGCAGTCGTTTTCGAGGTAGTTTTCGCGAGCATTTCGAAGGCGATCCATCTAAAAGTCGCATCTACAGAGATATAAGCAAGGGCGCCGCACCTGCGGGCATCGAATATTATCTGCCACTTTTTTTTGAGGATACCGCGACAATCTTCGATTACCTTCCGCAAACGACGCTGCTATGCCTGCACCATGAAATCCATCCGGCAGTGGAAAACTTCTGGCGCGACACGCAATCACGCTATCAATTGCTGCGCGGCGACACTGATCACCCATTGCTGCCACCGGGAGAGTTATTCGTCACGACGGAGGCTTTCTTCGGGGCACTGAAGCCCTACGCGCGCATTGAGATCCCATCCGATACTCAAACCTCGAAAGCCGAGGCTCAAAGCTGGACGCACTCGCTACCACCTCTTCAGATTGATCGCCGCGCTGACAATCCGGCTGAGAAACTCGATACATTTATCGCGAAATTCGCTTCTGAGTTCGCCCCTCCCGGTGGACGAACATTGCTATTGGCGGAAAGTCTCGGCAGGCGGGAGCTGATTGCGGATCATCTGAAGCAGTATGGCCTGGATATCGATATTTGCGATGACTACGCGCAATTTCGATCAGGCGACAAACCTTTCATGCTAGGCGTGGGGCCCTTGCACCACGGTTTTATATTCCGTGGCGAAGGAACGGCCTTCATTACCGAAAACGAGCTATACGCAAGGCATTTGCATGGCCGCCGCGAACGTGATTCGCGCAAAACTTCCGCAGTGGCCGATGCGATGCTACGCGATTTATCCGAGATCTTACCACGGACTGGTAAGCATGGATACGGGGGAAGGCGCAACAGAGTTTCTATCGCTTGAGTATGCCGGTGGAGACAAGTTATACGTGCCAGTTTCGCAACTGTATCTTATCGGGCGATACAGCGGGGCAACGCCCGAAGCGGCGCCGCTGCATAAGCTCGGCAGCGGCCAATGGGACAAAGCCAAGCGTAAAGCGATGCAACAAGTACGCGATACCGCTGCGGAATTGCTGAATCTTTATGCACAGCGTACCGCTCGCGTGGGTCATGCGTTCAGACTCAGACAGCATGATTATGAAGCATTTGTAGAAGGTTTCGGCTTCGAGGAAACGCCGGATCAGGCCGCCGCGATCGATGCAGTCATCGAGGATCTGGCCTCGACCAAGCCCATGGACCGCCTGATCTGCGGAGATGTGGGTTTCGGCAAGACCGAAGTGGCGTTGCGGGCAGCCTTTGTCGCTGTTGCGGATGGTAAACAGGTAGCCGTACTGGTACCCACCACGCTCCTGGCCGAACAGCATTTCCAGAATTTTTCCGATCGCTTCAGCCTGATTGCGAACGTATGGCCCATAAAGATTGCGGAGCTGTCGCGTTTCCGTTCGTCGAAGGAACAAACCCAAGCGTTGGCAGGGTTGGCTACCGGGCAAATTGACATCGTCATCGGTACGCATAAACTGGTCCAGAAAGGTGTGAAATTCAGCAACCTGGGCCTGGTCATCATCGACGAGGAACATCGCTTCGGCGTGCGTCACAAGGAGCAACTGAAAAGTCTGCGTTCCGAAGTGGACGTGCTCAC
>CAJDTQ010000047.1_pt1 | contig 12080 bp, 6 predicted proteins | sample 7389881 | NCBI WGS metagenome assembly CAJDTQ01 (sample SAMEA7055658, study PRJEB34461) | soil metagenome | biome: terrestrial ecosystem; feature: Peninsula; material: soil | place: Antarctica | collected 2016
CATGAATACGTTAGAGTCGATGGAAACACTTGAACGGTATGCCGGTCATTTCTACAATTGGTACGATACAAGGACAAAGACGCCATTGACGCGTTATGTCTCTACAGTGGATAGCGGCAACCTCGCGGGCCACCTGCTGACATTACGCGCTGGTCTATTGGAAGTACCCGATGAGCCGATTATTCACGAGCGTTTATTTCTGGCACTGGCCGATACACTGCAGATACTTGAAAAAACGGCTGGTTCCGTTCCTGCAAATTCTTCTTTGGCACAATTCGAAAAAGCGCTCGCGATCGCAGCAGAGATGCACCCAATCACAATCGCGAGCGTGCGGGTTGATCTTGATCGATTAGTTACCTACTCCAGGGCGATTATGGGCGAGATTGCCGAAGAGCCGGTAACTTCAGCCTCCAGCGAAGCTCCTGAGTGGGCAGCGGCGTTAAATAAGCAATGTGAAAGCGCACTGGCGGAATTGATCAGCCTTGTGCCTCAATCCCTGTTGGCGGCGGCAAGGGATAATGAGGATGTAACACATCTGACGGGAAACCCCTCCTTGCGACAACTTGCGAGCCAGGGTAGCGCGGTTGCACTTGATCAACTGGCCAACCTTGAACGCCTGGCACGTCAGGCAGGCGACATGGCCAAGATGGATTATGGCTTCCTGTTCAACCAGGCGCAACGGCAACTCGCAATAGGATATAACGTCGGTGAGCATCGACTGGATGCCAGCTACTATGATCTGCTCGCATCGGAGGCAAGACTTTGCAATTTTGTCGCAATTGCTCAAGGGCAGTTGCCGCAGGAAAGCTGGTTTGCCTTGGGGCGCATGCTTACCAGTTATGGTGGCGAAGCAACTTTACTATCCTGGAGCGGCTCGATGTTCGAGTATCTCATGCCGCTGCTGGTGATGCCCACGTTCGATAACACACTCCTGGATCAGACCTGCAAGGGGGCAGTCAATCGCCAAATTGCGTATGGTGAGGAACGCGGCATCCCTTGGGGTATCTCCGAATCCGCTTATAATGCCGTCGACGTTCAATTCAACTACCAATATCGTGCATTTGGCGTTCCGGGGTTGGGACTCAAGCGAGGCCTCGGCGAAGATCTGGTCATTGCACCCTATGCCTCTGTGCTGGCGCTAATGGTCGCTCCGGAAGCCGCCTGCCGCAACCTTCAGCAACTTGCTACCGAGGATATGGTCGGTAAATTCGGCTTTTACGAGGCGGTCGACTATACGCCATCGCGGCTGCGCCGCGGTGAAACGCGCGCCCTGGTGCGCTCATTCATGGCTCATCACCAGGGTATGAGCTTGCTTTCCCTGGCATATTTACTGCTGGATCGCCCGATGCAACGGCGGTTCAAATCCGAGCCCTTGTTTCAGGCAACAATTTTGTTGCTTCAGGAACGTATTCCGAAGGCTACCGTTTTCAGTACACAAGTCGCAGAGCTCCCTGACGTGCGTATCATCAAGGAGCTTCCGGAGATGCCGGTCCGGCTTCTATCCAGTGCAAACACCACCATTCCAGAAATACAGCTTCTGTCAAACGGCCGTTATCACGTCATGGTAACCAATAGCGGTGCTGGAAGCAGTCGCTGGAAGGACCTTGCCGTTACCCGCTGGCGGGAAGACAGCACTTGTGACTTTTGGGGAAGTTTCTGCTATCTGCGCGATGTGGAGAGTGAAACGTTCTGGTCGAATACCTATCAGCCTACCTTGAAAGAACCCAAGCGTTATGGGGTGGTCTTTTCGGAAGGACGGGTCGAGTTCCGGCGACGAGACCTTGATTTTGACACGCATACCGAAATCACAGTTTCGCCCGAAGATGACATTGAGCTACGCCGTGTCCGCATTACTAATCGTGCCTGGACAAGCCGGACGATCGAAGTGACTTCATATGCCGAGGTAGTGCTCGCGGCGCAGGCGGGTGACGCGCAAGCACCGGCTTTCGGGAATCTTTTTGTGCAAACGGTTTTGTGCAAACGGAAATACTGCCAGACCGGCATGCGATTCTATGCAGCAGGCGGCCGCGCTCCGAGCGCGACCCGGTGCCCTGGATGTTTCATTTGATGTCGGTACATGGCGTCGTTACCGAGGAAATCTCATACGAGACGGATCGCATGGTTTTCATTGGGCGAGGAAACGACGTGTCCGCACCGCAGGCGATGATAAATCCCGGTCCACTCTCCAATAGCTCAGGCTCGGTTCTCGACCCGATCGTGGCGATTCGCAAGTCCATAACCATCGAACCGGGAGAATCCGCAACAATTGATATCGTTACCGGCGCTGGAGATTCCCGTCATGCTGCCATGCATCTGGTCGAGAAGTATCAGGACCAGCACATGACTAACCGCGTCTTCGATCTTGCGTGGACTCACAGCCTGGTTGTGCTGCACCAGCTTAATGCGACTGAGTCCGACGCGCAATTATTCGGTCGGCTGGCGGGTTCTGTGCTGTATGCGAACAGTTATTTGCGCGCTGATCCCGCTGTACTCAGCAAAAACCAGCGGAGCCAGTCTGGACTCTGGGGATACGCAATTTCCGGCGATCTGCCTATTGTGCTGCTGCAGATCAGCGATAGCGCCAGTATCAATCTGGTGCGCCAACTGGTACAGGCACACTCCTACTGGCGCGTGAAGGGGATCGCCGTTGATCTGGTGATCTGGAACGAAGACCATTCGAGCTACCGCCAACTACTGCACGATCATATCATGGGCCTGGTGGCGGGAAGTGCCGAAGCTCACATGCTCGATCGCCCAGGCGGCATTTTCATCCGCCGCGCGGAACAGATTGCCTCGGAGGATCGGATCCTGATGCAAACCGTGGCGCGTGTGATTATTCTCGACAGTAATGGAAGTTTGATGGAACAGTTGACTCGCCGACTGCCCGCGGACTTGCCGGTTCCTGCGACTGCGCCGGAGCGGGTACGTCGGCCTGATTCCGGACAGAGTGTCGAACTGCCGGATAGAAAACTGCTCTTTGCCAATGGGCTTGGGGGATTTACTGCCGATGGACGCGAATATGTCATCACAACCGGAGGAGGGCAGACGACACCCGTGCCCTGGTCAAACATCCTGGCGAATCCGCAATTTGGTACGGTTATCTCAGAGAGCGGTCAAGCGTATACCTGGCGCGAAAATGCGCATGAGTTTCGCTTGACTCCATGGCACAACGATCCTGTTTGCGATGCCGGAGGAGAGACATATTACCTGCGAGATGAAGAAACCGGCGATTTCTGGTCGCCGACAGCGTTGCCAAGCCCAGGAGCAACCCCGTACGTTACGCGGCATGGATTCGGTTATAGTGTTTTTGAACATGCCGAGGATGGCATCCATTCCGAACTCTGGGTCTATGTAGCCCTTGACGCTTCCATCAAATTTACGGCGCTGAAAGTACGCAATGAATCGGGGCGGCCCCGCCAGCTTTCGGTAACCGGGTGTGTCGAGTGGGTATTGGGGGATCTGCCCGAGAAGAGCAGGATGCACATTGTTACCGAGATAGATCCCGCTAGCGGAGCACTGCTTGCTCGCAATCCTTACAGCAATGAATTTCCGGGTCAGGTTGCTTTTTTTGATGTAGACGATAAAGGCCGCAGTATCACCGGCGACCGAACCGAGTTTATCGGCCGCAATGGCAGATTGAGTAACCCGGCTGCAATGAGGGCCAAAGAACTTTCAGGACGGGTCGGGCCAGGGCTTGATCCCTGCGGCGCTATCAGGGTCCCGCTGGAATTGGTCGATGGCGAGACGAAAGAAATCGTCTTCCGGTTGGGCGCCGGAGTGAGTGCTGATGACGCCCTCAAGATCGTGCGGCGCTTTCGTGGGGTTACGGTTGCGCGTGAGGTGCTCGAAAACGTACACCGTTATTGGGTACGCACGCTGGGCACCGTACAAGTGGAGACACCCAATCCGGCGGTGAACGTGATGGTCAATGGCTGGCTGTTGTATCAGGTTATCGCCTGCCGGTTGTGGGGTCGCAGCGGTTATTACCAATCGGGTGGGGCTTTTGGATTTCGTGATCAGTTGCAGGATGTGATGGCGCTCGTTCACGCCGAGCCCACTCTTGCGCGCGAGCATCTGCTGCGATCGGCTTCGCGCCAGTTTATAGAGGGAGATGTTCAGCATTGGTGGCACCCGCCAGCAGGCCGTGGCATCCGGACGCGCTGTTCGGATGATTATCTATGGCTGCCCCTCGTGGCGTGTCACTACATTGGAACCACCGGCGATATCGGCATACTGGATGAGTCTGCTGGTTATCTGGAAGGTCGGCATGTCGGCGCTGATGAAGAATCTTACTACGATCTCCCGCTTCATTCCAAAGAGGTCGGGACGCTATACCAGCATTGCGTGCGGGCTATTGTTCATGGTTTGCGATTCGGCGAGCACGGTCTCCCGCTGATGGGCAGCGGCGACTGGAACGACGGCATGAATCTTGTTGGTTTCCACGGGCGAGGTGAGAGCGTCTGGTTGGCTTTCTTCCTGTATGACATACTCATCCGTTTTTCAGAAACTGCCGAACGATATGGAGACACAGCGTTCGCAGCACGATGCCGAGCCGAAGCTGACCTGTTACGCACGAATATCGAACGACATGGCTGGGATGGCAAATGGTATCTTCGCGCCTTCTTCGACGATGGTTCTCCCTTGGGCTCTACCAGCAATCCGGAATGCCGCATCGATTCGATCGCGCAGAGTTGGTCGGTTCTATCCGGGGCGGGTTCCGCCGAGCGTCAACATCAGGGAATGGAATCGGTGGATCAACATCTCGTTCGACGTGATGCTGGCCTGATCCAGCTTCTTGATCCACCTTTCGATAAATCGCACTTGAATCCCGGATATATAAAGGGTTATGTGCCCGGCGTGCGCGAGAACGGGGGGCAGTATACGCATGCTGCTATCTGGGCGACGATGGCTTTTGCGGTTCTGGGAGATCATAAACGGGCATGGGAATTGCTGGATATGATAAATCCGGTGAACCACGCACGGACCCCCGAGGCGGTTACGGTCTACAAGACGGAGCCATACGTTGTCTCAGCTGATGTTTACGCTGTTTCGCCCCACACGGGTCGAGGCGGATGGTCGTGGTACACGGGTTCCGCCGCTTGGTTGTATCGCCTGATGCTGGAGACATTGCTTGGCCTCACGCTGGCGGAGGACAAACTGTACTTCAAACCTTGCCTTCCGGTCGAATGGGGCACTTTTACCGTTAAGTACCGCTACAGAGAAACGACCTACGATATCACCATCATCCAGTCACCCATCGGCGATGACAACGAGGGCCTCACTATTGACGGGGTCGGGCAACGAGATCTGGTGATTGCACTTGTCGATGATCGCGCGCCCCATACTGTCGAAATACGGTTTGGTAACCCGCGAACTCGGCAGTAATTTGAGCAGAAATGACAGACTGTTGTTTTTGAAATTATCTGAAGCAAATTGACTGCAGATAATCTTCCAGGTTGAAATCGGTGTTTGAGGCGCGGCCAGGATATGGATTATGAATGACGGGAGGAATCTCAATGTTATTTAATGCAACGATACTCTCCCGTACGTTCTGTCAGGTGCGAGGGCACGTGCTGCCTACGCCAGGGGAGCAGACGAACCGGCTAATGGTATGCTGGATCTCAGTGCAGAGTGCATGGCAGCCATTTTGGTTTTAGCAATCCCCGCCATGAGGCTTTGCGTATACTGCTGAAGCAGATAACGTAGCGGACTGCCGAGTTCGAATTCTCTTCGGAGATTAGTTGCTTTAAGTCGGTAGCCAAAACCAGCGCGTTGTACTACTGCCCTGGTCGGGGTGATTTTTCGCCCCATAAGCATGGAAATGCCGAATACACCTTCGTTGCCGATAATGGCAATTTTTACGGGTTCTTCATTATCGACGGTTTTGAGCAGGGAAATAATACCCGTGGTCGGGAAATACACAAGGCCCAATTCGCCGCCGTTTTCATATACTGCCCACCCTTGCGGCAGGGATACAAGCTCAAGACAGGATTCCAACCGCTCGTAATCCTTCTGGGGGAGGGCGGCCAAAAAAAGATTTTGCTTCGGTGTGTGTAGATATGACATTATTCTCCTCTCTCAATGAAGACTGTGGATTGCGGGGGCTGACAAGTACATCAGCGCGCGACGTCTTGCGCGTAATTGAAGGATACATACAAGCCAAAGGATCGTATGTGCGGTGGCCGACAGACGGGCATTACAAAAAGAATAAAATGTCTTCTTGTAGCCTGTCGGGCTTAAAGAATCACAGCAAAAAAGTGATTGCGTGAGGGCAGACTTCGAGGGTTTTGAAGGCCAATGGCTATTCTATTGGTCGAAAAAGCAGCGAAATATGACCGGCCAGATGCTTTCGGAGGTGATTTCCTTTAATTCCAACAGGATGCCGGCGAAGACGTGTTCTATGAACAAGGGTGGGGGAATGTTGCAACAGCAGCATTCTTTGCCAATATTCTCGAAAGAGAAGGATGAAAGCAGCAATCTAGCAATCTGTGGAATACCCAAAGTATATCATATATTTTATCAACTTGCCTGGAGGATGTTATGGCCAAGACCGCCAAGGAAACAAAAGAAAAACTCATTAAAGACTTTCGGTCTGTTATTGCCGATACTGAGGAATTGATGAAATTCGTGGGCAGCGAAGGTGGCGGAAAGGCGCAGGCGTTACGCGAAAAGATCGACGACAACCTGAAGGGTGCCAAGGAATATCTACATAATATTGAAGGCGCTGTCGTCGACAAATCCAGGGTTGCGGCACGGGTAACCGATGACTATGTGCATGAAAATGCCTGGCGAACTATCGGACTGGCGGTTGGGGTGGGCATCCTCATCGGCTTTTTGATTAGAGACCGGGAATAACCGGTTTTCGTAAACCTGTATGCATATCGGGAAAAGCGGACGGTCAATCCGGAAACGTAAAGGAAGTTTCGATTATTTAGCAGCAGGTGTGACTCCCGGTCGTCTGTCACCGGTTAAAAGAGAGAACTGATCATGAAAATACGAATGGCTTTTGCAACGTTTTCTGTCTTGTTTTTTATGGGAGGTAGCGGTGGGGCGGCGGCCTTCAGTAGCTTATACACCTTTGGAGACAGCCTTTCGGATATTGGAGATAGCCCCTCTGCTGCCACGAGCATCTACAAACTCCTTGGTGACAATTGTGACCCTTCACATCCCTGCGGCCCTTATTTTCATGGCCGCTTCTCGAATGGACCGGTCGCTACGGAGTATCTGGCAGGTTCACTTTTCCCCAGCGGAGTAAACAGTACCAATTTCCGCAGCTACTCGGTAGGCGGTGCCACATCGGGTGTGGGAAACGGCGGGGATGGCGGCAGCGCGACCAAGCCAGGCGGTTTCGAAGTGCTGGGCGTAGGATTAAAGCCATTGCCGGGCATGCAGCGGGAGGTGGAACGCTACATGAGTGATTCGGGCGGCGTAGCCGACCCCAATGCGTTATATGTCGTATGGGGAGGCAGTAATGATTATCTGACGCACGATTCTCCGGTTGCCGCCGCGCAAAATATCGGCTCATACGTGAGCACACTGGCAGCAGCAGGAGCAAGGAATTTTCTTGTCCCGAATAGTTCGGATCTGGGACAAACCCCCGATGCCAGAATCAATGACAATGTGGCCCAGGCTCAAGCCTACTCGATTGTTTTCAATAATGAGCTGGCAACCCAACTGGGGGAAGTGCATTCAAATTTTTCTGCAGCGAATATTCATCAATTCGATACCTATTCTTTTTTGCATAACGTCGTCCAGAATCCGGTAGATTTTGGATTTACCGATGTAACGAATGCGTGCGTTTCCCTGCTTGTTTTTTCTTGCGGTAATTCCGACACGCATCTTTTTTGGGATAGCGTTCATCCCACAACCCTGGCTCATTCTCTTTTAGGGGCGGCGTTCGCTAGTGCGGTGCCGGAGCCTGAAGTTTACTCGATGTTGGTTGCAGGGTTGTTCGTGCTGGGAATCGGCGCGTACAGGCGGTCGACCCGAGTTGGGCCGGCCAACCGTGCGTTCCGACGGGAATCCGCCGCCTGAACGCTGAAACTGGATCGATCCATTCAAAACGACTGCTACGAGGCGAATTCCATATGCTGGTAACGTTCAAGAGCGATGCTTACGCGGATATAATGATGTTTGGAGATGCTGCCCACCGGTTATTGAAAATGATGGGGCATAGCGGAACGATACCAAGCGCAATACTCGCTGACGACATTCCGGCTGCGCTTGATCGTTTGGAGCGTGCTATCGACGAGGAAAAATCGAGAACGCAGCCGCCTGATTCGCAGTCGGTGGATGGGGATCCGGATGACCAGACTATAAACCTGACCTATCGGGCAATACCGCTGATCGAATTGCTTACCGCAGCTGCAAAAAAGCATTGCGACGTAATGTGGGATAAAGTTTAAGCCTGATTTATCGGCTCCCTTACGGGCAGCAACGGATACGCTGGTTCCTCGGGAAGCCAGCAATCGCCAGTATCCATACTCTACCTTTCTTCCGTCTAAAAGGCATTTGAACCCGGTAGCCGCCAGCTACCGGGTTTTGCTATTGAAGGATACGTGCGTTGTCAACATCTTTCTGGCTATGGTAAATTTTACTCGTCAATTGGCATCCTTCTGACCAGGCTGTTAATAGCCCTGATTAATTCGACAGGGTCGACAGGCTTCGGAAGATGGTTCTCATAGCCGGCACTCATTGCCCTCGCTCTATCATCCGCCCGAGCGAATGCGGTAAGTGCAATTGCGGGGGTCTTGCCGCCCTCTTTCTCAGGAAGATCTCTCACCTCGGCAATAAATTGGTACCCGTTCTTCCCTGGCATACTGATGTCGCTGATAATCACATCCGGTCTCTCGGTCTTTAGAAGCTCCAGTCCTTCATCAGCACTTGCGGCACTAATCACATTGGCTTTGCATTGAGTCAATATGCGCTTGATGAGTTCGCATGCGTCGGCTTCGTCATCGATCACCAGCACTTTCAGCCCGGCTAGCGGCGGATTTTTTTCATCGAAGTACTCTCGTAGCGTGGGCGCTGGCTCATCTTTCACATTAGCGACAATAGAGAGCGGAAAATGAACGATAAACGACGACCCTTGGGCAGCGCCCGCGCTTTCTGCCCGAACTGCACCGCCGTGGAGTTCCACTAATTGTTTGACAATGGCCAAGCCCAGGCCAAGGCCGCCATATTGTCGCGTAAGCGAAGCATCACCCTGCCTGAAACGGTCGAAAACATAGGGCATGAACGCCGGCGCGATGCCCAGACCCGAGTCGTTGATCCTGATCTCGAGAAAGGAACTCGACTGCTCAACGACAACCTCTATCTTTCCTCCTTTTGGCGTGAATTTCAAAGAATTGGAGAGCAAATTCCAAAAAACCTGTTGGAGGCGATTGAGATCTCCCATTATCGGGCTGATGCGTGGCGCGATTTTCTTATGCAACGCCACCCCTTTCGCTTGCGCGGTTGGCTTGATCGACTCAACCGCTGTCTCAATCAAACTGACCACATCCAGTTGCTGCATATCGAGCCTAACTTTTCCCGAAATGATACTGCTCATTTCAAGAAGGTCTTCTATAAGCTTATTCTGCGCGCGAGCATTTCGTTCGATGGTTTCAAGGCCTCGATGGATATCATCGTTCTTCATATTACCGCTCAGGATAAGTTGCGACCAACCCAGGATCGCGTTAAGCGGAGTTCTCAATTCGTGGGAAAGGGTTGCCAGAAACTCGTCCTTGAGTTGGCTGGCCCGCTCAGCTTCATTTCTGGCAGCGCGCTCATTCTCAAGAAGCCGTTGTTTTTCTGCGTCAGCCAACGCTAACGCTTCGGCAAGTTTCGCGACTTCATTGCTCGTCGCTTTTCCAAAACGGTTGGGGCGAATACCGCGGGTGACGCCGGCTACCTGGCGGCCGAGTTCCGCCAGAGGCTGCAATATGCCGAGCCGGGTGAAAAAAACGATTCCCATCGTGGCAAGCAGAGCGATGAAGATGAGCGTCATCTCGAACATGATCTGGCGCTCGAGCTTGGCAAATCCGAGGTTCGTTTGGGTTTGCATGCGCCCACTGAATACATCTATGAATTCCTGAATCGGCTGCGCAACTTCAGCGTTTCCGGCTATAAATCTTTCGCTGTATAACAATTGAATGGCGGATTCCCGGTCCGGCTTACGGCGTTTCGTGAAATTACCCTTGCCGTCATCATACAAGCCCTCAAGGGTAGCGAATGCCTCCTTTTCCAGACTGACCATCTCTTCGGAATGCTCCAGCGCTTTCTCCAGCAAAGCATATTCCTCATTATTGAAGCCTACCCTGTGAAACATTTCCAGCAAGGATACGGCCTCACCGTGTCCGACTGGGGGAGTCCGATGCGCTGCCACCAGATGCCAATAGGTACTCGAATAATTAAGTGGACGCGGGCGAATTCCGTTGCGGATATCCCATATCTCCATGAAGTAGCGCTTGAAAACCGGGTCTCCGGTAACCACGTAGGTGCGCGCCATGGTGGTAAGGTCTTCGGAGCTCTGAAGAAGCTCATGGGCAAGCAGAAGCGCTTGGAATTCGTGACGCTCGCTCTCGTTGAGTTCTTCGCGGATGCTCAGCGAATGGAATACGAGCGCGCCAATACCCGTTAGCAGCAGCACAAGGGCAATGTTTGACAAACTGGTAAAGTTTCGGATATTCACGGGAAGCCTTCTCCGTTTGCCGTTCTCATCGAGATTTACGGCTGAATTTTATATGTCGCGACCCGGGGCGTGCACATATTTAAAAGATATGCGGAAATAAGAGTTTATCGTTTCCTGGCTTATATTCGTCAATATTTCATTTTCGTGATCAGCGCCCTGCGCTATTCAAATTATTCATTTTTTATGCAACGCGACTGAAATGTGCGTACTGATGTCCAGGTTACGGTCAAACGAGCCCCGAGCGAGTCGGGAGCGCTCGATAGGCGCTGTCGTGGGCAGGCTTGATGTTGTATCGCTTGCATTCCCGCATGACCCGGTGACACCGCAAAAAAGTAACAAATTCATGTTGCCGCATTGGAAAGCCCTCATCGCAAAATACACCCTTTACTTTAACCAGAAGCCTGTCGGACTTGAAGGAAATCGGCTGAAAAAACGTCTGACTGGTTCATATTTCGCCGCTTTTTCGGTCAATAGAACAACTATTGGCCTTCAAAATCCGCGAAATCTGTCCTCACCCAGTCGCTTTTTCGCTGCGATTCTTTAAGTCCGACAGGCTCCTAGCGTATTCCTGCTACGCAAGGGTAGCCGAAGAGATTGAGAGATTGGGAAGATCTCGCGCGATCGGAGGTCGATGTAGTAACATCCAGCCCAACAAATTCCAGCAGCGTGCGATGAAATAATCCGGTGGCGTGAGGCTATGTGTTCAGGCAGCCAGGCGGAAGCAATACGGCAGCGCTCGAGTTTGTCAGAAATTGTTTGCCAACGTCAAGGTGATGGACTCGGAAGCGCAAGGTTCAGTCAATACTTTCGTTGGGTGCGGCGTTGGTCATATGCTGCTGGTCTGGGCAAACAAACTTTATCCGCTTGCCAAAGAAGTAAATGGAGACAAATTTGAGGTCGTTACGCCATCCCTTTCCCTTCCCGTTGAATCTACGGTCAGCCTGATCGATGCTGTCGTCGATCAGGCGGGGGCAAGAGATAGCCAAGGCTCACATCAATTATCTCCATGCAACGAAAGCTCAAGATATCAGGAAAACACTACTATTGTCCACGGGATGAGAAGGTGATCAGCAAGTATGCCATGCAATTCCCGCGGATAGAATTTTTCATCATCGACGAAGCGTCTGGAGGCTGGATAGGAAAAGTTGACGAACACAACCACAACTGCGTGAGTTTATCGAGCGAGCCGCCTGACAGAGAAATTTGGCCTATAACTCAGCCATAATAATAATGAATATCGTTGACGAATATCCTGGCGATTTGCGGCTTGAAGAATCGTCGTTGCAGTCGTTTTCCATTAGGTCCAACGGGCTATTAGAATCCTCCCAAAATTTTTCCGTGTCATATTCGATTCATTCCGGGTTCCGGTACGCATCGGGTAAAAGCCTGGACATGGTCAGGCCGTGTG
>CAJDTQ010000055.1_pt1 | contig 12065 bp, 9 predicted proteins | sample 7389881 | NCBI WGS metagenome assembly CAJDTQ01 (sample SAMEA7055658, study PRJEB34461) | soil metagenome | biome: terrestrial ecosystem; feature: Peninsula; material: soil | place: Antarctica | collected 2016
AGGCGTCTGGCTTTACGACAGTGGGGGCAAGCGCTACCTCGACGCTATCGGTTCCTGGTGGGTCAATCTGTTCGGTCATGCCAACCCTCGCATCAATGCGGCCATCCGTGACCAGCTTGATAAGCTGGAACATGTCATGCTTGCGGGTTTCACGCATGAATCGGTAGTGGAACTATCGGAGCGCCTGCACAAACTGGCATCGGAGAAGCTCGGCCATTGTTTCTACAGCAGCGATGGCGCATCCGCAGTAGAAATCGCGCTGAAGATGAGCTTCCATTACTGGCACAACATGGGCCATCCCGAAAAAAATCGCTTCGTAAGCTTGCAAAACGATTATCACGGCGAGACGTTGGGGGCGCTGTCGGTCACCGATGTGGCGCTGTTCAAGGATATTTACGCTCCGCTATTGCGCCAAAGTACGCACGTCCCAACCCCGGACTGGCGTTATGCTGCGGAAGGGGAATCCCCTGCCGATTATGCGCTACGCGCTGCCGCCGCGCTTGAAGCCTACCTCGCACAACACCATGCCGAGACTGCGGCACTTATTGTCGAACCACTCGTACAGGGAGCAGCGGGAATGGGTATGTATCATCCCGATTACCTCAAACTGGCGCGAGCGCTATGCGATAAGTACAAAGTACATATGATAGCCGATGAAATCGCGGTTGGCTTTGGCAGGACCGGAACCCTGTTTGCCTGCGAGCAGGCCGATATCGTTCCGGACCTGTTGTGTCTTGGAAAAGGCTTGAGCGCGGGTTACTTGCCCCTGTCGGTGGTGATGGCCACTGATGTGGTTTATAGCGCTTTTTATCACGACAAGCCCGCGCTCGGTTTTCTGCATTCCCATACTCATGCGGGCAATGCGCTTGCCTGCCGCGCCGCACTGGCTACGCTGGATATTTTTGAGCAGGATAAAATCATTGAAGCCAATCGTGCCAAAACCAGCTATCTCAACCATGCAGCACAGCCGATCGCTTTCCATCCAGAGGTGAAAAACTTTCGTAACTGCGGCATGATCTGGGCGTTCGACGTTGAGACACCCGACCCGGACTTCTCGGGAAAGTTTTTTCAGGCGGCCCTCAAGCAGGAATTATCGTTGCGTCCGCTAGGAAACACCGTCTATTTCATGCCACCGTATACGATTGACGAACAGGAAATGGATTTTCTGGTAGCAGGAACCTTGCAGGCGCTTGCTTCATGGTAAAAATCGGTGCAAACATAAGCACCATGCAAATCGTTCTTTCATGCGCAGATAAATGAAAATTTCGCACCCGTGTGTACTGGCTGTCCTGTGTTTCATGCTGACCGCGATGCCGCTGTCCGCGTCGTCCCGGTCTCCCCATCTGCCGGCATCTGTCGATAGAGCGCTCAAGCAGGCACGAATTCCAGAGTCTGCAATTGGTGTTTACGTCCACGAAATTGGTGCGAGCAAGCCGTTGCTCGCCGTTAATGGCGACACGGCGATGAATCCGGCCTCGGTGATGAAACTTGTCACTACTTTCGCCGGATTGGAGTTGCTGGGTCCGGCTTATACCTGGAACACGGAGTCGTACGCCAGCGGAATAGTCGAGGATGGTACGCTGCGCGGCGATCTGGTAATCAAGGGTTACGGAGATCCCAAGCTGAATCTCGAAAATTTCTGGCTGCTCACGCGGCGCCTGCGCCAGACGGGATTACGCGAAATTACCGGTGACCTGGTACTGGATAGCAGTCATTTCGATCTGCCCAACGGCGACCCTGCGGCCTTCGATGGCAAGCCCTACCGCGCTTACAACGTACTTCCCGAAGCGCTGCTCGTAAACTATCGGACGCTGGCATTGCGCCTGACCCCTCAACCTGGAAGCAAAACCGTTCGGGTTGTTGTCGATCCACTGCCGGCCTCGCTGGACCTTCAAAATAACCTGACGCTTACCAATGATCCCTGCAACGAATGGCGCGACGCGCTCGGTACCGATATTCGTACCGCTGTCAAGAATAACGGTCGCGTATCGGTCTTGCTCAATGGGAATTATTCCAGCGATTGCGGCGAAAAAACCCTGTTTCTCAGCGTGCACGACAACGCCCACTATATCTTCAGCCTCTTTCGGCATTTATGGGGGGAACAGGGCGGAGTATTTCGTGGCAAGGTAAGAACGGGTGTGGCGCCGGAAGGAATATCGCCACTTGAAATTCATCAATCTCCTCCGCTTACGGATATCGTTCGCGACATCAATAAATTCAGCAACAACACCGCCGCACGGCAACTGTATCTCGCACTTGGGCTGACTGCGGGTCTCACGGCTGACATGCCTGGAGGCATGTCAGCCGGCGTCGTCGCCGGTGAGAGTATCAGCGCAACCAATGGTACGGGTGATAGCAAAGCCAAATCGCGTGCGACGCTGGCGAAGTCGAACACGGCGATTCAACGATGGCTCGCGTCCAAACGGTTGCGTTTCCCTGAGCTGATCATGGAAAACGGATCGGGGTTATCCCGCAACGAGCGCATCAGTGCTCGTCACCTGGGAGAGCTTTTGCTCGCGGCATTTCAAAGCCCGGCAATGCCCGAGTTCATCTCCTCGCTGCCGATCGCAGCGGTGGACGGCACCATGAAAAAACGGCTGAATGGCAGCGCCACGGCAGGCCAGGCCCATATCAAGACCGGCTTGCTCGAAGGGGTGAAAACCATGGCTGGCTACGTACTTGAAAAATCGGGCAGACGCGTGGTTGTGGTTTTTCTTGTCAATCATCCCAGATCCGGAAGTGCTCAGCCCGCCATGGATGCGCTGCTGGAATGGGCTTATGAAAGGCCGTGAGCGGCGACTATTAATTGCGCTCCAAGAATACACGAAGATACGTTTGACTCACCTCCACCTGCATCGGTATCTGATTGCACTGGGCTGAGCTAGCACATGAATGCGCTCGACAGTCGGTAGCGCACCAGCTTCCAGGTGCTTTCCCCCATTGTGTGGGTGACATTACATTTATTCTGTCTTGCTATCCAGACCTGCTTCTGCGATTTCCGCAGCACGCAATAGCGCCCTGGCTTTGTTTTGCGTCTCTATCCATTCACTTCGCGGCACGGAATCGGCAACGATACCGGCACCTGCCTGTACATAAAGCGTACCATCCTTGACGATACCGGTGCGAATGGCAATAGCCAGATCCATATCGCCGTTGAATCCCAGATAACCGACTGCGCCGGCATAAATTCCACGCTTCGAAATTTCCAGCTCATCGATAATTTCCATCGCCCGCACCTTGGGGGCGCCACTTACGGTGCCCGCCGGGAAGGTGGCACGCAATACATCCATCGCACTCAGGCCGGGCCTGAGCTTGCCCTCTACATTGGAAACGATATGCATAACGTGGGAATAGCGCTCGATCTGCATGTTCTCGGTGACTTTAACCGTCCCGGTCTGTGCAACGCGCCCGACATCGTTACGCCCCAGATCCATCAGCATCACGTGCTCCGCACGTTCTTTCGGGTCAGCCAGCAGATCGGCTGCCAACGTCGCATCTTCCTTTATGGTTTTTCCGCGCGGGCGGGTACCAGCAATGGGGCGCGCCGTCACGGTTTCGCCTTCGAGCCGCACCAGAATCTCGGGCGAGGCACCTACCACGTGAAAGCCGCCGAGATGATAATAAAACATATATGGCGAAGGATTGAGGCTGCGAAGGGCGCGGTAAAGCGCCAGCGGTGAAGCGCCGTAAGGCTTGCTGGTGCGCTGCGATAGCACTACCTGCATGGCGTCCCCATCGAAAATATAACGTTTGGCACGCTCCACTGCCGCGATAAAATCCACTTCGTTGAATTCAGAGACAGCCTCACCGGATGGGTATGACGCTTCCGCCGGAATCTCCACAGGCTTGCGCAAATTCGTTAACAGCACTTTCAGACGTTTCCTGGCGGCGAGGTAGGTGCCCGCCACGCCTGGGTCAGCGTAAACGATGAGGTAAAGCTTGCCGGAAAGATTATCCACGACCGCGAGTTCTTCGGACAGCAGCAATAATATGTCTGGCGTATCGAGCCTATCGGGACGGGCGCAGCGGTGAACGTTACCGGCCAGCTTGCGCTCGATATACCGCACCGTGTCATATGCGAAGTAGCCCGCGAGACCCCCGCAGAAGCGCGGTAAAGTGGCGTATGGCGCCGCCTTGAAATCCGACAAATAGGATTCGACGAACGACAGCGGATCATCCGCCTCGATTTCTCGCAGTTCTTCGCTATGGATAAGGCTGATGTGGTTGCCGCGAGCTTCGATGCGGGTCGAAGCGGGCAAACCGATAATTGAATATCGCCCGAAACGTTCACCTCCCTGCACCGATTCCAGCAAATATGAATACGGGCGATTGGCAAGCTTCAGATAAACAGATAGCGGTGTGTCGAGATCAGCTACGGTTTCCAGCACTATTGGGATGCGGTTGTAGCCCAGTATTGCAAGGTCGTTGAATTCAGCTTCCGTCATGATCTACTCCGCAAAAAACAGAAAAAAGGAAGAATATACAGCGGGATCAAACACGCCCGCAGGCAAGGCCCTGGCACCAAGGCCACCAGGCTTTGCCTGCGCATCTTCCCATTTCAGTTTTTTTGGCTATCATGACAATTTCCGGATCAACTTCGTTGCCTCATAAAGCGACGAAACCACCGCATCGCAATCGAGTTCGCGCACGTCCCGCCCTTCGTTGTAACCGTATGGCACGCAAAAGATGCGGCAACCTGCCGCGCGCGCAGCTTGCGCATCGTTCAGGGAGTCCCCGATCAGCAGCATTTCACTCGGCTGAATCCCAAAGTGCTTGCATGCATGCAGCAGAGGCATGGGGTCAGGTTTTTTTCTGGGCAGGCTATCGCCTGAAACGACAATATCAAAAAAGCCGAACAATCCGGTCGCACGAAGCAGTGGCAAGGTGAATATCTCAGCTTTATTGGTAACGCAAGCCAGACCAAAACCGCTTTCACGCAAGGCATTCAACCCGTCCAATACACCCGGATAGGCTCGCGTGTCATTGCACAGCGCGCTCGCGTATTCGCGTTCATATATCGGCATCGCTCTGCCAAGCAATTCGGTGCCAGGTTCGCCGTCAATACTTCCGGTAAGGGAACGTTTCACTAATTTCTCTACACCTTTGCCGATATAGGACTGGATGGTTTCCAGCGGAAGCTCGGCTTTGCCCAGTTCTCTCAGCATCATGTTGGCAGCGGTGGCCAAGTCCCGCGCGGTATCGAGAAGGGTGCCGTCCAGGTCGATCATCACGGCCTTGATCGGCAGGGGAAACTTTATTTTAACTTCAGCGGTATCCGCAATCGGAGAAAAACTATTGTTCACGCGTGTTATTCCTGTTAGTTGAGATGATCATGTTGCACGGAACGCCGGGAACTCATGAATCCTGAGTGTTCCCTCTGATTGAAGCACGATCACACCGCTTTGGCCAGAACCTGTTGCCCCATAGTCAACCGTGCTGGGCCCGTATACGCCTCAGCACGCGCCTGGTGCGCGGAACATCTTCAGGTTGACGTAAAGCAATGGATCAAATATAGCTATTGATGACCCGCATTCAGCGGGTTTCTCTGCCTTTAAAAGCTGTTGTCAAGCCTTTGCCAACTCTGCGCGTAAAGCGGCCACTACCGAGTCATAGCGATGCGGATCGCTGTCCCTGCCTGCGCCGTAAATAGCGGAACCGGCAACGAAAGTATCCGCTCCCGCGCGAGCGATTTCGGCGATGTTGTCCACCTTCACCCCACCATCGATTTCAAGCAGGATTTTCTTCCCCGTCTCATCAATGCGCTTGCGCACCGTCTTGAGTTTTTCCAGTGCTTCGGGAATAAATTGCTGTCCGCCAAAACCGGGATTGACCGACATTATCAGCACCAGATCCAACTTTTCGAGTACATGGTCGAGATAATTCAATGGTGTAGCAGGATTGAATACCAAGCCCGCCTTGCAACCCAGTTCCTTGATGAGCCCGATGGTACGATCAATATGGAGAGAGGCTTCCGGATGAAACGAAATGATATTGGCACCAGCCTTGGCGAAATCAGGAATAATACGATCCACCGGTTCGACCATCAGATGCACATCGATGACCGCATCCGTCAGAGGACGGATCGCGCTGCACACCAGTGGACCAATAGTTAGATTCGGCACGTAGTGATTATCCATCACATCAAAGTGAATAAAATCCGCGCCGGAATCGACGACAGCAGTGATCTCCTCGCCCAACTTGGCAAAATTTGCGGAAAGAATGCTCGGGGCGATGCGATAATTAGCCATGAAGGGCTTCCTTGTAAACAAAAAACTGGATTTTAACCGTAAATGGCGGGTTGACGCTAATAGCTTCAGCCGTTAAACCACCTCTCTCTTCAAATTTCGTTAGCCTGTACAATTTTATAATGCGCCACCCTTGCCGTCAGGCGAAAAATAGTGTGCAATGCGGTTATGGCTGAAAGCACAAAATACGAAATCATGGTTAAGGTCCACACAACCTATCTTCCGGAGCAATCGGACGAAGCACTTGATCGGTATGTGTTCGCCTATACAATCATCCTGTCCAATACCGGCACCGTCCCGGCACAGCTGATAAGTCGCCATTGGATTATCGCGGATGGGGGCGGCGGTGTACAGGAGGTGCGGGGTCTCGGCGTAGTGGGCGAGCAACCTCTGCTGAAACCCGGGGACAGCTTTGAGTATACGAGCGGCACCGCCATTTCGACGCCCGTTGGATCGATGAAGGGGAGCTATCAGATGGTGGCCGAAGATGGCCTTCGTTTCGACGCAACGATTCCGGAATTTATCTTGAGCGTGCCGAGGGTATTGCACTAGCAGCCTGTCAGACTTAAAGAATCGCAGCGAAAAAGTGACTGGCTGAGGGTAGATTTTGAGGGTTTTGAAGGCCAATAGTTATTCTATTGGTCCAAAAAGCAGCGAAATATGAACCCGCCAGACGCTTTTGCAGCCGATTTCCTTTAAGTCCGACAGGCTGCTGGATATTGGTGAACCCGCCTCAGCGCAAGCGGTGAGGACATGGCGTTATTCAAGAATTCCCCATGCTCCACTGAAAGGTGGAGCGAAATCAGTAATCATCCATATTTCTTTCGACCATATCTGCGACGGCGATGCGCTTGTTTTGCTTCTTTCTCGCTGAGAGGCGCCGGGCTTTTCCCGGCATAGGGATTATGGCCAGTCCTGAATTCCACCCGTAACGGCGTACCCTCGAGCTTGAAAGTCTCGCGAAACATATTTTCAAGGTAACGCTGATAGGTTTGAGGCACATGATCAAGGGCCCGGCCGTGAATCACGATCAAAGGCGGATTTGAACCACCTTGATGAGCGTAACGCAGTTTTGGACGCGACATGCCTACACGCGGCGGTGGCTGCCTCTCTACCGCCGCCATCAGGACACGGGTAAGCTTGGGGGTGGATAGCTGCGCCATCGCGGCGGCGTAGGCGGCGTCAATTGATGGGAGCAATCCTTTTAAACCAGTGCCAAGTAATGCCGAGATGTAGTGGAATTTCGCGAAACTCGCCAGGAAAGGCAGTTTTCGAGCTATTTCGCTCTTTATAGTGTCGCGTTCATGCCCGCTCAGGCCATCCCACTTGTTGATTGCCAGCACCAACGCGCGGCCTGCCTCCAGAATAAACCCGGCGATGTGTGCATCCTGATCGGAAATTTCGCTGCTCGCGTCGAGGACCAGTACGACCACGTTGGCATCTTCTACCGCTTGCAGGGTTTTCACTACCGAAAACTTCTCTATCGCCTCAAGCACTTTACCCCGACGGCGCAAGCCGGCGGTGTCGATCAGCGTATAAGTGCGCCCGTTACGGTCGAAATCGATATAGATGCTGTTACGCGTCGTACCAGGCTGATCAAAGGCGATAACCCGCTCCTCTCCCAGCATTGTATTCACCAGCGTTGATTTCCCAACGTTGGGACGCCCGACAATGGCTATTTTCGGATGCTTGTCTTTCGTGTCGTCCGCTAGCGGTGGCGGAAAATGCAACAAGGCCAGTTCAACCAGGTCATTTACATTGTCGCCATGGACGGCGGAAATGGCGCACGGATCTCCCACACCCAGTTCGTGAAACTCGGCGGTAACGACAGAAGACGCCATGCCTTCGGTTTTATTTACCACCAGTATGACTTTGCGCCCCGTTTTGCGCAGTTGCTCCGCAATGATTCTATCTTGCGGCGCCAGGCCCAGTCTGCCGTCGACGATAAATAGGACCATGTCAGCCTCATCGATCGCTTGTCGCGTCTGCTTGGCCATTTCATGCAGGATGCCTTCCGTCGCCGTCGGTTCGAAACCGCCTGTATCGACAACGAGGTAAGGTTTTTCCCCCAGTCTACCGTGGCCATAGTGGCGATCTCGTGTCAACCCCGGAATATCCGCCACTATCGCGTCGCGACTACGGGTCAAGCGGTTGAAAAGCGTTGATTTCCCGACATTGGGGCGGCCGACCAGCACAAGAGTAGGTTTCATGATGGTAATTTTCCGAAAAAAGCCGATTCCTTAACCCTTCCATGTTTCTTCTGTAAAAAGGGTTTTTTCCGGATTTCTACTGCTGCTCCTTGATTGTAATTCACTGGCTATGGCGTACAGAATGGAAGTAGTGAGCAGAGAAACTGGCTTTGTGGTGATCGCAATATCGAGGAGGATGACTGACCGGGCAGCAGAGGCGGTCCTGCCATCGTTTCTGTGCCATATGCATAAATTCCGCCTTTCAGGGTTTGTACCGCGAAACCATCAGGCAGGGGCACCGGGCGAGTAACGATCGCACCCTCGTCAGTGGGAGATCGCGCAACGATAGCGCCATTATCATTCCTGATGAGATTCACATATCCTAGCGAATCTCCGACTACGATACGAGCGTCGCGAACCAGCGGCGGAGACAATCGGATTCCATCGAGTAGACTTTGCGTCCAGATGCGGGTGCCGTCCGTTTTATCGTAAGCCACCAGCGCACCTCTATTCTCGCTTACGTAAACGTAATGGTTATCCATGGCGAGGCCGGCGTTGCTTGATACATCTCGTGCCCAAATCTGGTTTCCGGTCGTAATTTCGAAGCACGCAACACGTCCCTGATAGGCAACAGCGCATACCTGTCGCTCATCCATTACCGGCAAACTGGTGACATCGGCGATCCGCTCCAACTCTGTCGCGCCTTTTGGTCGCGCTACCGCCGCTTCCCACGCCACACTGCCGGTTGATGAATTTATCGCCACGAGCTTACCCCCCGCGAAACCGGCATAGACAGTGTCATGCGAGATCAGAACGCCTGCGAAACTTCGCACCGTCAATGATGGAGTAGCACCCTGGTAAATCCACTTGCGCTTGCCGCTGCTCGCCTCCAGCTGTGGATACCTGTGCCTTCCATAGCCGATTACCGCTTTTCTCATCGAAGGCCAGAACTTCGCCCTTGAAGGTTCCAACCAGCAACAGACCTTCACCCGTGCCAACGCCGCCCGACAATTTGTGTTTCGTATCGATAATGCCAGATGCTTTGCCCGTCGCCGCATTAAAACGTACGAGGAGACCATCCGTGCTGGCAACGTATACCGTGCCGTTCTCGAATACCGGCAGAAATACTGCCGCCTGGCCTTCTTCGATGCCGGCCTTCCATAACATGCGGGCGGGCCGAATAACCTCCAATTGAGCAATCTGCTCCGGACTCATCTGAGGCGCTTTGCCAACGAACAATTCGGTGAAGCCGGAAATATCGATATCCGTCAAACTGCTTGCCAGGTCGCGCCCCATATCTATCATGCCAGCGCATCCTGAAAGCAGGAATGACGACGTCAGCAGCAGAATATACTGCCGAGCAGCGCCAGCCACCTCGGCGAACCTCCAGATAAGTCCTCCTCCGGAGAGTACTGCCAGGGGCTTCAGTTTGCTTGGGGACATTTTCGGGATTTACAATAAAAAATGATTGCGCGTCGACAGGGCGGCCCCGTCATATCATTTTCCTTGAGGGGTAAAATTGCTCTGGCCCCTCATTTTCGATGATTTATCCTGATCTTATAGTGAACTCAAACCACTTGCGGACGTCACAATGCGTCTTGCTTCATTTGAACAATATTGTGATACGTGCCTTGCCTGCCCATCTTGTCAATTGCCACTTGATAAGCGGCACGTGCTTCAGCAACCTTTCCGGCGCTGGCGAGCAGATCGCCTTTAAGATCGGCATAGAGTCCATCAAAAGATTCGCCGTGCCCGGTTTCCAGCAGACGCAGACCCTCATCGTATTTTTTCTCATCCAGCATGATGCCTGCCAACCGTAGCCGTACCAGGTCTTTCAATTCCTCTTCCTTCGAATTATCCAACACCCACTGCAGACGGCTTTTCGCATTTTGCAAATCGCCGGCGTCCAGGTTGGCCTGCGCAGAGATCAGCGCTGCGCGCGATGCATAGCCACTGCTGGCAAATCCTGCCATTACCAAACCAGCCGCATCGCTGATTTTCTTGGCGTCTCCACTCCCCCGAACCTGCAGGAGCGAGTCGTACAATTCCACCGCCTGGTCAGTCTGTTGATTCTGGTAATAGTTCCATGCCTGCACGCCCGCTATGCTCGCGACGAAAACGGCTATGACCACAATCACCTGCGAACCGTATACCTTCCACCAGGTCTTCAGTTCCTCTATGTTCTCTTGTTCTTCCGGATCATATGTTGCCATTTAGCTTCCCGAATTAATAATTTACTTCCTGGTTCCTGCTTTCCTGTCAATTTCCCTTGAGCAGGTCTGCCGCTTCCTCGAGCCCGACCCTCATCTGCTCAGCCGCCTCACGCAACGGCTTGATACTTATTTCGCCGGCTTGTGCTTCCTCGTCACCAATGATGACGGCAAAACGCGCCCTGCTGGCATCCGCTCTTCTCATCTGGACTTTGAAGCTGCCGTCTCCGCAATGCAAAATTACCTTGAGCCCGCTGTCCCGTAAGTACCTGACGGCCTTCCAGGCAAAACCGTCTGCAATTTCGCCACGATGTATCACGTAAGCATCCGGTACGGAATGCGGTACGTCACCGGCACTTTCCATCGATATCAACGCCAGCACACGCTCCACCCCTAAAGCAAAACCGCACGCCGGTGCCGCCGCAGCAGCCCTTCCACCGATCTGTTCCACCAGTCCGTCGTAACGTCCGCCGGCACATACCGCGCCTTGCGAACCCAACTTGCCCGTTATCCACTCGAACACGGTACGGTTGTAATAATCCAGGCCTCTCACCAGCCTCGGATTGATCTCGAAATCGACTCCCTCGTCGCGCAGCAGTCGCTGCAATCCCTCGAAATGTGCCAGTGAATCCTCGTCCAGATCATCCAGTAATCGCGGCGCGCCGTCGATAACCTCTCTCATTTCGGCATTCTTGCTGTCGAGTATCCGTAACGGATTGCTGTGCAACCGCCTGCGGGCATCGTCATCGAGCTTGCCCAGATGCCGCTCCAGGTATCCGATCAATCGCGACCTGTGCACAGTGCGGGATGCGGTGCTGCCCAGCGTGCCGATTTCCAGGCGCAGATTGGAAATACCCAGTCTTTTCCATAATTCCGCACACATGATTATAAGCTCGGCATCGATATCCGGGCCGGCATAACCCAGCGCTTCGACGCCTACCTGATGAAATTGCCGGTAACGGCCTTTCTGAGGGCGCTCATGGCGAAACATCGCGCCCGAATAATATAGTCTTTGCGGACCCGCATAGAGCAGGTTATGTTCCAGCACGGCACGCACACAGGAAGCGGTTCCTTCAGGACGCAGCGTCAGACTGTCGCCGTTAAGCTGATCCAAAAAGGAATACATCTCTTTCTCGACGATGTCTGTTACCGCACCTATCGACCTCACGAACAAGTCGGTCTGCTCGACAATTGGCATGCGGATGTTCCGGTAACCAAAAGCGGCCATACAGTCATGCACAACTTGCTCGAAAAACTCCCACAGGTGTATCTGATCGGGCAGGATGTCATTCATCCCGCGGATGGCTTGCAGCGTTCTACTCGACATCGACCGTTTTCTTTGGATATTTCATCTGCACGTATTCATCGACGATCTGGCGAAACTCTCCCGCAATATTATCGCCTTTCAAGGTCACAGACTT
>CAJDTQ010000026.1_pt1 | contig 12045 bp, 9 predicted proteins | sample 7389881 | NCBI WGS metagenome assembly CAJDTQ01 (sample SAMEA7055658, study PRJEB34461) | soil metagenome | biome: terrestrial ecosystem; feature: Peninsula; material: soil | place: Antarctica | collected 2016
GCCGACAAACCGAAATCCGTTGAGTTTGCCAACTGAAGCGCATCGTCCTCGCTCTTGAAGGTTGAGACCGCGAGCACCGGGCCGAAAACTTCGTCTCGAAGAAGTCGCGCATCGGGATCCAGGTCATCGAAAATTGTTGGCGGTACGTAGAAACCGTTCCGCAGCGACGGATCCGTTGGCATCTTGGATTGCGCAACCAGCTTTCCTACTGACTTCGATTCCTCGATGAAAGCCAGAGTCTTGTCGCGCTGTATCGCGGTAATCTGCGGCCCAAGATCCGTTGCAGCGTCAAACGGGTTACCGACCGTGAGGTTCCGAACACGATCTGAAAGTCGATCGACAACTTCTTTGTGAATGGACTCCTGAACGACCAACCGCGACCCCGCAATGCACATTTGGCCGCAGGAGGCGAACACCCCCAAGGATACCGATTCGACTGCGCGATCGATATCGGCGTCGGCGAATACTATTTGAGGAGACTTTCCGCCTAGTTCCAGAGTGATAGGGATTAGGTTGTTCGCGGCGCTTCTGGCGATTGCTTTGCCAGTTGCATCGCTACCCGTGAAAACAATCAGATCGATATCGGAACTAGCAACGATCGCCTCACCGACTTCTCTACCACCGATCACAACCTGCACCAGGTCCTTCGGGATGCCTGCCTTGACCATGAGGTCAACCAAGAGCAGAGCTGTCAAAGGAGTATCCTCAGCAGGCTTCAGCACGCACGCGTTGCCAAACGCCAGTGCCGGTGCAATCTTCTTCGCCGCAAAGAAGAAAGGCACATTCCATGGGATGATTCCAGCAACGACACCATACGGTTCTCGAAGCGTGTACACGAGGTGGTCCTCGTCGACTGGGATTGTCTCGCCGACCACCTTGTCAGCCCAGCCACCGTAGTATCGGAACGCTCCAGCAGCGCGGAGCGCTTCACGCTTGGTGTCGGAAAGGATCTTCCCGGTGTTGCGGCTTTCCAATTGCGCAATCTCATCTACGCGTAGCTCGATTGCCTCGGCGACCCGAGCCAAAGCTCGGCCGCGATCAGTTCCGGTCATCGATGACCACGTGATTTGGGCCACCTTTGCTGCCGAAATCCGCGAAGCCAGCCCGTCAAGGGTTTCCATGTCGAGTTCAGCCAATGTTGACGCGTCAATTGGTGAAACAACTTGTTGAATCATTTTCTTTTCTTTTCTAGATAAAGCCTATTCGTACTCGAAAACGGTTGCCCACAACGCACTAACTGCAGCGCAAGGCCACCGATCACACCATTTTGCGCGCGTCATCGAGGTACTTTGAATAAATGAGCTTGTCGAGACTCGCCGCCTTTTTGATGAGACCCGCCTGTGCAAGGAGGTCCTGCCCTCCGGTCCACAAGGACTCGTTCAACTGGAGGAATTGGTTCTTTCCACCCGCAGTCCAATCGTCAACGATGACAGGCATCCCAGCTAAAGTATCCTCGGCGTTCGCGCTCGGGTTGTAAAACAGGATATCCTTCACCGCTTTTGGCCAGTTGGCTTGGTCACTTCCCCATTTCATCGCCTTGAGAACGCCCGCGAGGAATCGGGTGGGCACGTCAGATCCTGAGTCGATCAGCTGCTGCGAGATGTTGTAGGTATCCCCGGGGACTTTTGCATAATCTGAGGTCGGGAAGAAATTAATCTTACCGAGTTTGTCGTTGATGGTTTTGCGATCGGCGTCGACAGAGATCCACGCATCGATTTTGCCATCCTTGGCGAGTTGATACGCGGCTGTCCCGACTCCGGTAATTGGCCGCTTGACAGACGCGCGATCAACGTTCGCACTCACCAGCATGAGATTCAGCAGGTTCTCAGTTGCACCGCCCGCAGAGACAATGCCGACTGTCTTCCCCTTCAAATCGGCCGGGCTATTAATGGGCTTGTCCGCGAGTGAGCACAGGTCAAATTGCGACTGTTGGAACACCTCGGCAATTGTCAGGAGAGGAGTACCTTCGTTCGCAACTGCCACGATCGCATTGATGCCGTTGGTTCGCGCAATTTCAACACTGTTTCCAAGAACTGCTTGGATTGCCGTAGCAGTACCCTGCCCACCTTTGATCGTCAGGTCAAGATCAAAATCTTTGAAGAACCCCTCCTGCGCCGCCATCATCACTTCACCGAAGCTCGCGATGAAACCGAAAGATGTCATGTAGGACGCGGTTTCTGGCTTAAGCGCACCAGGGGTCTTCCCTGGGGAACTCGTAGTCGGCGCCTGGGGTGCGCATCCGGACAACAGCAAAGTCGCTCCAGTGCCCGTCGCAATCAGCGTCGCAATTCCCGCTCCGCCAGTGAGAAGTGACCGTCGAGAGATCTGAGCGACCGAATTAGTTTGATCGTGCTTATTCATCTTTTTCTCCTTTTTGGGTTAGCCATACTTTTTGCCGCTATTTTCCTATCGAGCCAAAACTGAGTCGTGCCACGGGATGAAGACTCGGCGCACACTTGTCACGATCGAATAGAGCGTGAAACCAAACAGAGTCATGATCAGGATTGCACCGTAGAGTTGTGGAACCTGCAGTGCATTCTGAAGATCAACTGCGTACCGACCCAAGCCGCTGTCACCGCCCAGGTATTCGCCGACAATCGCGCCAATGGTTGCCTGCACCACTGCGAGTTCCATTCCCGTGAGGATGAACACCATCGTGTGTGGAAGCTCAGCCTTGCGGAATCGTTGGAATCTCGTCGCATTCAGCGAAGTCATCAGGTCATGCATGGACGCTGGAACGGACCTGACGCCTAAAGAGGTGTTAATGAGAAGTGGGAAGAAGGCAAGCAGAGCGGCGATCAGGATTTTTGAAGTCGGCCCAAATCCAAACCACAGCAAGAACAGTGGAATCAGTGCGACTACCGGGACAGTCTGGGTTGCGACGACGAATGGCCGCGACATCTTCTCGAAAAGTGGGTACTTACCAATCGCAAAACCCAGTCCGACCCCGACAATGATTGCGAAGAACAATCCGATCATCACTTCGTAGAAGGTTGTCCAAATCTGTTGCTGCCATACGTACGGGTCAGTGATTTGCCCAATGAATGCAGCCCATACTGACTCGGGGGGCGGGAGAACGTACTTTGTCACCCCACTCGCAACCGTGTAGATCTTCCACACGAGTACGAACACGATTATTAGGAGTGGGGTGGTAACGACTGGAAGCCATCGACTCGAAGTCCAGCGTTGGCGTCGACTCTGCTGTGTGGCCTGAGTTGCAGAAACCAGAGCCTGCCCACCGTTTTCCTGGCTAGCGGTGTCGGGGGAACTGTGTTCCGTGTTCATCAGAAGCTACGCCGTCACATTCAATGGAGCAGGTCTCTTGACTTGCCCGAGCTGCTCACGTAGATCTGCAGCAACACGGCGGAACTCGTCAGATTCATTCATCGCCATGGTTCGCGGACGAGGGAGATTCACTGTCGTTATCGAGTGGACGTACCCCGGGTTCGCGCCAAACATCACGATCCGATCAGCGAGAAAAATCGCCTCAGCCACCGAGTGGGTCACGAATACAACGGTCTTCTTGTACCGAAGCCAGACCCGTTGCAACTCAATGTTCATCATGTCGCGAGTTTGGGCATCCAGTGCTCCGAAAGGCTCGTCCATAAGGAGTATTTGCGGATCATGGACAAGTGCGCGAGCGATCGATATTCGCTGTCGCATGCCGCCGGAAAGCTCTTTCGGAAACTTTCGCGCGGCTTGGGAAAGATCTACAAGTTCGAGCACCTCGCGGACACGCTCCAGCCTTTCCTTTTTCGGTACCCTGGCAAGTTCCAGAGGCAACGCGATATTTTCCGCAGCTGAGCGCCACGGCATGAGTGTGGCGTCCTGAAAGACAAATCCGATCGCGCCAGCTTTCTCATTTTGTGAGGCAATCACTACTTCCCCGGAGGTGGGCCGTTCAAGATGGCCCATGATCCGGAGGAGCGTCGTCTTCCCACATCCAGATGGACCAAGGAGAACAACGAATTCACCATCCGCGACCTCAAGTGAAATGTCGCGCAACACCAACGCTGGTGGCTCCCCATGCTTCGCGAAAACTTTGCTCACGCCGTTAATCGTGATGGCTGACATGTACCTCTCCTTTGAGGTGGGAGTCGCTGGGCGATACGAACAGGGTGGGCGTGCCAGATGCAACGATGGCCTGTTCTCGTAGGCGAAACGATTCCATCTAGCAAGCGTGTCACGTTAGGCGCGTGTAGTCAACACATGCTTTCCCGTGGTCAACTATTTCATGAGAATTTGGGCACTTTTGAGGTATCGGAGAAGCTAGCGGACCAAAAACCTGCGTTCCTCTCACCGAAACAACCTGAGTGATTGACTGCCCAATGACGCGGAACAATTCCGCCACGGCGGATGCATCGTGCTGCTGTGACGGATGTTGCCTCGTTCCCACACGTCGAGAGTTGACTTATCCTGGCGTGCCCGGTAGTCGATCCACACTCCTCGCCAGCTCAACGGATCCTGTGCGCTGAAACGGAAGCTGATCACACGCCGTACGTACTTGTCAGCGTGACAGTCTGATGAGCTGTGCAGCCATCAGCTCGGCTACCGCAATCACTGTCAGATGAATGTTGGCGCTCACGATATTCGGCATGATCGAGGCGTCAATTACCCGGAGGCCTTCAGTACCAATGACTTTGCAATCCGGGTCGACGACAGCCTCCGGGTCGTCGGTTGCACCCATTCTTGCTGTCGAGCAAAGGTGCATGACATCTCTGACGTGGGCAAGAATCTCCGCATCACTCGACGGTATCTTCGGATCACCAATCATGAGTCGCCTAAATGAGGAATGATCCAGTAATGATGTAACGCGCGCGATGCCGTCTCGCATGCGCGCTAAGTCACGTGGGTCAGAGAGCAAACGTTGGTCAAAATACGGGCTCTCGAACGGATCCGCTGATCGCAAAGCGAACTCGCCACGAGAAAAAGGTTGATTCAATTGAATAGCGATGCCCGCAGCTGGCGAGTCGAACCAATAGTTGTGATTGCTCGCTAGCAACATCATGTCGTTGGCTCGCCCAAGTGCCAGGCCAGACGAGTAGCGGACAACGACATTGGTCGGACGGTCACCGTTGCTGTTCTGGGATTCTCTATCGATGGGGAACTCGATCGATATTATCGCGTGGTCCTGGTGCCCGTTGCCGACCGGCAGCGTCACAACGGGTCTGACACCAATCACCTTGAGCGTAGCCTCCGACCCAATACCAGAGCGCAACAGTATCCCCGGGCTATGGACTGCGCCGGCGGCCAAAAGAACCTCGCCACGGTCGGCCAGGCGGATTGTCTCTCCTGACGCGAGGATGACACCGACAGCGTGACTTTTCCGCAGGAGAAGTCGATCAACGTGTGCGTCGCCACGGATCATGAGGTTCGGACGATTCCTGACTGGTTCCAAGTAGGCGTCATTTGTCGATACCCGTCGCCCATCCCGAATATTCATGGCAAAGGGCGATACTCCACTCGCATCAGGTGCATTGTGATCGGGATCCCAGGCGTAGCCAGCACTTAATGCTGCGTTTCGCAAGCCCAGGTCAATGCCTCCCCACCCGGATTCAGGTTCGCGAAAAATCGGAATGGGACCGGTTGCGCCGTGATACGCCTCCTGAGGGAAGTCGTGGTCGGACTCCAAACTGACGAATGCCGGAAGCAGGGCCTCGTAACTCCAACCCGATGCGCCCAACCGAACCCATTCATCAAAATCCTGTGGGAGTCCGCGAATTGCTGCCAGCGCGTTAACAGTCGAACTCCCTCCCAGCCCTCTGCCCCTGCGGTATGGCAGTACGTCTTGGCTGGAGTGTCTCCGAGCAGTGATCCCACGCCAGAAGAATTCGGGGTCAACTTCCTCACGGGGCAGAGCGGGCACGAGCCCGCGACCGAGGTTGCGATCGCGGAACTGCACCGGTGTATCCGCTGAGCGGTAGTCGGGACCAGCCTCAAGCAACAACACGTTGACTGAGGAGTTTTCGCTAAGTCGTGCTGCCAACACGGCGCCCGATGATCCCGCGCCGACCACAATGAAATCCCATGGAGTCATTGTCACGTTTCTACCTCCCAGAATAGTTGTCGCATATGCGGCTTGACGGTGTCGGCCTTCTGGCATAGCAATCAGCGTCATCTCCTTCGATTGGCGACGAGAGCCGTCTGGTGAGTTCGTCACCGCATGACTAGGGTGACGAGTGGCACCCTCCGGCGGTCAGGCGGAGAGTTGGGCAACTCCTTGGTTCTCGCCTGAAAGCATCCCGATCAGGACACCGACGTCTGACGGCAATTCATGACCATGCCACGCCACATGCCCATCAGGCCGGACTATGACCAGCGGATCGCCATAAAGCTCCACCACATTCGCGTCTGTAATCTTGTGCTCTACCATTGGCAGTTTTCTATCGCGGGCAGCGTCCGCAAGCACGCTGACGTCCGGAGCCGACTTACCCAAACGCAAAATCACATAACCTTCGCCAAAAAGATCGAGTGTGGATCGACCGTCAGAGAGCCACGCGTGGGGAGCTCGCATCCCCGGCACGACGGCCGGTACGAAATTGATGGCATCAAATGGTGCTGGTTCGCCAGAGTCGTAGTGCACGATGGGGGAACCAACGTACTGATACCCGAGGTGAATACCGATCGGCTTCCACGCCTTCGTATTCTCATTCTGGAGTTGACTGCCAAGCTTCTTTCGAGCCTCATCTCCTTCCGGCGTGAGCTCGGTGACATGCGGAACCTGCGTTGACGCGGTCAGCCGATCGTAATTGGTAATCGCTTCTTCCACGACAAGGAGGGCTATCGGTCGACGCTCTGACTCGTAACTCTCAACCAACCTTGTCCCTCCCCATCCCTCTATGGCACCAGCAAGTTTCCATCCAAGATTCATCGAATCCGCAAACCCAGTGTTCATTCCGAAGCCGCCGTTTGGTGGAACAGGATGAGCTGCATCGCCAGTCAGATAAGCCCTGCCTTCATGGAACCGGTCAGCAACGAGCGCACGACGTACCCATCGTTCGGCGGCACCTAACTCATAGGCGAAATCACCACCGATCTTTCGCATAGCTGCGTCAACGTCAATAGAATTCACATCCTGTTCATTGGCTCCATAGAACGTCAACCGCCACAGGTCTTTGCCGTTAACGGCCATGACTGTAGCCCATGTGCCCTTGTCTCCGACCATGACATATCGCTTTGAATGACCGATAACTCCGAATTCGTTAAACTCTGCCGATCGGAACATGTAGTTGAGTGAATGGTCGACAACTCCCCGGCCGCTCATAGGAATATTCAGGCTGGTTCGCACCGCGCTCGTGAATCCGTCACAACCGACGAGGTACTCGCACTCAATCTGGTATGCCTCGCCGCTTGACCGATCGACAACATCTGCAACCACACTGTCAGCGCTCTGCGCAAGGGACAAAAACTCTTGTTGATACGAGATCTCTATCCCGTCGAAGGACAGGGCGAGATCACGCAGGATTGGGTCAAATGAGGTCTGTGGGCAATGCACCTGCCATTCCGGACTGAACTCCGATGGCCCCAGTTCTCCTGGTGAAAGCATCGTGATCCGACCAATCTCGAGCCCTCGCATCGATGTAACAAATGCGTTGTCAAGTGGATAGTCTTGAGGAAACCCCCAGTTCTTAATCCGGTCAGCGACACCGAGTCGACGGCAAAATTCCATCGTTCGTACACCGATATCCATGATCTTGACTGCCGGATCAAGTCTGCTTTCTTTCCGCTCGATTACCAGTGCATGGATACCCCTCCAGCCGAGATCCGAGGCCAATGCAAGACCAACCGGGCCGCCGCCAACAATGAGCACAGGAACGCGACGACGCTGCCTGCCCGAACCCGAATCAGTTTTCATTTCTGAACTTCTTCCCACATTCTGGTCCTCCAGGGAGAGTGCCGAACTCATCAATCGAGACCTCAAGCGCAATGACTCGCAGCGGCATCGCTGACGACTCGCCAAACTTTGCGAAACCGCTGCTCATGTCCCCGCTCGGCAGGACAGTCATAAACCTCTCCCGAATAATCTATGTAGCACAGAGGAACTACCAGCCTGTCTAAAACAAGTATCGGAGCTGTCGTTCTTGTGAGCGAAACGATGCGATTCAACTAGCGTTTCACTGTCATGCCCTGTAGTCAACACTTGTGTGCGTATGGTCAATTAGTACATGGTAACCAGGGCGGCTTCGACCCACATGTGGCCGTAGGGAATCATCGCATCGCGTTCCCTTTATCGGAACAAGGGAGGTTTCATCCCACGCCACCACCGGTCCGCAGTCAGCCGGTCGCGACCCCGCTGCTGGGTGCTCGCTGCGTAACAATGAACTTGCGGAGAATGCTCGCAAAAGCTTCTGGATCCTGTTCCGCTACAAAGTCGGTAGCGTCGGGGATCATGACCTGAGTGGCCTGAGGCAGAGTGTCACAAGCACGGGAAAACATATAGCCGATTCGATCCCGTCCGCCACCAATCAACAGGGTAGGCACGGAAAGCTTCGCGCCCCAGGTGGTTATAGACTCACGCCACATTGCGCGATAGGCGGTCGCGAAATCCGGCCCCGCCTCGAGGTAATCCTGCACGATGCTCGTCGCGAGCATGGCATCGATCCATGGGTACTCCGAATGGATCCGTTGCCAAATCCAGGCCAGATGCCCCCCATCATCATTCACAATATATGGCGGTGCGAAGGATCGAAGGCGTTGCTCTCGCTCTTTGTCCGAATACACCGGGAGGCCGTGAAGGATCAAACCATCGAAGAGGTCCAGCCCTCTCAGTGCAGCGTGTAGTGCGATTACCGCACCGGTTGCGCGACCGAAAAGAAACACTTCATCAACGTCAAGGGCCTCAGCGAAGTCCTGAACGATCTGAGAATAGTCTGCAAGACCCCATTCATGATCCGGATGCGCCGACTCACCGAAGCCTGGTGTATCAAGTGCGTACGGTGCACAGAAATCCGCGAGAAAAGGCAGAAGGCCCTGATACCGTCGTGAGGACAACGGCGACTGGTGAAGGATGACCAAAGCTGGCAACGTGGAATCGGCCGGTGAAATAGTCCGGAAATGAACTGTCAACCCCGCCGTTTCGAAGTCACCAGCAACCACCTGTGATCGTGTGTTGCGCTTTCCGTTTCGCATGTTCACCGCCACTATCGCCCCTGGAACCATTTACCAACAACTGCATCAGCGCTCCCTATACGATGGTCGCACCACCATCCACAAATACTGTCTGACCTGTGACCATCCGCGCCTCTGAGGAAGCGAGCCATGCAACGGCGTGAGCGACATCGGTCGGTAAAGCCATCTGTCCTAATGGGATCGACTTCAGCTTCTCTCGCATGTACTCCGTGTTCGTTTGTAAGGTCTGGGTCATCGCAGTTGGAACAATTGTTGGCCCCACGGCGTTCACTCGCACCCCAAACTCGGCCCATTCGAGCGCGAGAACTCGTGTCAGGTGGATTATCCCGGCCTTACTTATGGCGTACGCGGCAGAGCCTTTTACTGCAATGAGGCCAGCCGTAGACGCGATATTGACTACGACTCCCGTACTCGCACAAAGCGCGGAAAATGCGAGGGAAGCCATCCGGAACGTTCCGTTGAGGTTTGTATCAATAACCGAGGTCCACTCAGACTCAGAAGTTTCGGCCGCGACTGCTCGAAAGTTAACACCCGCGTTGTTTACAAGGACATCAAGTTGGCCGAACTCGGCTGTGACATCCTCAATGAGCTGCTGGCAGGAAACGTGATCGCGAATATCCACCTGAAACGGCACAACGGAAACACCGTACCTGGATGCTACGTCTTCGGCTGCTCGACTTGTTGCCTCAACGGAAACGACGTCTGCCAGGGCGATGCTGTCACCACGCTCGGCAAGGCGATGCGCAATTGCGAGACCAATGCCCTGGGAGCCTCCCGTAACCAAGGAGACACGTGGCGTCTCTGGATACCGCACTTCGTACGTCATGGCCGTTCCTCACCAGAGGATGTGTCGTCTAACTGTCGAACTTGTAATCCTCTAGTCGAAACACTACTAAGTTCCTGGTCCTTCGCCAGAACCACCCAGACACTTGCTCGGCTGAGTCACTGCTGGCTGAAGATGGCTGAAATCCTTCCTGGAATCACTGTTGCGAAGGTGATGCTGCTCGAATCATTCCACGCCACTAAGGTGCAGCTGGTGGCGCCTCTCCTCCGAAACCCACGATGCTACCCTCCGTACCTGGGCTCCGATCTCCCAGCGCGGTTCGCCTAGTTGAGACCGCTCACGTGCAGCATGCTTGTGCCAACGAGGTGTTCCCTGGCCGTCTCCTCGTTGGAGGCAAGGCTGATCAAATTGGCCAGACGTTCCCTGCGGGCATCCATGTTTGAGAGGTCCGTACCTTGGCGTCTCTGCGTGGTCATAGGCTGGATGACCTGCTCCGCCAATCGCCTTCGACCCTCAGCGTATTCCTCAAGGGCAGCATTTTCATCGGGCGTCCCAAATGCGTTTGCAAGAGCGCTGGCGTCGTGAATCCCGGAGTTGAGCCCCATGCCACCCGTCGTGCTAGTGAGGTGCGCCGCATCCCCGGCCAGAAGCACCCGCCCGATCTTGAAGGTTTCAGCAAGGCGTTGGTGAGTGCGATACATCTGATGTTGCTGCAACTCGATCCCGAGCGGGTCCACCTTGCCTGAGAGCAGCAAATCGACGCCGGCCAGGAAATCCGCGTGAGGTCGATCGCCTTCGCGTACATACGTTTCGTCAGCTGTGGTGCTGGTGGATACGGCAATCCGCCAGACGTCGGGAGTGCGGATGAGTGAGAATCGGCCTCGTGGTCCCGTCCAGTAGCTCACGGGCGACAACCCCGGCAAGTACTCGTCGAACGCAAAAGGTGTTGCGGCGACCAGGCTTTGGAACGGGTAGGTGAATCCGGGAAACGGCACGCCAAGAACTTTTCGCACGGTGCTGTGTGCCCCGTCGGTGCCGATCACCCAGTTGCTGGTGAAGGTGCGTCTTTCTCCTGCGACGTCGACTTCGAGAGCGACGCCGGCGTCATCCTGGCGCAGGTCAACGACTTCATGGTCGTAACGAGTCTCAATATTGTGTTCGACAAGAGTGCTCTTGAGCAGACGCACCAGCTTGTACTGCTCATACTGCATCCTGAACGGAAACCTGGTCAGTCCATCGAGCAGCGAATAGTTGAAGGATGCCTCACCACTGAGTTCGAGGTCACGATAGGTCAGGCGATCAAGGTGCACCGCGTTATCGAGGATCTGCGGCGCGAGCCCGAGGTCGTCGAGAATCTCTGCTGTCGGTGGGTGAATCGTGGATCCGCGCCATTCCGAGCGGAGCTCATCCGGTCCGCTCTCAAGAATGACTGCCGGTATTCCCCGGCGCTCCAGCGCGAGAGCGGTGACCATCCCTACGGGTCCACCGCCGACAATGATGATGGGTGCCACAGCTTCGGTTTGGGTCACGGTGGTCTCCTCGGATTGTCTTTTTCGCGGACGGTTTAGCGGCCAGCGTTACGATCGATCTGTTGATCGAGCTTTCTCAAAGCGGCGCTTGTTGAGGATTCGATGAGTGCACGCGCGTTCATGGCATCCAGTGCGGCCCACGCCGAGGCCAGGTTTGACGAGAGAATTGGAATCGACGCTTCATCGGCCCTGCCGTTCAGTGCATCGAGACTCGGTGCGCCTGTTCCCGTGATCAGTATCGCGTGACCGGGCTGCGTTGCTCTGCTGTCCGCGAGCGCTGCGTCCAGGACTTTGAGGACAGCATCTGACGTCAGGTCGTAAATTCGCCCGGTGCCTGAGATCTGCACGATCTCAACTACTTCAAGCCCAGCCGCCCTCCAATAGGACGCTGACAGATTCGTGAGCCAGTCTGGATATGGTGAAACGATTGTCAGTGTACGCACGGACAGGTGTTGGAGCACGAGTAGCACGGCACCAGCCGCGGTCACAGCGGGTACGCCAAGTGTCGAGCCGATTGCCTCAGCGAGTTTCTGGTCGGCCGCGACATCCGAACTGTACGAACACCCCGTGCATGCGGAGATGACGGATCCAATCCCCAGGTGG
>CAJDTQ010000027.1_pt1 | contig 11976 bp, 12 predicted proteins | sample 7389881 | NCBI WGS metagenome assembly CAJDTQ01 (sample SAMEA7055658, study PRJEB34461) | soil metagenome | biome: terrestrial ecosystem; feature: Peninsula; material: soil | place: Antarctica | collected 2016
GCCCCTCGATGCACCTGATGATTCATCCGATGAGCAAAAAGCTCATCGTCGCTAACAGAGAAAGATTACGATCAACGCAAATGGGCAACGCACTGGCCGCTCACCAACATCGGCAAACAATGCAATGGTTTCACCCCTCACTACCTGGCATCTGTCTCTGGCTAACAGGCACTGCACGCTGGTGACAGCGCAGTAGACGCCTAAATCCCGATCAGTGCAACGCTGCGCGGAGTTTACCCATGCATGGATGGAACCGGTCACGCCGACACGTAGCGCAACACGGTCGACTTTAACGTCGTGCACCCCTTCAAGAAATGTGCAGCCAGTCAATTTCTTGCCATTCACCTCTCGTCCCGCAGGGGATTCCAGGATTGTGAATCCATGGGTCGTTGAGGAAATTGATAATGATGGCGTGCCTGCGGCAGACGCCGGAACGAACAATAACGACATCGATACTGGGCAGGGAGCCGATTGACGGGATAGAGTCCGGCATATCCTGGCGACTGATGGACGGCAATCATATTCCTCTGTGCGGGGCGATTTCGCATTCCGAATCGACATACCTGAAAGACCGTTTTCAGCATCCGGCAAAACTGAATTGTGTTTTGCTTGCCGGATGTAAAACGTCATTCGCATAATATTTTGCCGAGTCGTCGTGTATTAGCGCACGATTTTAGCGAAGCTGACCCCCGTATTCAATCGCCCTACAACTACTATGCGCCCATCTGTATCAGGTGCTGGCAGCCTGTCAAGTTCGTGTCGAAGATACTGACAAACTCGAGCCGTGAGCTTCACCGGTTTCCGGGCAAACAATTGTCATCATTGGATAAGGGGCTGCTGGCCCGGAAATTGCTTGTACTCTGGTTGCATTTAAACCAAAAAGAGGGAGAACAAGTAATGATCGGATTTACACGAACGACGTTTGTAGGATTTGCTGCAGTAATGATTATGTCGGGAAGCACGTACGCCAGTACATATTTTGTCAGACCCACCGCTCAATTCGGCGCGGGAGAACTGATAGATGGTTACGAGGGTAATGGCAGGACCTACAAGGAAGTCTCTTATAACGACGCTGCTCGCTCCATTATTTCCTCGGTCGATCTGCGTTCCGGGGAACTCAAGGTTTACGTAGAAGAGCAAAGCGCGCCCCAGGGCGCTTGGGGCAACGCGATCATGGGTGAAACCATCACCATCAGAAATGGCGCAGGGACCAATTGGGATTTTGGATTCGGCATGGATGGCACGTTTGACGCCATCGGCGGACCGGTAGCGCCGGGCGCAAACCAAGGCATGCTGATGTATGACCTGGCCTTTGCAGTCTACCGGCCCGGTCAAGTCGATTATTCGAACTGGTTCGGTCGTGCCCAGACAGCAGACGACGGTATCGACCCGCTATTCTTTGATTACATCGTTGACTATATACCGGTCGGCGGCGAAGATTATTACGATTCCATATACGAATCCATCATGGGCAGTCTTGCGCTGGAGAGCGATTATGAGCAATTCGAAATCTACGCCAAGATCTACGCAGGGGGTTATACGAATGTTGGCGGAGGACTGGACTCCTATGTAGCGGACTTTAGCCATACCGCGACGATCGATTTCAATTTCGCTCAAGGGGTGACAGCCCATTCTGCTTCCGGCGAGTTCCTCGGGTTGTTGAACGATCCGAACGTCGTCTCAGTTCCAGAGCCTGGCAGCCTTATCCTCCTGCTGGCAGGGATGATGGGATTACTGGGCATTAGACGTCGCAGTTTTTTCAGAGTCTGATACGGCTTGATGGGCAACGCAATGGGCATGAAACGAAACAAGTGGGACAGGCCCTTATTGTTTCATGCCCGATCGCTTTTTTAGAGCTGGATAAAAGATAGCTTTTGGAAGGGGATTTAGTAACGTACATTGTTTTCCGAAGTATACGTACTTCGGAAAACTCCATGTTTCCTGGCAGCCTGGCTAATGTCCGCTTGGCTGCCGCCAGAATTACGTCAACCGGTGGGGGTTTCCCGACGGATTGCACGAACGGGTCGTGCATTCGAACTACACCCCTGCATCGCGCAGATTTCAAGAGCAAAGCACGCGATCCGACGAGGGCCGTGGTTACGACTTGAGCAATCTTGCCATTCGCGGTGAACATCAAAAGCCGGACAATCCTACTTCTGGAGCCGTGCCAGCACGACATTAATGTGGTTTGCGTTCAGCAACACAGGGTGTATTGACTAATAACCCCAACACACTACGATAAAGGATATTTTGCTTCTTACCCGCTCCGCTAAGCCGCGAGCAGGATAAGTCGGAAATTTACGTTTTCGTTCATTCGGATTCTCACGTGCGGTTGACAACCCCAATCTTAACCCGCAAGCGCCATAATCTGCTGGCGTTCCGTTTCGGCACGTCGACGTTCTTACCGTAGCTACTGATGCCAGACCACCACCCATTGCGCGTCGGCAGGTTCATGTGGATATCATACAAATCAAAACGTTCTGGTTGCGTAAGGACTCTGTGCGCCGCGATGATGTCTTTAGCGAAAAATATCAAACGCTCAGCGCATGAAATGGCGCAGCTTCCCCAACTTTTTTCCTGGATCCGGTTTTAGGATCATTTTTTACCGGAATGATCAGGCATGTTATTGCGGCGTTTTTTACAGACAATCCCACGCCCCTTTTGATGGGTTGCGTTACGCTCCACTCATCTGACCGAAAACCGCACTGAGGCCTTTTTAAAAAATGAGGGTGAATACGATCAACGCCAACGATACCAGGTCATCAGGATTGAACCCCCCATCGTCGGCAATTCCGTCAAGAATCCCGCACGTCGCGTCTGTGGACTTGATGCGTGGCCTGGTCATCGTCCTCATGGCGCTGGATCATGTTCGGTGGTATTTCCTGGATGCCGATTTTAGCCCTACGGATCTTTCGCGCACGGATTCGGCCCTGTTTCTGACCCGCTGGGTAACGCATCTCTGCGCTCCGACATTTGTCTTCCTGGCGGGCACCAGCGCCTTTTTATCGGCCGCTCACAGCCCGGATCGCCATCAACTTGCCACCCGATTGTTAACCCGGGGACTCTGGCTTGTCATCCTCGAGCTTACGATTGTTCGCTTCGCCTGGTTTTTCAATCTGGACTATAGCCAGATGGATTTGCAGGTTATATGGGCCCTGGGGTGGTCAATGGTCGTGCTGGCCGGGCTTGTCCATATGCCTATGTGGTCAATAGCCGTTCTGGGTATCGGCATGATTGCCGGGCACAACCTGCTGGACGGTATAAAACTTGAGGATTTCGAAATGGCGGATGGGTCGCTTGGATGGAAGGGGTGGCTGCTGAGTGTGCTCCATATTCCGCGTTTTCCGGTAGTGTATCCCCTCATTCCCTGGATCGGAGTAATGGCGGCAGGCTACGCCTTCGGCCCTTTTATGCTGATGACGCGCAAGACAAGGAAAAAACTGACGTTTGTAACTGGCACCGTCCTCGTCGCGGCCTTCGTCACTTTACGCGCTTACAATACCTATGGTGACCCTTCGTCCTGGTCCAATCAGGAAACTGCCCTGTTCACGCTTTTTTCTTTTCTGAACACGACTAAATATCCCCCTTCCCTGCTGTTCCTGCTGATGACCCTGGGGGCCATGTTCATCCTGCTTTCAATATTCGAGCGGCGACATGGGCTCGTGGGAAATTTTTTTATCACCTTCGGACGCGTGCCCATGTTTTTTTATGTTCTCCATCTATATGTCATTCATGGGCTGGTAATTGCATTCGGTTATGCGATGAACGGAGATATCAGCTCATTCATGACGATTCCGGTTTTTTTTCCGCCCTGGTGGGGCTTCAGCCTCCCCATCGTCTATTTGATCTGGATTGCGGTAACGGCATTGCTCTATCCCGTTTGCCGATGGTTTGTCGCTATCAAGTCAAGCCATCGAGGAAGATGGTGGACCTATTATGTCTAGCAGACTATCGGACCTGAAGAATCGTAACGAAAGAAATGACTGGATGAGGGCATATTCGAGGATTTTGAACGCTAAAAATCATCTCATTGGCCGAAAAAGCGTCGAAATATGAATCGGCCAGACGCTGTTGCAGCCGACTTCCTTTAGATCCGACAGAGCTCGGCGGCAGCGTCTTCAGTTCATCTACAAATGCTGCTCGCAGGAAGCAATACCGTGAACGGATGGCGCACGCCGGCATTCCGGTCAGACTGTAATGACCGTTTTTCCGAAACGGTCCTCGGCACGATTGAACTGATACGCATAGGCATAGTTTGCGTGCTCGAACGGGAATGTGCGAGAGATCACCGGGCGCAATCCCGAAGTGGCAATGGCAAGATTCATTGCGTGGAACATCTCGGCAGAGCCGACATTGATACCGTACATACGTACCGAGCGTTGCATTAATGGTAAAGGATCAATTTTCCCGAAGCCCGCCATCAACCCGATCAGCGTTACCATTCCGCCAAAACGCACCGCCCGCAGAGAGCGTTCAAGCGTCTGTGCACCCCCAACTTCCACCACGATATCCACGCCTCGTCCATCCGTCAGCCTCATGACTTCCTCATCCCACTCCGGCGTATTCTTATAGTTGATAAGATAATCGGCGCCCATTAGCCTGGCCCGCTCCAACTTCTGGTCGCTGCTTGAGGTCTGTATGACGATTGCGCCATGCAATTTGGCGAACTGCAAAGCAAACAGGCTTACCCCGCCCGTGCCCAGCAGGAGTACGGTCTGGCCCGCGTGGACGCGTCCGGCCTTGACCAGCGCATGCCAGGCAGTCACGCCGGCATTCGGCAGGGTTGCCGCTTCCTCGTAAGTCAGATGCGCTGGAAACGGCACGACTGCACGTTGAGGAAGCACCACATATTCGGCCAGCATGCCATCGATTGGTCCACCCAGCGAACGTTGAAAGATCTCCTGCGTCAATGGACCCGAGACCCAATCGGGAAAAAAGCAGCCGGCAACGCGATCGCCCACCTTGACGGTAGTGACATTTATTCCGACGCCAACCACCTCTCCGGCGCCATCCGAAAGCGGAATCACACAATGCTTGACGCCGGCGGGGTACTGGCCGCGCGCCACAATATAATCGCGAAAATTAAGCGAAGTGGCACGCACTTGAATCAGCACCTCATCGGGGCCCGGTTCGGGTTTCTCAAGATCACAGCGCAACATCAGGCCCCCTGTGCCGCAAGTTTCCTCAAGTTGAAAAGCTTTCATCGGACGATATCCTTAATATGATCTACCGATAACATCGCTCAGATACGGCGTTGTTAGCAGCACCCTTTCTGGCAAAAATCACGCCTGTTGCCGGAACCAGAACTTCCAGCAATATTGTACCTATTCTTCTACCATTGCCTGCAGTCATCGTATGTGCGTTAGTGAACGAAGTAACAAAGCTTCCTTTGCTAGACTCTGGTTTTCCTATTTACTGAGGAGTGCTCTCATGGGCAACGATCTTTTTCAATTCCCGATAACCGGATGGGAAGTAACAACCGAGCCAACCGATGGCTTGCTCTCTGTTCGCTTCCCATTTTTATCTCATGAGCAGCAAAAACTGGCAGAAGCAGACCCGGGCAGACCTTACGTCATGCAGGCAGAACAGGCTCGCGAACTCAGGGACGCGTTATCCAGAGCAATTGAGCGGATGAACGAACAGGAGTATACATCGCCACCGTTCACGGAAACGCCAAGCGATCTGTCGATCTACTGATGGCGTCGCAATCGGCCCGTGCAAAACCGCGGATCAAGTTCAGCCTTTCCTGTTCAGATTAGAAAAACGCCCTCGCCGGCCTGTGATTGTGACACCCCAAGCTCCATCAAACCGGCTCGACCGGCTCGTGGACGAGGTGAATAATTATGTTCCGGGTCCACCAATGCCGAGATCACGTTGGTCGAATAAGGCAGCCAGAACTTTTTCCTGTGTAGCCATGAGGACGTCACCAGCGATTTTTCTGGCTCGATTTCATCGGCCATTATTGGCGTAGCGGTATTATGGTACGAGCGGTCCAACCCCCAATCCCGATAGGGAACCATCGATCATTAAAAGTCTTCTAAAGAAATCGCCCAGAGGAAAATCATGGAGCCTCGGTTAAATTACTACAAGGCATCACCCGATGCGATGCGCGCATTGGGTTGCCTTGAGGCTGCTGTGAACAAACTTGGCTTCGACTCGCGCCTGCTCGACCTGATCAAGCTGCGCGCATCGCAGATCAATGGTTGCGCTTATTGCGTCGATACCCATGCCACTGATTTGCGCAAAGCAGGCGAAACGGTACGCAGGCTTGACGCCTTGCCCGTCTGGCGCGATACCCCCTTTCTTTACCGGTCGGGAGCGTGCCGCACTGGCCTGGACAGAAGCGATCACCCGCGTTTCTGAAACTCATGTCCCTGACGGAGATTACGAAATGCTGAAGAGCCAGTTCAGTGAGCGGGAGATGGTGGATCTTACGGTTGCTATCGCTGCGATCAATTGCTGGAAGCGCATCAGTGTGGGGTTTCGCAAAACTCCCACCTGAAGAATGCTCTCCAATGACGGAGAGCATTAAAATTCCTGTCGATAGATAGAATGTCACCCGAAATGCACAGGCCATCGTGATAATCAAATAATCAAACGAAGCGCATGCACGTCGCCGCGCCGGGAGCGCTGCGGGCCGCCTTGGCCTCGACCGGATCGCCGATCTTTGCTCCAATGGTCTGCACTTTGGCAGTCCTGCCGGCCCAACCGCGCTCGCGGAACATTTTCGAAAAATGAGACGGTTTCGCTTTATTCACTCATCGGTGAGATACCGAACAGACCGGCAGCCACTCAGGATGCAATGTAGTCTCTTTTTTTACCAATCAATCATTAACCATTTATAGTTTTCCGCAAGCAACTTTCATACAACAGGAGGATCGATTATGACAACCAAAAAAGCATGGGCAGTCTGGAAGGGCGGCATCAAGGACGGAGGCGGTGTTATCTCCACCGAGACCGGCGTACTCAAGGAAGCGCCTTATGGTTTCCAATCGAGATTTGAAAATGGCAAAGGAACGAATCCCGAAGAGTTGATCGCCGCAGCGCACGCGGGTTGTTTTTCGATGGCGCTTTCGTTAATGCTCGGCGAGGCGGGCCTGACGCCGGAGAAGATCGAAACACATGCCGACGTCACGCTTGAAAAGGCAGGGGATGGGTTCGAAATTACCATGAGCCATCTTACCGTATCGGCGAAAATTCCCGGTGCGGATAAAGCCCAGTTCGAGGAAATTGCCAACAAGGCCAAAGTCGGATGCCCGGTATCCAAACTTCTGAAGGCGAAAATTACGATGGCCGCAAGACTGGAACCCTAGCGGCCTGTCGGAATGTGCAGGGCTGCACCACGCCAACCTGAATCCGCTCTTGATTCCGACGGAGTCGTGGAGAGTCTTGCTGTTTTCAGGCGCTAACCAGGGTCGTAAGCCCCGGATTGCTGGGGATACTTGCGATATTCGCGATAACAAGGTATTGCGTTAGCGCACTGCCAGCAATCCGGGGGACTTAAAGACGCCCATATTTTCGCGCAGGTTGAACGGCCCATTTTCCAATACCAACAAGAGATATCGCTGCGCAGGACCATTCCCGCCAGGTTGCGGGCTTCGCAGCCTTGGGAAAAGCCAGGTTATTTTCCAGAGGTGCAATCTGCCGGCTTTCGGCAGGATGCCTATTGGACCGAAGCACACCCGCGGGAGCCAGATCTTCATGGACAAGAAATGGATTTTGCCAGCTTGCTGCATTGCGGCCTTTCTCGGCCTTTCCCTCGACACGAACTCCTCCTTTGCACAAAAACCGCAAAAGCGCGGCGCCCGATTCGCCTTACAGCCTGCCGTAGAAACAGGGCCACCGGAATCATCCGGAGGGGATTTGTGGGCGCTTACTGAAAGCGAATTATTCAACGGAGCGCTGCACCGGATTTCGATTCGCATGAATCAGGCTGTCTGGGAGCGGCTTCATGAAGACGATAAGCGCAACGAGTGCCGTGAGGCTGCCCACGCCGGGTGGGCTCATGTGCGCGACTTTACATTCAATGATGTAACCATGAAGAATGTTGCGATCAAGGTGCGGGACAACAACTCGCGCTGCGTTCCGCGCTTGCAGTTCAGTGTTTCCTTCGACAGGGCAAAGGGCGTCTACACCCGACAAGGAACCGAGGACTGGTACGAGGTCAATTACGATGAGCAGACTGGGGCGGCAATCAAGGGTCGCAGCTTGCACGGCCTCCAGGAACTGGGCCTGCGCCGCAGCTACAACGACTCAAGCAGCGAGTATGACAGCGGTAACGGAATGCTCGCACGCGAGTTCGTCGCAACATGGGCGAGCGCCAGGACGGAGGATATCGCCAGGACGACGCTCCGGGGTCCGCCCACTTACCGCACCGCTTACGCTCTCGTCGAATTCCAGTTTTGCGCCAACGATGCCGACAATACTTGCAACAATCGCATTGTTCGCACTTACCTTATCGCGGAACCACTCGACAGGGGTTTCTTCAAAATGCGCTATGACGACGAGAAACCGACTTTTTTCTCGATGATCCGTGGTTGTGCCCTGAAGCCCGAAAAAGGGAATGATGGCTTCACCTATCGCTGCCTCGAGCCCAAGTATATGGATGGTATAAAGACAGACGAGGCCAATGCGGAAGACCTGCTGAAGGCCATGGCTCGCATCAATGGAACCGAAGGCCTGAAGACACGCCTGGATGCGGCCGCCAGCCCGTCAGAGCTCGACAAGGTTCTCGATCTCGATTCGATCATGAATTACGCGGCATTTGCAACCACCGCCGGCCACTGGAATAGCGCCTATGGAAATTTCAATAACGATGTGCTGTATTTTCATCCACCAAGCGGCAAGTGGAAGCTCATCGCCTCGGATATGGACGACACATTCGACTATGATGGCGCCGGCGGTACGGCGCGCAGCTATTCTTATGCCGAGGTTGCCAACGCACCACGCATATTGTTCGATGAATTGTTCGATACGCCAGAGCTCGATGCGAAATTCAGAAAACACCTTGGCAAATACCTGACCGCGCTCTACGGTTCAAACGACTCGAATAGCCCGCTCAGGAACAAGATCCTGGATGCACGTGACCGCTATATCATAAAAACCAACGATGAACTGCCGAGTACCGAACAACAGAATATCGAACGCGCAAAAGAGATGATAGATTATGCAAAACAACGCGTGCGAGTGCTGAGAAATCAGCCACGACCAGCCGGGTCGGAAGATCCAAACTAGGGCCTGGCTGTTCGAGGAGTCGAGCGAAAATAACCAATCTTACATTTTTGACGGGATGAACAGTATTGACTAAAATAGAACAGACGCATACTGCCTCACCGCGCTGTACAGAATCATTTTTGAATGCTGGTGTTCTATCTGCAACCGATAAACCTGACACCATGTGAGTGAGCGGGGCATGGTCAACATCGTGAAAATCCTGATTTCGAGCATCATTATTACCGCTTTCATGGCTGGTTGCTCCACCACGCACAGGGCAACCCAGTCTTCAAGAACAGCCATAGAATAGTTGCTCATCAGTGAAGCAGTTATGCGCAGTGTCTCGCGGGATACCGCCACCAGCTTGCCCATACCCGGCGGCTCAAGCGTGATACTGAAAACCCCGGGGCTTAACAGCGACAGTGCTATTCTTCAGCAGGCCATAGCCGGATGGTTGGGACAGCAAGGCTATAAAGTCCAGGAAAAAGAAGAAAAGGCAACGTATCGGATAGATGTCCTTGTGGAATCCCTCGGGACGGAATTCGGGGGGAATTTTGTGGGGATGACTCCAGCTCTTTCCCTTCCGGAATTGTCGCTTTTCAAATCACAGGACCAGACCGGGTACGTAAAATTCCATATGAATGTCTATGATTTGGCGACGGGTGCATTTGCGGGATCCACGCCGCCGCTGATGGCCGGCGCCTATTACAACAATTACACGGTTCTTTTCTTGATCTCGTTTTCCTCAACCGATCTCCCTTATCTGCCACAAATTGGCCCCTTCCAGGACAGAAAGCCGCACTGAATATTTCGTCTTGGTTACCTCGGTTCGGCATCAAGCCACACCCAGGCCTTGTCCTCCTGGTCAGCGGGAAAGGTGCGCATGTCGAGATCGGGAAAAACAGGGTTCAGCGTTTCGATTATCCTGCACATCCAACGGGGGGCGCCGACAATGGCGTAGCGCTCCACCTTTTGCATGGCGGCAAGTTTCATCGAGACCAGCCCGCCCTGCATGAAAATCGAGGGATCGATACCGCCGAAGTGCTTCATACGATTGAGCAACCGCACTTTGTCGTGGTGCCCCAGGAATGTCTCAAATTCCCGGATGACGCCCGGCATTTCTTCCGACGAAATCACGCCATTGATTTCGAAGGCAAGAACATCTTCTCTTGAAGTAGGGAGAAACCGGAATGCGGGACCTTCGGCCTTGAGTGCTTCCGGGGGCTCGGCCGCCCACTTTATGGCTTCTTCGATCTGGCTGGGGGCAAATACCTTCGTCTCGAAGGTCGGAAACAGCGGCTGCATGAGGTTCATCAACGCTTGCGGCCATTCCTTGTATGAGACAAAGGCGCAACGGCCAAGCTGGGCAAGATGCGTAAAAAGCTCAAATTCAACCTTCGCATCTTTCACAATCGCTTCCTTGCTCATGTCGGAGAAGCCGGTCAAGTCGACACAAACACCGACCTGCTTATGCTTTGCCAGTTTCTCGTCAAACAGCGCCTTGTATTGCGTGACATCTTCTCCGGTAAGCTTTCCACTGAGGCGCATGGCAATCACGTGGTCCGGGGCAGCTAATTTTTCAAACATGATGTCCATCTCCTTTTGCGGGTGTGCGTGTCCAGGGTGATCAAAAGCTATGCACTTTTCATTTCAGGGAATAAACTCTAATCGATGCACGTTTTTTTATCGGTGCGGTATCCCGCCTATCAGAAACATATCGAGATCAGACCACGATTCCGAGTTTTTCTTTACTACTTTCCTTTCCGTCCAGCCGGTACCAATTCGACCTACGGTCTTTCAGGTGTAAGCCAGAGCCTGTTAACGAAATCCAAGTGCTTCGACGATCAAGGCGAAGTGGATGAAGCCAGCAACCATCACATCAAGATTTTCAAAGCGCAAGAAGATACGACGGAATCCTTTCAGCCGCCTGAACAGTCGCTCGATCTCGTTACGCCGTCGACATCCTGACGAAAAACACCTGTTTTACATCAACTCATTTTCGGTTCCTATTACCGGCGCTAAGTGCCTCTCCCGGTTGTACCTGCTCACCGGGAAGCTCGAAGAGTTGTATTTCGGGATTTTATTACTATACTGAGTTTGGGTTCTCGTTCTAGTCCCACGTAATACCAGCAGTTTAAGTATTTTGCGGGATCCTGAATTTTTTTTTCTTTGAGAGGTAAAGAAAATGAGCAAAATAACGCCATCAGATCCGATCAAATTTCTCGATACTGCGAATATCGACCCCGACATCAATAAGAAGATCCAGCACGCGATGGAAAAGGGCGCGTTGATCACAGCGGAAGAGATAATGAAGATCGCCCGAAGCGCCGGTTATGATTTCAGCAAAGAAGAGTTCGAGTCTGCGGTTCGCAAAAACATGGAGCAGAGATTTTCCTCGGGAGAGGTTGGCCTGGCCGATGCAGTCTCCAGAAAGAAGACAAAGCCGCTCGAAAGTTCGTGCGCTAAAGGCTGCCTGAGCTACACGAAGAGCTGGCATCCCTCTTCTTTCTTTGAGTACGAGCGCCAGGCAAAAGACTAGAGAGACAGTGGCAGAAGTTGCGAAACGCACCGGCCATCGGCCATCATCATCAGGCTGACACCACTGCCACTCGACGCCGTATCGAGGCGATTGTCGAGCGATCCACTCCGATGTGGATGCGGTGTGCATCAACGCGTGACCAAAAAACCGGCAATAATATCAGTGATCAGCTGGCTCGATGGCAAACGGTAATCGGCAGTGACCGTGGTTTACGAAGAAGGCTG
>CAJDTQ010000169.1_pt1 | contig 11813 bp, 10 predicted proteins | sample 7389881 | NCBI WGS metagenome assembly CAJDTQ01 (sample SAMEA7055658, study PRJEB34461) | soil metagenome | biome: terrestrial ecosystem; feature: Peninsula; material: soil | place: Antarctica | collected 2016
ACGGTGAATTCGTCCCCGCCAAGTCGCGCCGCCGGATCAACACCGCGAACGCAACTGCTCAGGCGCCACGCCGCTTCTTTAAGCAAAAGATCACCAACGTTATGCCCGTAGGCGTCATTGACCGCTTTGAAATTGTCCAGATCCAGAAGAATCAAAGCTATGGATGATCCAGAACGATCCGCTTTCTTGATTTCCTGCTCCAGCTGGTTATGGAACATATGGCGATTGGGCAGGCTCGTCAGGGGATCGAAATTGGTTTGCTGCCAGATCAGCTCTTCCGATTTCTTCTTCGCGGTAATATCCGAGAACGAGGTTACCCATCGGTGTACCGAACCATCATCATTGTAGATGGCATTCATTGTGCGCCACTGGATGTAGACCTCCTTGTTCTTGCGCTGGCCTGCCATTTCTCCTTCCCAATGGCCGTTGATTTCGAGGGACGTTTTCATTGCCAAAAGAAAAGACTCTCCTTGCAGGCCGGCATTCAATATGTTGAGGTTCTGTCCAGCGATTTCATCAAACGTATAACCGGTCACCCTGGTAAAAGCCGGGTTTACGGTGATGATGGCATTCTCAGCATCGGTCACTATCATTGCGTCGCTGCTGTTCTCAAATATTGCGATAGCCTGTCTCGTGGATTCCTGAGCTTCCTCGCGTTTGGCGATATCCTGTTCAATAGCCAAAGCCATGGAGTTGAACGCACCACCAAGCTCGGCCAATTCGTTATGGGTTCCAGTATGGCAACGAGCAGCGTAATCGCCTTGTGCAATATTCATTACCTCGCCACGAAGCTGGGCCAATGGAATCAGTATTGCGCGACGAACATAGAAAATCGCGGCAGCGCCGACAAGCATCGTAATAACGATGAGCGTCATTACCACCATAATGTGGCGATGCAGGCGAGCAAGTCCCTCCTTCACTTCCGCTTGCGTTCGTGTATCAAGCAACTTGGTAAATTTCCGGATAGGCGCCATGACGCCGGCTTTTTCGGCGGCGTAGCGTTCTCCGAACAGAAGGTCGATGGAAAGTTGCCGTTCCGGTGACCAGTGGTTCGCGAGCTTATTCTTGTCACCCCCCTCTTGTAGCTCGTCCACCCCGGCAATTGCCTGCTTCTCAAGTATGGTTAATTTATCGGACTTTATTTTGGCTTCCCATAGCAGGGTGCTCTCCATCTGACCGAGCCCTTCGTTACGCATCATCTCGAACAGAGAGACGGGCGTGCTCAACTCAGCGGCGGTTTTTTTTCCCGCATCCGCGAGATGCCAGTAAGTACTGGGGTAATTTTGCACGCGCGCTTTGATACCTTCCCGGATGTCGAGAATATCGAAAAAATACCGCTTGTAAACCGTATCTCCTGTGGTTACGTATGTGCGAGCCATACGCGTGAGGTCTTCAGAACTTTGAAACAACTCACCAGCAAGCAACAGGGAGCGATAGCGGCGATCCTCGCTGGACGCGACGTCATCGCGGATATCCAGCGCCTGGAAAACCATTACTCCAATTGCAAAGAGAAGCAGCATCAGGATGACGGCGAACAGTTTGGTAAAAAAACCAATTCTCATGAAATCACCCTGCGCCTCGTCAAATCAAGCTTTTGAATTTTTATCACCTTGTTTTCTTGCATTGCGAATATCGTATGCATTGAAGCATGAGCATGCCCTGCTACTCATATTTGAGCTGCATGGACAACAACGGCTGCAATGCAGGGTCACTAAAGCCGATAAGTGAATTTATTTCGAAGGCGAGGGAGCGACCTGCTGTCGCGACATGCCACGTCTGAGCATTCAGGCAGCATCTCTTGTCTCGCACCGCCATCCAGCCGCATGGGTGGCAATGTCTCAATAGTCGAGGTCCCGCAATGCCGGCCTGCACTGCACCCACGAAAGAGAAGGGATTGCGAGCATGAGCGGTAATTGTCGGTATTTCTTACAGTATGTGAAATCCGCGCGAGCTTATTTGTCACCCATTTGATTACATAGGTATTTTTTTTCTGGAATGATTTTTGCTTAATAATAAATACTTATTCATATCGGCATTTCATTCAATTAGCTGACCAAGACAGATCTATCGTAAATGGCTATTTCTTCCCCGTGTTCTTTTCCTTCCTCGCTCTCCGATGAACATCTGGAACGGTACTTCCGAGTTATACGGGAAGGGATAGCTGTGCAGAGCCATTCCGACCTGTTGAGGTGGCTGCAGGGCGAAATACAGCATTATCTGCCACACGAAATCATGCTCGCGGTCTGGAATGATGCTGGCGCGAACTCTCTGCGGCATGACCTTGTTTCTGTATTGCCCGGAGTCAGAACCGAGCATTTACATACGGAAAATCTTTTGGCCCTGCAGCGGGGGCTGTATAGCTGCTGGGTAGAATTGGGCAAGGCACCCTACAGATTGAGCCTGGGCGCATGTGATTTTCGATTTGGAGACCGTAAGCCGTTATGCGCTTTTCGCGAAGCATTGCACGACATGCGGTCTTTGCTCGTGCACGGAATCGTTGACGAACGCGGAGGCCAGGACTGCCTCTATGTAATATTCAGTTCGACCGGCAACCTCAACGATTCGCTGCTGAGCGCAATGGAGAACCTGTTGCCTTACCTTGACGCTGCATTGCGCCGGCTCCAGCCATTGGCTCGTCAGAATAGCGCTGTGCCATCCCCCGCAGACACGTCGCAAAACCGCGAAAACTTCGGGCTGAGCGCGCGCGAAGTTGAAATACTGGACTGGGTAAGAGCCGGCAAAACGAATGCCGAGATCGCCTCCATTCTGGCAATCAGCATTTATACGGTTAAAAATCATTTACGGCACATCTTCAAAAAACTGGATGTTTACAATCGGGTGCAGGCGATTTCCAAGGCGAGTCCTGCGCACTTGGCTGAAACCAGTTCGGCGGATGCCATCGGCCTTGTTCTATAGCCCTGAAGCACGGCCAATAGCACTACAGAGCCATCACAATCAACTCGTCGGGCTATATCATTTTTCTGCTTTTATGCGAATAATAATAATAACTGTAGCATTGGGAAGAGTTTTTCGACAAACCGGCAAACCTCAGGTACGACGCCTGATCCGGTGCTCTTCTGCAAATGCCTGATATATCACGCAACTCCGCAATTGAAAAACAAGGAGGATAAAATGAACAAAAAAAAATTCTTTTCCACGATGCTCACAACACTGGTTGGCGCGGCCATCTGGATACCATCTGCACAAGCAGCCTTCATACTTGACATTAAAATAGGAGAGGCTCTTCTTAGCAACTCCGGGGATGCGACCGAGCTTGCCGCCATGGAAGGTTTTGCCGGAAACTCCAACCTGGTACAGGATCTCAAGATTAGCTCGTTCACCGCTTATGCGAATGGGACAAATCCGGGTGAATGGTATCTGGATGTCAACCCCGCCACGCCAGGGTTTTTCCTTTTGAAATTCGGCATTGGTGGTACCAGCGCCACCGCCAATACCTTTTTCTTTCAAAACATCGGGGAAATGACAAAACTGGTATGGTCTAACGAACAAGTGCAATACCTTTCCGGAGGTGGCGGGAATAACACCAATATAGGCAGGCTGAGTCATTACACGACATATGACCCTACATTTAACCAGGTTGGCGAACTCCCGGAACCGGCAACCCTTGCCTTGGTCGGGCTCGGCCTTTTCGCTATCGGAGCGCTGGGCAGGCGTAAATCATAAAACTCCCGAATGCATGGACAAAAAAACCCGCTTCGGCGGGTCTTTTTTATCGCCGGCACCACCGAACCTCGCATTGTACGAGGCGGCTGTATATTTACAAAAACTCGACACCGTGCGAACCAGGTCGAACCGCTTTGGCTATTATTATTGCCTGTCGATCCATGCGCGAGCTGCGACGCTGGCAGCCTCACCGGCCTGATCCTGATCAGATACAGGTTCGACAAAACTTTCATAAACAACGATTCCCTTGTCACTGAGAATTCTGTAACGGCCGTTCCACAGACCAGTGGTATCGTCGTGATCGACACCGGCGACAATACAGTATCCTTTGTAATCAACATTCATATCTGCTCCCTCAGTAGGTGTATAAGGAAATAATAGTCGATTTTCACTGACATATCCATGCCAGCGAGTGAACACTGCATCCAGGGTCACTCGCATATTCACGATGGTTGCTTCTGTCCCGAGTCTATTATGGTTTCAATTAAGGAACTTCGCATAGACCACATCACCGCAGCGGAAGTGAACGCGGGAACGGGATGCGAATCTTTAATCCGCATTTGTAGCGCAAGAATTCCGGCGGCGCTGTAGCAGACAGCACAGCCGGAATCCGCGTATCGCAGTTTTCAGCTATCAGTCGAGCTTTACCATCGGCGCACGTGTTGGCCATGCGCCGCGCTCAGTCACCTTCGAACCATTGAATACTACATAGCTCTGGCGACCATAATGCGGTAGCGGTCGCGTTACCGCAGCGAGAGACGCGACATCACGCGCAGATACCACCGCGAGTGTGAGTCCAATCACAAGCACCGGTACCGCCGGGGGCGTCTCCGTACCCGAAACCAGTATTGGCTTACGGTGTTGAAGTTTCTCCGCCAGGGTTTCGGCGGCGCTGCGCGCATCCCCGTTTTCAGGAAGCAGAATGGTAGCGGCTGTCCGGTCTACCATCACCTGCCGCAGGATTGGCGGAGCTTCATCGGGCATCAAGCGCCGGAACAACCGTAAATCCGGATCGAGCGTCACCTGTAGCGGTCGGGCGCTCACGTCAAGCATGAATTCCTGACGCGGATTCTCAAGGTCAAGCGTGTGAAATTCCTCGCCCCCGGTAGTGCGGACCGCGACAGGTACACTTAATCGATATACAGGTTCCGCTTGCTCAAGCGTCACCTTGACACGATGATGTGTGGAAGCCGCCGAACCCGGCTCTACGCGTGCCGCTTCTGCAATGCGTACAACCGGCGCTCCTCCGCGGGTGAGCCACTGGTCAAAGAAAACACTCAGGTCCTTCCCCGATGCCGCCTCGAACGCACGCTGCAAATCCACCCATGATGCGATGTGGAAGCGATGCTCCCGCCAGAATGCCTGGAGAGCACGATCGAAAGTTTCGCGCCCGAGCATATCGCGCAGCATGAAGAAGACCATTGCCGATTTGTTGTAGCCAACTATCTGGGTCGCCCCATGCGTACGCGACGTGAATGTGTTGAGCGGCGCGTCCTGCCCGGACGATAGCGCGGCGAAATCGCGCAGCCACCCGCGCCGCATGTCCAGCGCAGCTTCGGGATTTTCGCGCTCCTTATACGCGTAATCGGCCATGAACGTGGTCAACCCCTCTGACCAGTTGCCGTGTGCATAGTCGGTGTATACGCCGTTTCCCCACCAGTTATGCAGCACCTCGTGACCCAGCGACGAGTAACGAATGAATGGAAGCCGCAGCACCTCCGTTCCAAGATAGGTGAGCGTCGGCATGCCGAATCCTGTCGGCGTAGGGCTGGAGACAACGCTGAATTCGGTAAACGGATACGCGCCGATCCAGGATTCGTAGAAATCGATATAGCTTTCTACCGAATCGAGATATCCAAGTGCAAGGTCTATGAGTTCCGGGTGGAAATAGGTCCGCAACTGGATGGACTTGCCGCCGGCGCCCCGCATCGTCCGCGATTCGACGCTATAGGGACCGGCCATGAGGTCGATACCGCCGGTCGGCGCCAGAAACTCAAAACGTGCACGGTAACCGTCAGCGTACTCGGACTCTTTCACCAGGCGGCCTGGAACAATCGCCCGTTGCCCGAGAGGAAGTTCGATGCTGACGCGATAGCTGGCGAGCTTTCCCGCAATGTACGGATACCAGCCGCTCGAATCAGGCAGAAACGTCCCGGCCTCGCTGCTTGACGGCTCGTCCCGCCCCAGCGTCTGAGCATGATCGAGCGAAGTATCGAGCGGCGTCAATTCACCGCGCCAATGAACCTCGATACGGCGCGGCAGGCCGTTGTCGTTGAAAACTCGCCAGGCCCGGACTTTCCCCATACTGGCAGCAGGCCCCAGCGATGTGCCATTGACCTGCGCACTCAACACGCCGAAACGACGGCCCAGCACGAGAGTCAGCTCTTCCGACGAGTTCGCCAGGATGACGCTGTGGCCCTCGATAGTGTGCGCCACCGGATCTATTTGAACGTCGATTTCATAGGTGATCTCAGCGGCATCGGCTGCCTCGGGAGGTGTGGCGGATGCGGCAGACGCGCTGTTTGAAACAAGTACCGCCAGAATCGAAAACACGAAACAGACGATACTTCCACGGCCATTCAAAATATACCACCCCGTCATCAGCTTTATCATTCGCCTCCCTTCAGTATCGCCGGAAACTTGGCGACGCTCTCGATTGTATCCCCGCCGCGCTTCAGTTTGAGCGGCAGCCACGTTCCCGGGGCCTGTCGTTTGACTATTTCAACAATATCATCCATTTGCTTGATAGGCACGCCGGCGGCTTCCACGATCACATCGCTGTCGCGAATACCCGCGGCCTCGGCAATACTTCCCTTCTCTACCTGCAGTATTCGCGCGCCGCCATCCTGTGCCATTTCAAAACGGATACCAAGGCGCTGCCGTGGACGTTCATGCGACACCACCAATGGCACTTCGATACCGAATACTGCATCGGCCAGCCCGGCGGTAATTTGTGCGCAAGTGGTACCGCTATTCCAGGGAAGCAACGTGCCAACATCGGTCACGCCCAGGTCTTTCAGTTGGTGGGGAACCCCATAACCATATTTGATATGCCCCGATCCCATGATTCCGATGACAAGAGGGCGCTCTGCGCGGCCCACCGCCGAATTCAACGCTTGAGCCATCGCCCGGTCCCAAAGTTGCTGGCTCTCGACAAAGCGTCGGAAATTCGGATTATCACGACTGGCATCGCCGATCTTTTTACCGCTCCGCTCGTGCTGGCCGTAAATCGGCAACAGATAATCGAGATAAGCCGTACTTGGTGCAGCGGGCGCCGTCACGCCTTCGCGTTCATTCTCCGGCACGCCGGCAAACCCTAGCGCCGAAACCGACTTTCTCAGACGCGTATCGATATTAAGCGCCAGCATCGGTATGCGGTTCATGCGCGCAAAGCGGAACAATGGCAGGTAGAGATTAGCGTCCGTGCTCCAGACGGCATTCCAGTCCGAAGCGGCAAGAAACTGCGATTCGGTAAGCTCGCCCGCCACCCATTGGTCCAGCGCCTTCTGTACGCGTCTCGGAAACATTTCAAAACCGATGACCATGTCCGGCCGCAACGCATGCAGCGCGGACAACGTCTGTAATTGCCAGCGGTGATGTTCGGCGTTGTCGTGCATTTCACCCAGCAGCACGACCGAACGCCTGGCAGCACGATTGATGACTTCGGTGCCGGATATTTTCCCGTCGCCGGGCACGATCCAGCTCCCGACCGGCACACAGTCCAGATTATCCTTGCCAGCGGTTTTCGTTTGCGCCGACACCATATCGAGGGAAAGGCCGGAGGCAATCAATGCGAGGCCAACATAGGCAAAAAAGGGAGCAAGGACAACACTCCGAGAGATTTTCAAGCGGGATACTCCTTCATCGAACCCTCCTTTTCATATCCAGATAATCTGGCCCGACAAGCACCGGAACCGCGGGCGCCGGCATGCTCGCCATGCGCATGCCTCACCCCACCCATTTACGTGCATTCCTGAACATTCGCATCCACGGCGCATCCTCGCACCAACCGGGATGCCATGAATGCTGGACAGCGCGAAACCCGCGCTCCGGGTGAGGCATGAGTATGCTGAACCGTCCATCTGCTGTCGTCACGCCAGTAATACCTTGAGAAGAGCCACTGGGATTAAGGGGATAAATCTCGGTGGGCGCCCCGTGATTATCCACGAAACGCAAGGTGACGAGCGGCGAGATTAACGAGATGTCGTTCTTGTCGGTGAATTCAGCATAGCCTTCGCCGTGCGCGACGACAACAGGCATCCGGCTCCCCGCCATGCCATCGAAAAACAGCGAAGGACTTTGCTGGACCTCCACCATGACCAGACGTGCTTCGAATTGCTCGGATTTATTGCGCGCGAATCTTGGCCAATGTCCCGTTCCCGGAATGATTTCATGCAAATTGCTCATCATCTGACAGCCATTGCACACGCCCAGCGCAAAGGTGTCATCCCGCGAAAAAAAGGTTTCAAACCCATCGCGCGCGCGTGCGTTGAACAGGATGGAACCAGCCCATCCTTCCCCCGCCCCGAGCACATCGCCATACGAAAAACCGCCGCAAGCGGCGAAGCCCTTGTAACCACTCAGCGAAACGCGCCCCGCAATGATATCGCTCATGTGTACATCCGTCGCATCAAACCCGGCACGATCAAAAGCCGCGGCCATTTCGACGTGACCGTTCACGCCCTGCTCGCGCAAAATCGCAATCCGGGGTCTGACGCCGCCGTTAATATAGGGCGAGGCGATGTCGCGGCCCACATCGAAACTCAGCTGCGCATGCAAACCGGGGTCACGGACATCAAGTATGCGATCGTACTCCTGTTGAGCGCAATCGGGGTTGTCGCGCAGCTTCTGCATCCGATAAGTCGTCTCCGACCAGGCGCGATGCAACTCAACGCGCCTCTCCGAGAATACCGGCTTATTGTTGCGCAGAAACCGGATTTCATCCCCGCCATTGACGCTGCCGATAATAAAGCTCAGATCGCGCAAGCCTTCTGCCGACAAAACATCCAGTACATGCTGGCGCTGCGCCGCTTCTATCTGGATCACCGCGCCCAGTTCCTCATTGAACAGCACCGACATGATGCGCTCCAGGAACCTTCCTCCCAGCGCTTCCGGTTTCAATTCGCTGCCATCGATGTCGCTTGCCGCTGCATCGAAACACAACTGATCCAGATTGATGGTCATGCCAGCACGCCCGGCGAAAGCCATCTCGCACAATGTGACAAACAGACCTCCATCCGAACGGTCGTGATAGGCAATTATCCTGTTTTCACGATTCAGGCGTTGTATGGCGGCGAAGAAGCCCTTGAGTTGCGCTGCGCCCTCCACACCAGCGATGTCCGGCGCATCATTGCCCACCTGCTTGTGAACCTGGGCCAGCGCCGAACCGCCCAGACGGTTTCTGCCGCCACCGAGATCGACCAGTATAAGCTCGGTTTCGCCGCGATCCACGCGTAACTGCGGCGTAAGCGTTTTGCGCGCATCCGTCACTCTCGAAAATGCGGAAACGATCAGCGACAGGGGTGCAATCACCTCTCACCGCATCGAACAAGCCTGCATCTTCGCCTGGATGTCCGGCCGCAGCCATCCAGTTTGCGGAAAGCTTGATCTCTCCGAGGCGTTCAATCGACGCCGCTGCCATGTTGGTGATGGCTTCGCCCACCGCCATGCGGGCTGAAGCCGCCGGATCAATCAGCGCCACCGGCGTACGCTCGCCCACCGCGAATGCTTCGCCCAGATAGCCACGGTAACCCATCAACGTCACCGCCACATCCGCCACCGGAACCTGCCACGGCCCCACCATCTGGTCGCGTGCGGTCATCCCGCCCACGCTGCGGTCGCCGATGCTGATGAGGAAAGTCTTGTCCGCTACCGCCGGCAACCGAAGCACCCGATATGCCGATTCCCGGAGATCCAGTCCCGCCATGTCAAATGGCACCAGCGCTTTATTGATATGCGTCGCTTCGCGAATCATTTTGGGCGGTTTGCCCAGCAATACGGAAAGATCCATATCCACCGGCCGATTGCCGAATGCCGGGTCAGTCACGATAAGCTGCTCCAGCGCCGTTGCGGTACCCACCACAGCAAACGGGCAGCGTTCCCGCGCACAAATCGCCTCGAATGTCTCCAACGATTCGGGCATGATCGCAAGCACATAACGTTCCTGCGCCTCGTTACTCCAGATCTGCATCGGCGACATGCCCGACTCTTCCGAGGGAATAGATTAGACTCGCCCCGTCTTTCCAGTTGCCAGCAATTGTCGATGACTTCTTGCGCGCGCCGCTCCATTTCCGCATTGCCGCGCTGCACTGAATCGAAATCAAGACGCTCGGTATTTGCTCCCGTATCCATGCTCGAGGCCGCGCTACCCCCAAGGCCGATCAGCATTCCGGGTCCGCCCAGTTGAATAAGCAGCGCGCCGGCCGGAAACTTTTCCTTGAAAGAATGCTGCTCGGCAATGTGGCCGATGCCCCCGGCCAACATGATGGGTTTGTGGTAACCGCGCATCTCGCCGGCGACAGTTTCCTCAAATGTGCGGAAGTACCCCGCGAGGTTGGGTCGCCCGAACTCATTGTTGAACGCCGCGCCACCGATGGGACCTTCAAGCATGATTTGCAGAGCTGACGCGATTCGCGCCGGCCTGCCGTAAGAATGGTCCGAATGGTCCGTTCCCTTTTGCGTGTACGCTTCCCACGGCTGGATAAACCCCGGGATATTCAAATTGGAAACCGAGAAACCGCTGAGCCCGGCTCGGGGTTTGGCGCCGCGACCGGTGGCCCCTTCGTCGCGAATCTCCCCGCCCACACCGGTGGCCGCGCCCGCAAAAGGCGAAATCGCAGTGGGATGATTATGCGTTTCCACTTTCATCAGGATGTGTGTCTGCTCATCGGCATAACCATACGCATTACCCTTGCCGGGGTAGAAGCGCGCGATTTTCGCTCCCTGTATGACAGAAGAATTATCGGCGTACGCCACCACCGTGCCTTGCGGATGCTGCTGGTGGGTATAACGAATCATCGAGAATAACGATCTGCTTTCGGGCTTGCCGTCTATCACCCAGTCAGCGTTAAAAATCTTGTGACGACAGTGCTCCGAATTCGCCTGCGCAAACATCATCAATTCCACATCGGTGGGGTTGCGTCCAATGCGCATGAAATAGGCTGCGAAATAGCCGACCTCATCGGGTGAAAGTGCGAGGCCCATTTCGTCGTTGGCCTTTTCCAAAGCTCCTTTTCCGCCTGCCAGCACATCCACCGACAGGAGTGGCGCAGGGGCGAAATGCCGGAATAAACTTTCTGCCGCGTCGAGTGAGTCAAACACCGCCTCTGTCATACGGTCATGTATCAGCCCGGCCAGCGCATCTTTGGCATCAGCGGAAAGTTCGCCCGGCGCATGAGCTGCCATGTGGAAATGAAAGACCACGCCCCGCTCCAGCCTGTCCACCGCCTCCAGCCCGCAATGACGGGCAATATCGGTCGCCTTGGTCGACCAGGGCGATATGGTGCCGGGGCGCGGCACCACCAGCAGAAAATTCCCCTGGAGCAACGGGGTATGTGGCGCCACCTCCTCTACCGGGGATACCTGCGCCGGGAACCACTTGAGCAACCTTCCTAGAACGGCAGTTTCATTCTCGCGCAGATCGCGCGTGACCGCGCAAAAGTACCAAAATTCTGCATAAATGTGGGAAACTTGCGGAGCGATAATTTTTAGGGTGGCCGCCAGTTTTTCCAGGCGAAACGGGGAAAGCGCGCTACCGCCGCGAAGTCGAAGCATTCGATAACCTGAACCGATAAATTGAGAGCGTCATTTTACACGAGAAGACAGGTTGCCCGTAGCCGGAGAAGCTTTAACCCGGATGATCCATCAGGACGCGAGATGATGGCGAAGAAGGTTGCCGCCATAAGGGATATTGCGCGGGCTGTAATTGACGATGCCAGTCGATACACAGGAATCCAGTTTCCTGAAGCGGAATGTAATGACCGGATTCAGGTTTGCAGATAGTTTGTAAATACATTGACGGCCGATACCATGAACCCACCCAACCAGAATAATTCCAGCGCCGTTTATCTCGCCGCCGAGATCCGGGAGATCGAGCAACTTGCGGCCGCTTTACCCGGATGGCCCCAACT
>CAJDTQ010000030.1_pt1 | contig 11700 bp, 10 predicted proteins | sample 7389881 | NCBI WGS metagenome assembly CAJDTQ01 (sample SAMEA7055658, study PRJEB34461) | soil metagenome | biome: terrestrial ecosystem; feature: Peninsula; material: soil | place: Antarctica | collected 2016
CCGACCCACCGCCACTCTCTGCATTGATTGCAAAACCCTGGATGAAATAAGAGAAAAACAGGTCGCAAAATAATATTTTTCGGCGCGCTTCTACGGATACATCTGAGAATGTAGCTGAATGGAATGTTATTGTTGTTAGATAAAAAAGCCCTGCAATCAGGGCTTTTTTAATTCCCGGTAACCGGCCGGAACTGCCTTCATGGCCGGAAGAGCGCTATACACCCTGCACTTTTCTTTGCAGAACGACCGTTCTCGCAAGAAGTTGTCTGTCCAGCTATACCTGCCCTACGTTATTGTATTATCAGTAATCTCGACGGAAACAGCCTTCATACTCAGGCGTAAACGGCCCTTGTCATCCGCTTCCAGAACTTTAACACGTACCACCTGACCTTCCTTGAGATGATCGGTTACATTATTGACACGCTCGTTGGCAATTTGCGAGATATGTAACAACCCATCCTTCCCAGGGAGAACGCATACGATCGCTCCGAAGTCCAGGAGTTTCAAAACGGTACCATCGTAAATTCTTCCAACCTCAACCTCGGCCGTAATATCTTCGATACGCTTCCTTGCCAACTCGCCACCTTCAGCGCTGATACACGCTATCATCACAGTACCGTCGTCAGCGATATCGATGGTGGTACCGGTTTCTTCCGTCAACGCGCGAATCACTGCCCCCCCCTTACCGATCACGTCACGGATTTTTTCAGGATTGATTTTTATTTTGATAATACGCGGCGCATGTTCCGAAATGTCCTCGCGTGTCGTGGGCAAAGCCTGTTTCATAATTTCAAGAATATGCAGGCGGCCTTCCTTTGCCTGTATCAGTGCCGCGTGCAGAATTTCCTTGGTGATGCCTTGAATCTTGATATCCATTTGTAGCGCTGTGATACCTGCTTCGGTACCGGCCACTTTGAAGTCCATATCGCCCAGATGATCCTCATCTCCCAGGATATCGGTCAACACCGCAAATCTGTTGCCATCTTTAATTAAACCCATGGCAATACCTGCCACATGGGCCTTCAGTGGTACGCCCGCGTCCATCAACGCAAGACAGCCACCACAAACCGACGCCATGGAACTAGACCCGTTGGACTCGGTAATCTCCGATACCACTCTAAGTGAATAACCAAACTCTTCGGGAGTGGGTAACACGGCAATCAAGGCCCGCTTGGCAAGACGCCCATGGCCGATTTCGCGACGCTTGGGCGTACCTACACGGCCGGTCTCGCCAGTAGCATAGGGCGGCATATTGTAGTGGAGCATAAAGCGTTCAGAGTAATCACCTTGCAGCGCATCGATTTTCTGTTCATCCCGCCCTGTACCTAATGTCGCCACCGCCAGCGCTTGAGTTTCCCCTCGGGTAAACAACGCAGAGCCGTGAGCACGCGGCAGCAAGCCGTTACGGATCGTAATTGGCCGTACGGTACGCGTATCACGCCCGTCTATACGAGGCTCGCCATCCAGTATCTGCGTTCGCACAATCTTTGATTCCAGGGCAAAGCAGGCTTCCTTTACGGATTGCGCGTCCGGCCCTTCCTCCGAATTGACGCCTACTTCGGTAAAGACTCTTTTCCAGATGCTGTCTATGGCTTCCGATCGCGCTTGCTTCTGCTTTAACTGGAATGCGGCGCGCAAATCAGTTTCCGCCAAATCGGCGATTTTCTCAGCAAGAGCGGTATCCTTTGACACCGGGACCCAATCCCACGCGGTAGCTCCTGCTTCGTCAGCCAATTCGCTGATCGCATCGATCACCACTTGCATTTGCTCGTGGCCGTAGACGACAGCGCCCAACATGATTTCTTCGGATAGCTCCTGTGCTTCGGATTCAACCATCAGCACAGCTCGCTGAGTGCCCGCCACCACCAGATTCAGTTGAGTCTGCTTAAGCTGCGTAGTGCTCGGGTTTAAAACATATTCGCCATTGATGTAGCCTACACGGGCTGCGCCAATCGGGCCATCGAACGGTATGCCGGAAAGAACCAGCGCGGCGGAGGCGCCCAGAAGAGCGGGTATATCCGCATCCACCTCATTATCGGACGACAGAACCGTGGCCACAATCTGAACTTCATTATAAAAACTTTCTGGGAATAACGGGCGAACGGGGCGGTCGATAAGCCGGGAGGTAAGGATTTCCTTCTCCGATGGGCGACCTTCGCGCTTAAAAAAACTACCGGGTATTCTACCGGCCGCGTAGGTTCTTTCCTGATAATCCACGGTCAGGGGGAAAAAATCCTGCCCTGGTTTGGCGTTTTTTGCACCCACAACGGTAACAAGGACCACGGTGTCGTCCATGGTAACCATCACTGCGCCATGCGCCTGCCTTGCTATTTCCCCGGTTTCGAGTGTTAGTTGATGAGATCCGTAAGTAATACTTTTCTTGATTTTCAATTAACTGCCCTTTTCGATAAAATCATGCCGGTTCACGTCAGATCAATGGCTCTAGCCCCGACCAAGCTTAATGGAAACAGCAATTTCATTCATGCCGCTGCTATCTCGCCGCTGCTCGATATCTATTTGCGCAGGCCGAGGCGCTCGATCAGCGCACGATAACTATCGGCGCTGCTACGCTTCAGGTAATCAAGCAGCTTGCGGCGACGGCTTACCATACGCAACAAGCCGCGGCGTGAGTGATGATCCTTGACGTGCGCTTTGAAATGACCGGCCAAATCGTTGATACGAGCGGTCAATAAGGCCACTTGCACCTCGGGAGAACCGGTATCTCCGTCTGCTCGTTGATAGTCGCGCACCACCTGCGCTTTTTGTTCGGTTTTAACTGCCATACAACTCTCCATTACGCCCAATAGGAAAGGGCGACATTTTACTCTTTAACAGGGCCAACTCTCAAGTAATGTAACGACTTTATTTCATTTTCGATTATCGGCCTGATAAGTTCGTCGAACCTGCCAGGGAATATCGAGAAACAATTTTGTTATCCGGTGATCGACAATCAATCGTCTTTACGTACAATTGTAAAATCATACTCAACAAGTTCGTTAGTCTGACACATATCCGTGAGGCGATGCTATATTGCGTGTCCTGATGCCCATTTCAGCGTCCGCATGGCGCACCATGGCAGACAGCGCGGCGCATGCGGCGCGTGACCCCATCGCCAGGCGAAATAGCGTGCCAACCTCTAAAGATCCCCGCACCAACAGTGGCAAGAGGCGAGCGAGGTCGGCGCTTCCGTCCGGGCGGACCGCATCGAGCAAGAGCGGGGGAGGCGAAAAGTCCACTGGATCCGAAATCGCCCGTATGGTCAGAAACGGCACGCCCGCATGAGCGGCGACTTCTGCCACCGCGCCGCTTTCCATGTCCACTGCGCAGGCCCCGGTCGCTTGTGCCAACTCAAGTTTGACGATAGCCGAGGTCAGCATGTTCCGGCTCGATGCCAATACGCCGCCGGCAATTCTCAAGTGGCCCGGTAGACATTGTCGCAGGCTGTCACGCCAACTCAGGTCGACTTGCAATGAATGTCCGGCATGGATCGACTCAGGTAATATCAAGTGTCCCGGACGCAAACTTGAATCCAATGCGCCCGCAAACCCAAAGCTTATCAACGCACGCGCGCCACCCATTATCAATCCTTCCGCGGCTTCGCGAGCAGCCTCTTCGCCCATTCCGCAGAGCCAGATTGCAGCGCTTTCCCCAAGGCTGAATCTTTGATTGAAGGGCAGGCGAAGCGGGGTAATACAGCGAGCTTCCACCCGCATTGCCGTGATGATACCAACCTTTTTCACGCAGAAGCCTTCCGCGTCAAAGCGTGAAACCTGGCCAGCGCCCACAGGGGGAAATACTTGGTATAACCATAATACCTCAGGTAAAAAACCCGTGGAAAACCGGGTGCCGTAAACCACGGGTCATTCCATAATCCGTCGCTTCCCTGCTCCCGCAGCAGGTATTCAACGCCCCGGCGCACTTCATGGCCGTGCCCGTCACCGGCCGCCATCAGGGCCAACAACGCCCAGGCCGTCTGAAAGGATGTGCTTCTCTCGAACTGCCCCGCATATTGAGGTTCGAAGTAGGTATCGTTACCTTCACCCCAGCCTCCGTCATCGCGCTGCACTGACTTCAGCCATTGCACTGCACGGCGAATGGCGAGATGGCCGGTATCGATGCGGGCCAGGTGGAATGCCTCCAGTACTGACCAGGTGCCGTAGATATAATTGCTTCCCCAGCGCCCAAACCAGGCGCCGCTGGGGTCCTGTTCGCGAAACAGATAAGCGAGGCCTCGTTCCACGGCGATCTTGTGTCGAGATTCTCCATACAACGAGAGAAAACCGGTGCAACGGGCAGTGACATCGCTGGTCGGCGGATCGAGCAAGGCGCCGTGGTCGGCAAATGGTATTTCATTAAGATAATAATAGGTATTGTCGACGTCGAAAGCGGCGAAGCCGCCGTCGCGCGACTGCATTCCGGCAAGCCAGTCTGCGGCGCGTACTATGCTCCCCTGATAAGCCTGAGGATCGGCCTGGTATAGTGCCCACGCCACGGCCGCAGTGTCGTCCAGATCCGGATAATGAGGGTTGGCGTACTGGAAGGCCCAGCCACCGCCTGGCAAATCGGGATGGTCCTCCTGCCAATCCGCGGGCGCATCGAGTATCTGCCTAGGGATGAGCCAGTCGAGCGCTTCACGGACGGGTTTTTGATCCACATCAGCGCTTTCCTGCATGGCCAGACAGGAAAGGACGGTATCCCATACGGGCGACGTACACGGCTGACACCAGGCGCGGTGGCCTTCCTCCACCAGTAAACCGCGTAGAGCCAGGCGGCATTGATCTCGATAAGGATGATCGTAGGCATAGCCCAACAATGCCAGTGCCTCGCTGGCGTTCACTATGGCGGGAAAAATCCCTCCCAAACCACACTCGCCGTTTAGCCGCTCCACGATCCAATGTTCGGCTCGCCGTAATGCAATACGTCGTAGAGCCTGTGGAATGAGCGGCTCGAATAGCGACGCAGTGCGTTCAATTATTAAAAACAGGCGATTGAGACGAGTGCGAACCGGGAAGTAGTCACGCTCTTCCTCCGGAGGCACTGTAAACAACTCACGGATATGAATCTTGCGTGGATTCGCCGCGCGTGCCTTTAAACTGCACAAAATGGACAGCGGTATTGTCACTGTGCGAGACCAGTAGGCAATTTTGCTCAGGTGGAAAGGAAACCAGCGAGGCAGCAAAATGATCTCCACCGGCACGAACGGAACCCCGCGCCAGGGAATCTGACCGTACATGGCAAGCAGTATGCGGGTGAATACATTAGCCCGTGCGGCCCCCCCATGTTTTAAAATAGCGGCGCGGGCACGCATCATGTGTGGCGCATCAGGCGAATCACCCACGATCTTCAAAGCATAATATGCCTTGATTGTGCAGCTAAGATCGATATGACCCCCATAATACAACGGCCAGCCACCATGCTCGAGATCCTGCTTTTCACGGATAAATCGGGCAAGTCTGACTTCCAGGTTTACATCGACATCATCCATGAAGTGCATCATTAACACGTATTCCGCTGGAATCGTGCAGTCTGCCTCCAGCGGAAAACACCAGTGACCATCTTGTTTTTGTAGCGACAGCAGCGCATCACGCGCTGCTGTCAATCCCTCTTCAAGCGACGTTATGCTGGTTGGGCTAACCTGCTGAGAAGACAATGTGGCGGTACCTCCGAATCTATTCATTAATTTTTACCCAAGTCGCGTTTCTTGCAAAATTAAGGATGAAATCCGTCCCTATGATAAGAAAATAACAAAAGAAATTTACGATATTGTGATTTTGCATGGGCTCGCCATGCGCTATGCCATTGCGTGCGTTTTGAGTAAGGATGCCTTGCGATGAAATCGATATTGGCCGGTGCTCAAGCCAATCAAGCATATTGCGAACGTTGCGGGTTTCAGCGCGGCGCCGCCGCTTCTGGAACGTCCCCGAAGTCTTCGTCCATCGGGTCTTCATAGCTCTCCGGTGGCGGATCTCCGTCATAAATTAAATGTTTGCGCTGTTGCAAAAACCCCTCCCGCACAAATAGATAGGGATCCAACGCCGCCTGGTCACGCACTCGCATAGGACCGGACAACCTCGCTCTTTTATCGATAATGCTTAAAACCGTGATAGGACCTACGATGGCGCTACTGGCGAAGGTCCCCGCATAAAATAAAAGGTTGCTGAATACGCTTACAGGTATTCCCGGCGCATCGCGATAGGTGCTGGGGCCGATCAAAGGAACAAAAAGATAAGATCCCGTATTGACACCCCATACACCCAGCGTTTGCCCAAAATCTTCGTCATGTTGCGGCAAGCCCATGGGCGCCGCCACGTCGAAGAAGCCGCCCAGGCCAACCGTTGAATTGACAACAAAACGGAGACCGTCCTGAAAGCCCTGACGAACTTTACCCTGCAAAAAATCGTTCAGGATAACGTTCGGATACGCGAGATTGTCATAGAAGTTTCCTATCGAACGCACCATGGGGTCGGGTATGTATTTTATATAAACATCAGCAACAGGCGCCAGCAGGTTCCGGTCGATCGTATCCGTGAAGTTATAAAATTTGCGATTGGTTTCTTCATTAGGATCAATCGAGTTTATGCCGGATTCGCTCGTTTGTACGGTAGCGCATCCCGCGAACGATACGGCACAGATTGCCAGCAGAACGGTTGTCCGGTGGTTAAGTATCATGATCGTAAGATAGGCATGACTGCTGATCTCCAGGCATTGCTACTTTAATCGCGTGGCAACGCTCCAAGTGGGGAGTATAAACAATAAATGACAATTTAGCGTATAACTTAACTTCGCTTACGTAAACAAAGAGAGAATAAACCTGCCGGGACAGCGGTGGTGACCTGGTTTCTCGGCCCCTCATCCTCATTCCCGGACTTATATTCACCAGCGGTACCAGATTTGATCATACCTTGATGCTTTGGGCGGGCGCCTTCAATAAGATCGGCAGTATTACCAGAGTGCAGAGGAGCGTAAACGTCAATCCGACGGTAAGCATTATTCCCATACTGGCGGTACCTTCGTGCGACGAAAACATAAGACTTGCGAAATCGACCAGCGCAGTCAGGGCACTATAGAAAATGGCCCTCGCGGTACTGGTGTGAATCAAAACTTCACTCACCATCTGGTTATTCAGGCTCCGGTGCACCATGTGCAGGCTGCTGTCGATACCGAGACCGAGCAATAGTGGCAAAGCAATAATATTGGCGAAGTTGAACGGTACATTCAACACGACGGTGAATGCGGCAGTAAACAAACTGGATAGCAGTAGGGGCGTAAGGACCAGCAGGGTATACTTCACGCTGCGCAATATGATCAACAGTGCGGCGATAATCCCCACCAGCGCCAGCAAAAATGCCTGGATAAATGCCCGCACCACCGCCTCACCTGCCTCAAGGCTCACCATTGGCGCCCCGGTGGCGTTCGGCGCGACTTGTTGCACAGACCGTACAAAACGCCGCAATGCTTCGTTGTCGTTAAGATCTTCAGCCGGATAGATCGCGACCCGATACTCACCGGAGCGGCTTTCCCACCGGCTACTCAGCGATTCTGGCAGGTCCTGCATGCCAAATGGGACAGCTTCAGTAGCAATGCGCATGCTTTGTAAAGCAAAGGGCAGCGTAGTGAGAAGATCGGCTTCCACTGACTGCAGCAAGTCGCTCCTCTCGGCTGCGCTCGACGCATCAATTCGGACAAGAAGAGCGGCAAGAGACGCTTTGAGAGCGCGAACACTTGCTGACGCGGGATGATCAGGACGCTCGGCGATGAATCGATCCAATGCGGCGGCCAGTTCACCCAAGGATTTACGCTGACTTATCTGGTCTTCACTCCCCGTCGACCGAGCCTGCGTTGAATTCGTTATCGGCCCCATCATAAGCGCCATTTCCTCGATAAGCGAAAGTTTTTCGTCCTGCTCTGTTGGCACCAGATCTAGGATGGTAACCACCTTGGTCACTTCAGGAAGCTTGGCCAATTGCTGCGCAAGCCGTTCTGTTTCTTCTTCGCTGCCGGCCAACGCAGTCGCATGCCAGGGGGAGTTGTCGGCGTCCACAAGAAGTTCCTTGAATGTCTGTATCGCTTCCCCATTCTGCGCTTGCATGTTCAGCAGATTATAGTCAAACGTTACCCGTGGCAGTATGGCAAGAGCAGCGACCATAGCTACGAAGGTGATGGCATAGGTCAACTTGTGCCACTTCAGGGATAGCTCAAGCACTTTCCCCACTGAACTCTTTGTGGTGGCTTTCGTTGACAACTTCTTAGGAAAATAACGGAGTAGAGCGGGGCCTATGGTTAGTGTAACGAGCAGACTGATCACCATGCCCGTACCGGAAATGATCCCCAATTCCGCGACCCCGCTGTAATCAGTGGGCATGAACGCATAAAAACCGATGGCGTTGGTGATCGTACACGCAGTCAGTGCCGCTCCGGCATCGCCGCCAGACAGGTGCATGGCTTCGGACGGTGGAGTACCACTTTCCAGGATCTCACGATATCGGAGCAGAAAGTGGATGGCAAAATCCGCTCCCAAACCAATATATAACACCGCAAAAGCGATAGAGATCAGATTCAGGTGACCGACCACCGCCGTGGCGAACGCCGCGGTAAGAAGCAAACCCATCGTCAGGCAGATGAGCACATTCAGTATCAGTCCCGTGTTATGCATCGCAAAATAGAGCACTATGACGACCATTACAAATGTAATGATACCTGCATACTCCATTCCACGTAGCGAGCTGTTGAGCTCCTCCTCGGCTAACGCCACCTCACCGGTGATCCTCATCCGAACCGGGCCATTTTCCGACATGCCGACATCTTTTGCTGCCGCATGAAGAGCGGCGATGGGCTGCTCCGCCGGAGATAGCTGCGTGTAATCAAGCTTCGGTTTAACGATGATCAACTGCTGGTACTTATTCTTCTGCGGTTCGCCGTTAAACAACGATTGCCACGATAAGGCGCGGGGCGACCCATTGATGCGTGCGTCAAAAGTTGCGCTTATTCCGCGTAGCACCGGCTGAAGCTCCATGCTGCGCCCCTTGCGCAATTCGTCTATCGCCCTGGCAAGCACGGAAACGAAAGATGACAAGGTGGGGTTTTCGGAGATATGCGCTATGAGCGGCTGTGCCGCAGCCAGGCGGTCGGTGATTTGTTCCAGTTCGGGAATACTTTCGTAGAGCAAGCCGTTACGCTCAAAAAAATTGTCCACGTTGGGGGTGTAGACATCGTAGAAGCTCGTTGTATTTTTTTTTAGCTGCGCGGCAAAACGTTTGGTGGCTGTGTAAACCTGCTCGGGCGTGGGGGCGTCCAGCACCACCAGCAGGGTGTCCGTGTCCTGCGGGAACGTCTCGTTGTAGTGCTTCATGTTGACGCGAAACGGAAGATGCTCCGAGAGCATATCCGTGGTATCCGTGTTTATACCAAGGTTACGCGATACATATAATCCGCATACGACAGTGACCAACAAGGCCGCCAGAAGAACCCAGGCGGCGTATCGGTAAGAGAGTGTGGACCAGCGCGCGAAGATGTCATATATGCGGCTGTGAGAAGCTTTGGTTGGTATGGCCATCCTTGAGGAAGCAATTTAGGACGATCAATCCTCGGTGCTGCCCAGGTCTTTTTAACCTTGCTCGGTCAGGATGATCTTTTTCTTTAGCATGTCGATAAGTGTCGCGAAACCATCACGCTGGAAAATAGCTCGGTACTCGACCCGTTTCAGCGCGAGATCGCTGACGCCGTCAGCCAGCACGTTGACGATGCGCCATCCATCCTCTACGTTGCGAAGGATATAGTCGAAACGTACGGGCTCACCTGTAGGCAAGAACAGCTTGCTGCGTATCATTATCTGATCCCGCGGTATGGATTGTTGCTCTATAAATTCGAAGCGCTCGCCTTCGTAACTTTTGAACCAACCTGCGTAAGTGCCAATACTGAGCTTTCGAAAAATGTCCTTGAATGCTTGCTGCTGCCCGGCATCCAGTTGAGTCCAGTTAGCCCCCAGCGTAGTACGGGCGATAAAATCAAGATCGTGGGTGCGATCAATAACAGGGGCCAGCAATTCATAGCGACCTTCATATCCGAGTTTCGACCCTTCTCGCATCGCCTTGATAAGTGCCTCGTGCAGATCATCCACGACCTGCACCGGGCTGGAAGAATTTTGAGGCTCTGCCCAGGATACGGGCGCAGCCAGAAACATGACTGCTATCATCTGAAATTTCAAAGCGGACGTAATGGCGCGCAGGACTTTCATATTGACAACCTTTATAACAACGCTACCCGCGCTATAACGCCGTAGCGCTGAAGTGAGGCCTGATAGTCCGGTAAAACATTATACCCGATGGGTTGGGCGCAACCATGACCTGCTTAAACCTGCCATGGCTATCTCATCTGCTTAAAACCGGACTCATAGTCGCCGATAACGGCCATGCCCCATCGACTCATTATGAATAGCGATAATTATGTGGAAACCAGACTTCCCGTGCCCTTAAAACCAGCGCGCGGGCTTTAAAGGCACGATAATGACCACGACTCATCATTCTACTTTAACAGGAATTCCACCGATCGTTGCTGGAGATTTCTTTTTTTCGGACGCCCATTTAGGTGTGGACTCAGCCACCATCGGGCCAGTGGTTCTCGGACCTCTGAGGGACGTGAGTAATGCCTTCACGGGATGTTGTAACATATCTTCTACAGCGGTCGCCTCATAGCCACAATGAGCCATGCACTGGGCACACTTGGGATTGCTGCTGTTACCGTATTTTTCCCATGGGGTATCCTCCAGCAGTTCCTGGAAACTGGACGCATACCCTTCGTCCGACAGTAAATAGCAAGGTTTTTGCCATCCGAAAACGTTGCGTGTCGGATTGCCCCAGGGAGTACACTGATAATTCTGGTTACCTGCGAGAAAATCAAGATAAAGGGAGGAATGATTCAACTTCCAGTTCCGTGTCTTGCCCAACTTGAAGATACCTCGAAATAGATTTTTGGTATCCTTCCCCTTAATGAAGATATCTTGCCTCGGGGCGCGCTCATAGCTGAATCCGGGCGCGATGGTTGCACCTTCGATACCTAGTTCCATGGCGTAATCAAGAAACTCGGCAACATCCTCGGGCGTCTCGCCTTGGAACAGGGTACAGTTTACGGTGACCCTGAACCCTCTTGCCACGGCCATTTTTATGGCTTCAACTGCCCGGTCAAAAACACCATCCTGGCAGACCGAGGCATCATGCCGTTCTTTCAGGCCATCCAGATGGATGGAAAAAGTCAAATAAGGTGACGGCGTATAGTCGTCCATCTTTTTTTTCAACAGGAGCGCATTGGTGCACAGGTAAATATACTTCTTCCGCGCAATGATACCCGCGACAATTTGCGGCATTTCCTTATGTATCAGCGGCTCCCCCCCAGGAATGGATACCATTGGCGCACCGCACTCATCAACAGCCTCCATACATTGTTCAACTGATAGCCGCTGGTCCAGGATGTGATCCGGATAATCTATTTTACCGCAGCCTGCACAAGCCAAATTGCAACGAAACAGAGGCTCCAACATCAGAACCATAGGATATTTTTTTACCCCTTTCAACTTTTGCGTGAGCAGATAAGTGCCTACAGCTATTTGTTGACGTAAAGGAACTCCCATGAGTAAACCCTCCAAAAACTTGAATAAAACCGATTGATATCCACAGGCAATACATGCCCAATTTTTCTATTATCTTC
>CAJDTQ010000053.1_pt1 | contig 11670 bp, 7 predicted proteins | sample 7389881 | NCBI WGS metagenome assembly CAJDTQ01 (sample SAMEA7055658, study PRJEB34461) | soil metagenome | biome: terrestrial ecosystem; feature: Peninsula; material: soil | place: Antarctica | collected 2016
CGAGAAAACAACGGCGAATGTGGCGGTGGATTCAAGCAGGCTTGTGCCGGCAATCCAGGGATTGGCTTTCAGCCAGCGCAGATTTACCTTGCTGCCCAGCTCGAACAGGAGAATGCCCAGCGCCAGGTCAACCACCAACCGCCATTCGGCGGCGGGCAAAGGCGGGATAAAGCCCAGGCCACCGGGGCCCAGCAGCGCGCCGATACCGATATAGCCGACCATACGCGGTAGCCGCAGGTGACGTACCAGTGCTTCACCCACGAGTACGGCGGCAACCAGCGTCAATGCAAGCCAGAGAGCGGGGCTGATATCTAGCGGCCAAAAAGGCAGATAGGTGGGCCAGTTCATGAAAGCATGCGGAGGAGCAGCCGGAATAAGGCTGTTCCGCTAACCGCAAACGTTATTGTCAGATGCATCCAGTCTCCTTAAGGACAATGCGGATGTTCGATCTGTACTTTGGAAACTTCACGGTATCCTCAATCTGGACCCCAGGATTACAGGAAACGGGTGAGGTTGGCTAGTGAGGGACTGAATAAACGATCTGGACGAGATGTCGGTGAATTATAAACCATGAATGTGTGATGCTGCCGACGGCTAAACCGGCAGCATGACATCATGCAGAGATTCCAGTTGAAAAACTAGGGCTGCTGTTTAAACGCGTGGGCTCACCTCTGCGTGCCGTGATAGCATTTTGGTAAATCCTTCGTCAATATTTATTTTTGTCGCATTGGCCAGATGATTATAAAAAACACTCATGCCTGACATGGCAATAATTTCCATAACTTCTTCATCATCAAATCCCAGTTCTCGTAGCGTTTGAAAATCCTGTTCACTGGAAGAGTGGGAATCTTTTGCGAGCCGGACAGCAAAATCTATCGCAGCCTTATCTTTAGGGTCCGACGTTTCTGCGGTGTATTGTTTAACCAGACTGTCTATTTGTTCAGGTGTAACGCCAATATGCAGACAAAATGCATGATGTGCAGCTTCACAGTAGTGGCAACTCTTTAGTGATGAGATGGCAACAAAAATCATTTCCTTGAGTCGGCGCTCTACCCGGCCACTGGTCAGTATATGGTTCATTACCGGCCATATTCCTTTTAACGACTCGGGCGAAGTGGCCCAAACCCGGAAAAAATTGGGTGTAAAGGGTGCCTTTAATGCTTCTTTTATCTGGATGAAGCTTTCATTGATTTCATGCGTTACTGCACCGTCATCGACGATCCGACTAATCGTTCTCATAATAGTAATCTCCTGACCTGCATTATTCTCAAAAAAGCAAGGAACACGCAACCATTTGATATAGTGCGAGTTGACAGAACGCAAATATAATGCAAATACAGGACTGTGCCCTTGTCTCATTCTATTCCGGAACAGCAAGAATCAAGAAGCCATAGGCACCATGCCGCCCTTCCGGATAAGCGCGTTCATCATGACATACCTTGCGGGTCGGCTGGAAAGCGCATTGATAAATCAACCGCCATGATATCCTTGGTGAGACTGCCGACGGAAATCCGGTCTACGCCGCTTTCGGCTATCGCGCGAACGTTGTCGAGAGTGATTCCTCCGGATGCTTCGAGCACCACGGTCCGGTTGGTCAATCGCGTATTCAGGATGACTGCATCGCATAGCATGTCGAGGTCAAAGTTATCGAGCAGAATCAGTTGGGCTCCTGCACTCAGCGCAGTGCGCAGGTCGTCCAGCGTTTCCACTTCAATCTGAACGAACACCCCTGCCGGCGCAATTCTTTTGGCGGCGCGCAAGGCAGGTTCGATTCCCCCCGCAGCAGCGATATGGTTTTCCTTGATGAGTATGCCATCATATAAACCCAGGCGATGGTTTGTGCCGCCGCCGCATTTGACTGCGTATTTTTGCGCCAGGCGCAGCCCCGGCAGTGTCTTGCGCGTATCGACGATAATTGCCCCGGTTCCGGCCACTGCATCTGTATAACGCCTGGTTTGCGTTGCCACGGCTGACAGCAGTTGTAAAAAATTAAGCGCAGTACGTTCTGCCGTGAGAAGAGCTCGGGCGTTGCCTTTTATCTCACAGAGCCTTTGCCCGGCACCGATTGCATCGCCGTCTTGCGCGAACCAGTGCACCCGGGTGTCGCGCGACAGTTGCCGGCAACATGCGTCAAACCATTGCGCGCCGCATAAAACCGCGTTTTCGCGGCTGATGACAACAGCGGTCGCGGTCTTTTCGGCGGGAATGAGGCTTGCCGTAAGGTCACCCGCGCCAATGTCCTCGGCCAGCGCCTGGCGGACGTTCTCTTCGATTGTAATCGCTAGATCCATGAACTCATCGCGGCTTTCTTATGTGATCGAATCGGAGTATTTTAGCTGAATGAGAAGGTGGAGGCAGTATGTCTGATGCACTGAGGGTAATCTCCTACGGTTTTGGCTCCATACTTGGCTTGATCGTACTTGCGATCATCGTGTTCCTGTTCATTCAGGATGTTACGCAGAAAAAGCATTCCATTCTGCGTAACTACCCGGTCATTGGACATCTGCGCTTTTTTCTGGAAAAACAGGGGGAATATTTTCGCCAATATTTCTTTTCAGGTGACAGGGATGAGATGCCGTTCAATCGCGCTACACGGACGTGGGTGTACAAGAATGCGAAGAACGAGGGTGGCATCGTCGGTTTCGGGTCCACCAATGATGTGCGCGAGCCCGGTTCGATCCTTTTTGTCAATGTCGCGTTTCCGTTGCTGGAAAGCGATCGCCTGCCGACCCCATCGCTTCTCATCGGCGAAGGCTTTTGCGAGCATCCCTTTCAAGCCAGATCCATAACCAACATCAGCGGCATGAGCTATGGCGCGATATCGGCGCCCGCGGTGCGTGCGCTGTCGCTCGGCGCGGCGGAAGCCGGGTGCTGGCTGAATACAGGAGAGGGCGGGCTTTCGCCTTACCACCTGGAGGGCGGCTGTGACGTCGTCATGCAAATAGGCACCGCCCGGTACGGCATCCGCAAACAGGACGGCAGCTTTTCGCCTGAGCGGGCAAAGGAACTGGCCAAGGTGGTCAAGGCATTTGAAATCAAGCTTTCCCAAGGTGCAAAGCCTGGCAAGGGCGGACTGCTTCTCGGCGTGAAGGTGACTGACGAAATTGCCACTATCCGTGGCATTCCCGCGCATCATGATTCGATCAGTCCCAATCGCCACCTTGATATCAGCAATGTGGACGAATTGCTCGACAAGATAGCCTATATCCGCGAGCTCACCGGACGACCCGTCGGCGTAAAGGCTGCCATTGGCGGTTGGCGCTTTATAAACGATTTGTGTGATGCAGTGAACCGTCGCGGTGTCGAGTATGCGCCGGATTTTCTATCGATCGATGGAGGCGAAGGCGGAAGCGGTGCTGCACCCCAGACGCTTGTCGATCATATGAGCCTGCCCATTGCTGAGGCATTGCCGCGCGTGGTGGATTCGTTGTTGCAATCCGGTCTGAAGAATCGTATACGCGTCGTCGCTGCAGGCAAGCTTGTAACGGGAGCGCGGGCAGCCTGGGCGCTGTGCGCCGGTGCGGATTTCGTCAATACCGCGCGGGGTTTCATGTTCTCACTGGGCTGCGTCCAGGCCATGCGCTGCCACACCAATACCTGTCCTACCGGCATTACCACTCACAACAGGCGTTTGCAGCGTGGCCTGGTGGTGGAGGAGAAATACCTGCGAGTCGCCAATTATGCAAAAAACATGAACAGCGAAATCGACATGATCTCGTACTCGTGCGGTTTGCCGCATGCCCGCCAATTGAGGCGCGAGCATGTGCGTATCGTGGAGACAGCAGGCAAAAGCGTGGCGCTCAATATTCTTTATCCCTATCCCGATGTGAAGCCGCAAGGCAGCACCAGCTCTGAGGTGCTACCTTGAAATTCGGGACTTGTTCCCACATATAGAAATCATCCATCACTTACCCGAGGATTCTTCCATGCGTTTTGACAAGTTAACCACGAAATTCCAGCAGGCGCTGGCGGATGGGCAGAGCATCGCGGTAGGCCAGGACAATTCTTATGTTGAACCACAGCATCTGCTGCTTGCCCTCTTGCAGCAGGAGGATGGAGGTACGATTTCGCTGCTGCAACGATCAGGCGCAAATGTTCCGCCGTTGCGTGATGCGCTAAAAAAAGCCATAGAGCGTTTACCCCGGGTGGAGGGTACAGGCGGGGAAATCAACGCCTCGCGCGAACTGGGCAATTTACTCAACCTTGCCGACAGGGAAGCACAAAAACGCGGCGATCAATTCATCGCGTCGGAAATGTTCCTGCTGGCCGCGCTCCAGGACAAAGGCGAGACCGGCAACCTGCTGAGGCAGAACGGCGCCAACCGGGCGGCGCTGGAACAGGCTGTCAGCGAAGTTCGGGGCGGCGAAAACGTCGGAAGCGCCGAAGCCGAGGGTAGCCGCGAAGCTTTGAAAAAATATACGCTCGACCTTACCGAACGCGCGCGGATGGGCAAACTCGATCCGGTGATCGGGCGTGACGATGAGATCCGCCGCACTATTCAGGTATTGCAGCGGCGTACCAAGAATAACCCGGTTCTGATCGGAGAACCGGGCGTGGGCAAGACCGCCATCGCCGAAGGCCTGGCCCAGCGAATCATCAACGGCGAAGTGCCGGAAACCCTGAAGGACAAGCGTGTGCTGTCCCTGGATATGGCTGCGCTGCTCGCCGGGGCCAAGTACCGGGGTGAATTCGAGGAGCGGCTGAAATCTGTCTTGAAGGAGATTGCCCAGGCGGAAGGCAGCATTATCGTATTCATTGATGAGCTTCATACCATGGTGGGCGCCGGCAAGGCGGAAGGCGCGATGGATGCGGGAAACATGCTTAAACCTGCGCTTGCGCGCGGCGAATTGCATTGTGTTGGCGCGACCACGCTGAACGAATACCGTAAATACATCGAGAAGGATGCGGCGCTTGAGCGGCGTTTCCAGAAGGTCCTGGTGGAAGAGCCCACTGTCGAAGCCACTATCGCCATTTTGCGCGGCTTGCAGGAAAGATACGAAGTCCATCACGGGGTCGATATCACTGACCCGGCCATTGTCGCGGCGGCTGAGCTGTCTCATCGGTATATAACCGACCGTTTCCTGCCGGATAAGGCGATCGATCTGATTGATGAGGCAGCGGCAAGGATTCGCATGGAAATCGACTCCAAGCCCGAGGTGATGGACAGGCTCGACCGGCGCCTCATCCAGCTCAAAATCGAGCGTGAGGCGGTAAAAAAGGAAAAGGACGAAGCTTCACAAAAGCGCCTGGGTTTGCTGGAGGACGAAATAGCGAAACTGGAACGCGAGTATGCGGATCTGGAAGAAATCTGGAAAGCGGAAAAATCCCAGGTGCAGGGGTCCCAACACATCAAGGAGGAGATGGAGAAGGTCAAGCTGGAGATAGAAGCCGCTACGCGCAAAGGAGACTGGCAGAAAGTTTCGGAACTGCAATACGGCCGTATTCCCCAACTGGAAGCGCAACTACAGTCGCAACTCAACAATCAGCAGCAGAGTGAAATAGCAGGGCAAGGCGCTGCGGAGAGCAAACCGAAGCTGCTCCGCACCCAGGTGGGCGCGGAAGAAATCGCCGAGGTGGTGTCGCGCGCGACGGGAATTCCCGTTTCAAAAATGATGCAGGGCGAGCGCGAAAAACTCCTGCAGATGGAACAAAAACTGCATGACCGCGTGGTTGGTCAGGATGAAGCGGTTCGCCTGGTGTCGGATGCTATCCGCCGTTCGCGTGCAGGCCTGTCTGATCCCAATCGTCCGTATGGTTCCTTTTTATTCCTGGGACCGACCGGTGTGGGCAAGACGGAATTATGCAAGGCGCTGGCCGGTTTTCTGTTTGATTCCGAAGATCATCTGATCCGCATCGATATGTCCGAGTTTATGGAAAAACATTCGGTTGCACGGTTGATCGGGGCGCCGCCGGGCTATGTGGGTTACGAGGAAGGTGGCTATCTCACCGAAGCGGTGCGCAGAAAACCCTATTCGGTCATTCTGCTGGATGAGGTTGAAAAAGCGCATCCCGATGTGTTCAACGTCCTGCTACAGGTGCTCGATGACGGTCGCATGACGGACGGCCAGGGGCGTACGGTGGATTTCAAGAACACTGTCATTGTCATGACTTCCAATCTTGGCTCGCAAATGATCCAGCAAATGGCGGGGGATGATTACCAGGTGATCAAGTTGGCAGTGATGGGCGAAGTGAAGGCCTATTTCCGCCCCGAGTTCATCAATCGCATCGATGAAGTGGTGGTATTCCACGCACTGGACGAGAAGCATATCCAGTCCATAGCGCGGATACAGTTGCAATACCTTGAAGAGCGGCTTGCCAAGCTCCAGATGAAACTCGAAGTGACCGATGCCGCGCTTGCGGAGCTTGCTCAGGCGGGTTTCGACCCCATGTTTGGCGCGCGTCCCTTGAAGCGCGCCATCCAGGCACAAATCGAGAATCCGCTGGCAAAGGAGATACTCGAAGGCCGCTTTGGTGCCAAGGATACCATTATGGTCGATTGCAGAAATGGAATGATGGTGTTTGCAAAGTCGTGATCGAGCGGGGGAACAGACAGCCTTCGCGTGGTCCCGAGCAATCGAGGCAACAATCCTGAATCTTGCTGTTGACCTGCGCTCAGGTGACAAAGAGTGCTAAATGAGTGACGAATGAGCGCGTCCCGTTGCCCTATTCAGAAAAAAACTCGCTCCGCCGGACTGGCCCGACAGTTGGTGTGGCGCTGTTCCTGGCAGCCTGTCGGACTTAAAGAATCGCAGCGAAATATGAACCCGCCAGACGCTTTTGCAGCCGATTTCCTTTAAGTCTGACAGGCTGTCAGGCTTGGCTTCCCTGGTTAAAACCCAGGGAATAAGTCTCACAGAAAGAAGTGAATGATAAGTGCTCTGGCAAATGACCAGGCAACGAACAGCGCAACAATACTCCACGCTATAAAGACGAGAAGCTGATTGTGCATCAGGACTTGTCCTCCCCAAAAAAGGTTTATGCGAGCGGGCAGTAGTGATTAGATGCCTGTTTTTTCTTATCGTTCGGGCGTCGAACCCGCTGGCAGCCTGTCGGACTTAAAGGCTGCTGACAAATACTGGATATCTTATCCGGAAAAGGAGGACTTCATCGTAACTGCCAAGGTTACTTTGCGGTGAGCCCTGCTGCCTCGTAATCCCCGCAATGATGCGCCTTCGCCTTCAGTCAAATCGAGGTGTGTATTCAAAGCGTGAAATTGTTACGCTTCGAATGGTCAAGGGATAGGACCTCCTGCAGCAAGTTCTCCTGCGTCGTCCGCAGGCCTCATGCTGCGGTGTCATTTCGTTGCGCCGCATTCACCATAGACCTCTCGGAGATCACAGCGGAACCCGGCGATGGTGTCGTTGTCTGAGAACGCGACTCGCCGTGTTGCTGGGTTCGGTGCACCTCTCGATGCCGCGTCAAGGCGAATATTCTTGATAGCGCCGAGATTCGGGTAAAATATGGTTTTTAATGTTTCCTGGATGGATCCGTCATGAATAGTGTTGCAATAACAGGCAGCCTGGTCGCCATCATCACGCCCCTGCATGACAATGGCGAACTGGATCTGGAGCGTTTCAGTGCCCTGATCGATTTTCATGTGGCAGAAGGAACCGATGGCATCGTGGTGGTCGGCACCACTGGCGAGTCTCCTACGGTGAATTTCGACGAACATCATCTGCTGATCCGGACCGCTGTGGAACGTGCTGCGGGACGTGTGCCGATTATCGCCGGGACCGGTGCAAATTCAACGCAGGAAGCAGTCGATTTATCCATTTACGCGAAGAACGCCGGCGCGAATGCGAGCCTGTCAGTGGTTCCCTATTACAACAAGCCGACCCAGGAAGGTTTGTATCAACATTTCAAGGCAATAGCGGAGGCGGTCGATATTCCGCAGATTTTATACAATGTGCCCAGCAGGACGGTGGCCGATATCGCCAATGATACGGTGCTGCGACTGGCACAGATTCCTAATATTGTCGGCATCAAGGATGCGACCGGCGACATGGGGCGGGGTTTCGATCTGCTGTGCCGGGCACCGGAAGACTTTGCGGTTTATAGCGGAGATGATGTGAGTGCCTTGGCGATGTTACTGCTGGGCGGGCACGGGATCATTTCGGTCACGGCCAATGTTGCGCCCCGGTTGATGCATGAGATGTGCGTTGCGGCGTTTGCAGGAGACCTTTCCGCTGCTCGTCTTGCCAACAGTAAATTGTTGAGGCTGCATCTCGATTTGTTTGTCGAAGCGAATCCCATTCCGGTAAAATGGGCAATATCGCAGATGGGGTTGGCGGGTGCTACCGTGCGGCTGCCTTTGACCCCATTATCGGATCGATATCATCAAATTGTAAGAGAAGCGATGGACAAGGCCGGGATAGCCATATAAATGATCGGCTGGAATTTACGAGGAATCGAGCGTTGCGCATGAGATGGCAGATAATGGTCGCGCTATGTTTAGCGGTGACCGTGGCAGGGTGCAATCTGCTACCGGAAGCAAAGAAAATAAATTACAAGTCGGCAGGTAAACTTCCCCCGTTGGAGATACCGCCCGATTTGACGATGCCCGGTTCAGACGATCGCTATGTCGTTCCGGATATCAACCCGACGGGAACCGCAACTTTTTCCGCTTATGATAAAGAGCGCAACAAAGGATCCGGAACCGGGGGCGGCAGTTCCATTTTACCCACGCTGGATGAGGGCGGCGTGCGCATGGAGCGCTCCGGTACTCAGCGCTGGTTGGTGGTGGCAGGTGAACCTGAGGACATATGGCCGGTAGTAAAAGAGTTCTGGCAGGAATTGGGTTTTATCGTCAAGGTTGAAATGCCCGAAGCCGGCGTGATGGAAACCGACTGGGCAGAAAACCGTGCGAAGATTCCAGATGATCTTATCCGTAACACGCTGGGTAAAATTCTGGATACCCTGTACTCGACCGCCGAGCGCGACAAGTTTCGCACCCGTTTGGAACGGGGAGAGGACGGCGCGACCGAGATTTATATCAGCCACCGCGGCATGGACGAAGTGATGGAAGGCGATGTTCGTACTCGCTGGCAACCCCGTCCCGCCGATCCGGATCTTGAGGCTGAGATGCTTTCGCGTCTGATGATGCGATTTGGTGTGGCGGAAGAACGTGCGAGATCAGCGGTAGCCAGCGCCGGCAAGGAACCCGAGCGCGCGCGCCTGACGGGTGATAAGGTTCGGGTGCTCACCGTGGACGAGGCGATTGACCGCTGCTGGCGACGGGTTGGACTGGCGCTTGACCGTATCGGTTTTACCGTCGAAGATCGTAATCGCTCGCAAGGTATTTATTTCGTGCGCTATATCAATCCCGATGTGGACAGTGGTGCGGGACCCGGATTTTTCTCGAAACTACTTTTCTGGCGTGACGAAAAGGATGAGAAACGGGATAAATTCCGCATCCAGGATAAATTCCGCATCCAGTTGAGTGAAGCGGGAGCGGCGGGAGAAAGCACCGATGTCAAGGTGTTGAATAACGAAGGCGAACCAGAGAAATCGAGCGACGCAAGCCGCATATTGAAACTGCTTTATGAACAACTGAAGTGATGAGTCGTCCTTGAACGAATCATCGGGTTGGCATTAGCGTCAAATATAAGTGCGTAGGTCTGGCTCTGCCCGACGATCAAGAACGATGTCGGGCAGAGCCCGGCCTACCGACTTACTTCCGCGGAAGATCTGCTGGAACTTCCCCTATTCTGTAAACACGGTTTTTTAAGAATCGAGTGCCGGGTGTCGATCTCCGATTTTCAATGGCTGATCGGTACATGAATCAAATTGATGCTTTCCACCTCGCCCGACCGTGGTGCACGGACGGGGGCCCCCGGTTCATCGACCTCAAGACGCAATTGCACGCGATTGCCGACGAGGGCGGTCTGGGGGAGAGGAATGATGTACGTGACGGCTTCCGGACCCTGCGGTCCACCGAAAGGCGATACGGTGCCGAGCAATACGCCTTTGCTCGTGCTGACGCGAATCTCCGTTCCACGTGGAAGAGCACCGGCATGGACCTGAATCCAGATCGCCTCGCGTGAAGTGGCCGGTCGAGCAAGCTCCAGTTCGACTATGCTTTGCTGGATATCGCGCTCTGCCATTTCACAGCCCGCACATCCGACGGAATACACCAATGCAATGGTGATTGATGCGAGGTTGCGCCACCGTTTGTGCATGATGTCAATGTGCTTCCACTACAATTGAAAGCACTTCGGCCTTTACTCCCATCGCATGGATTGCCGCAACACCGGGTGCTGCCACCTGTTCCCGCACCACCTGGATATTCACGGGCGCGTTGGCCTTGAGGAGATTGCCTGCCTGCATTGCGGCAAGTGCACCCGACAAGGGTATGGTGAACGTGACGGGTCCGTGCACGACGTGGTGCCCGAACATCGAGAGTGTACCGGCATAATACGGACTCGATGGATCGATTTTAGCCGCACCGGCAGGTGCATTGACCAGAACGGCGAAATCGTGACCATGCGCCAGTGGCGGTAGCGCGATTGTCACCTGTGCAAACAGCGTGGGCGCTTCCGGCTGCATTCCTGCCTGGAGCAGCGCGGATGGAATCGTCACGGCACCGATTGCCGGCTCTGTTGTGCCTATCGATGACTGGGAAATCTGTGCAATGAACCGTTCGGCCTGGGCGGCCGCAACAGCACGAGACGCAGGTGCCGCGAGCGTCATCGGCACAACCTGCTCACCTGATCCCGGCTGATAATCGTAGTTGAAATCTCCGATCGTGGCATAGTCGCCGGCGATCCTTTTGGTTACCGGCCGGCCTTTCGAATCGACAAAGAACAGGAATGGCTCTGATGACCACACGTCAAGGTCCGAACCTTCCGGCAAAACGGGGTATCCGCGTGCCTGCTGCTTGCGGACCCAAACGTCCCACAGCCTGTCGATATTCGCGTGGTGCAGGAAAAAGAGCGGGTCGATGGGCGACAGGTTGGCCTGCATGAAGCCGCCGCTATTGGTGGTTTTACCGGATGGGTCGGTAAAGATGCCGCCCACGCAATTATGAACTCTGTTGTGCGGCTGGCCTTCCAGAACGCCGAACCCGGTCAACCCGCTGTGCCCCATCGTTTTTGGGCTGCCGAAGGTGAGGAAATCTCGCGGCGCGAGTGCGTCCAGCAAAGTCTGCAGGGAGACGGCTTTCGCCGTTTTTTCGTCGAGTGCCGGCTCTTCTTTTGTCAGGCCGCGGGCATGGGCCAGGTCGAAGAAAAACTGGCCTCTTGGGTCATCGATGATGTCGAACCAGAGGTCTTCTGGCGCGCGGATACCGCGCGCGAGTAGCTGCCCGTATTGCGTCGCGTCATCGAACTCTCCATTGGGTTTATAACTGCGCTTCCAGTAGCTCGCCTTTGCTACTGCATCGCCGAAACGAACCCGGAATTCCCTGAATTGTGCGATATAGGCGGGATTGGATGGCGTCAGCACATCATCGAACATGATCGCCGGCACGCTCGGCCGGAACGGGTTTACCGGATCCGTATTTTCGCTCCAATCCCAGTAGGGAAGCGCAAAGCGCGGGTCCCCGCTGAGCTCCCTGCATATCTGTTCGAACCAGCCGATATAGCCGCGATGCCATACCAGAAACCACCAATTGCCATGCGGGCAATCCATGGTATGAGTGAGCGCGATACGATACCAGTTGCGCGGATCGGT
>CAJDTQ010000037.1_pt1 | contig 11612 bp, 11 predicted proteins | sample 7389881 | NCBI WGS metagenome assembly CAJDTQ01 (sample SAMEA7055658, study PRJEB34461) | soil metagenome | biome: terrestrial ecosystem; feature: Peninsula; material: soil | place: Antarctica | collected 2016
TGGCTCATCACCGCCTATCTTCTGGTGCTGGTGATGCCGGTGCTGGCGGGAGTGGTCACCATGCTGCTGACGGACCGCAACTTCGGCACCCACTTCTTCAATGCAGCGGGCGGCGGTGATCCGGTATTGTTCCAGCATATTTTCTGGTTCTTCGGCCATCCCGAGGTCTACATCATGATTTTGCCATCGTTCGGCATCGTCTCCGAGATTATCCCGGCCTTTGCGCGCAAGCCACTGTTCGGTTATTCCTCGATGGTGTACGCCACTGCCTCCATCGCCATCCTCTCCTGCATCGTTTGGGCCCATCACATGTTCACTGCGGGCATGCCGGTAGCGGGACAGCTGTTTTTCATGTATGGCACCATGCTGATCGCGGTTCCAACCGGCGTGAAGGTGTTCAACTGGACCGCCACCATGTGGCGCGGTTCCATGACCTTCGAGACACCTATGCTGTTTTCCATCGGTTTTATTTTCCTGTTCGTGATCGGCGGATTCAGCGGGGTCGTGTGCGCGATAGTGCCGATCGATGTCCAGGTGCAGGATACCTACTATGTCATTGCGCACTTCCACTATGTGCTGGTATCGGGGTCGCTCTTTGCCATATTTGCCGGTACTTACTACTGGCTGCCGAAATGGACCGGGCACATGTATGACGAGACATTGGGCAAATGGCATTTCTGGCTGTCGATGTTCTTTTTCAATCTCACGTTCTTCGTTCAGCATTTCCTGGGGTTGGCGGGTATGCCGCGTCGTATCCCCGACTACGCGCTCCAATTCGCCGATTTCAACATGATCTCCAGCATAGGTGCATTTGGTTTCGGCTCCACGCAATTACTGTTCCTTTACGTGGTGCTGAAGTGTATCCGCGAGGGCGAAAAAGCGCCTGAGAAACCTTGGGAAGGTTCGAAAACGCTGGAATGGACTCTGCCGTCTCCAGCGCCCTATCATACCTTCGCGGTGCCGCCCGTAATTAAGTAACAGCAGAGACAGGAGGGTGATATGTCAAAACATATGAACATGTCCGAAGACGAGGATATCCCCGAAAACGTGGATGTCGAGAGAAAGCAGGCATCGATCAGGACAGCGTTGTTCGTGCTTGCTTGCTCCCTGGTCCTGACGGTGGCGCAATACCTGTGGCAAGCTTACTGTTGTTGATCGGACTTCGGCAAATAGCCGGTAAATTACAAGCGGGAGAAAGAACATGAGCCAGGAAGGAAGCAGTTATTACGTTCCAGCGCCATCGACCTGGCCTATGACCGGGGCGATAGCATTGTTTTTCATGGGTTTTGGCGCAGCGTTCTCGGTCAACAGAATGCCAGTAGGCTACGCAATGCTGATATTTGGTTTTGCCATACTCTTCTACATGCTGTTCGGCTGGTTTCGCACTGTGGCACGGGAAAGCGAGAGCGGCAAGTTCAATCAGCAGGTGGGTACGTCTTTCCGCTGGGGGATGAGCTGGTTCATTCTTTCCGAAGTCATGTTTTTTGGTGCCTTCTTCGGCGCGCTGTATTACATGCGGTTTCATTCCATTCCCGACCTGGGCGATCTTGAAAATAAAATGCTCTGGCCGAATTTCACGGCGGATTGGCCGACGGCGGGTCCCGGCATCACCGAGAAATTCACTCCCATGGGCCCATGGGGCCTGCCGGCGATCAACACCGTCCTGCTGCTGACTTCGGGGGTGACGGTCACCTGGGCGCACTGGGCACTCAAGCTGAACAAGCGCGGCCAGCTCAAGCTGGGATTGTTCCTCACCTTTGCCCTGGGATTTCTCTTTGTCGGATTACAGGCCTATGAATACGGCCATGCCTACTCTGACCTAAACCTCAAGATGACGAGTGGCGCCTATGGCGCAACCTTCTTCATGCTGACGGGTTTCCACGGCTTCCATGTGACGCTGGGATCCATTATGCTGTTCGTCATCTATTGCCGTGTACTGTCGGGTCATTTCACGCCCGAAAATCATTTCGGCTTTGAGGGCGTTGCCTGGTACTGGCACTTCGTGGACGTGGTCTGGCTGGGCCTGTTCATATTCGTCTACTGGCTTGTGTAACATTGCAGGATTTTATCCGGCGTTATTATGACATGACAGTTTTTTTGTGATCTCGCAATGATTTTATCTCGCAAAACCCAGTATGCTATTCAGGCACTTATTTATATGGCCACGCAACCGTGTGGCGTCGCGGTGCTGAGCCGCACCATCGCCTACCACCTGAGGTCATCTCCCACCTATCTTGCCAAGATCTTGCAAGATTTATCCCGCGGCAGCTTGCTTTATTCTTTCCGCGGAAAACAAGGAGGTTTTTGCCTGAGGGAAAATAGCGATAAAATTAATCTGATGCAGATCGCAATCCTTACCGAGGGTCCCGGATTCACCGATGGCTGCGTGCTGGGACTCAAGGTTTGCAGTGATAAGACACCTTGTCCGATGCATGTCAAGTGGTGGCCGATCAAGCAGGAGATCGTGAAGTTGTTGCAAAACCAGACGCTGGACATACTCGCCGCCATGGTCGTAAGCGGCAGATATAAACTGACCGATTTACCGGAGGCCGCCCTTGGCGATCAAAACGGCCTGGGCGAGAGTTACCCGGACGGGTTGTAAAATTTTTGAGCGGAACTGAACATGACCAAATGTACATCGAATATATCACGCGCTACTGATGAGCCAGTTAACGTTCCCCTGGAATGCAGGGATTGTGGTGCCTATAAATTATGCATGTCTCTTTGGTTGAAGACGGGCGACGCATCTTTGCTTGAGCGAGTCGTGAAAAAAAAGCACGTGTTTAAACGCGGAGAAGTTTTGTATCGCATGGGGCAGCCGATGGAGTATATGTATGTCATCCGTGGCGGATCGGTCAAAACCAGCGTCAGCACCGAGAACGGGTTGGTGCAGGTCATAGGTTTTCACATAGTTGGAGAATTGCTGGGTCTGAATGCCATAGAGAGCCGGCAACACAACAGCGAAGCCCAGGCGACGGGAATTACCTCTGTTTGCGAAGTTTCCATCGATCGCTTTGAAGAACTGGCCCGCGCAGATCCTGTCATTCAGCATGAAGTTCTCAAGATCATGAGCGCGGAAATCCATCAGAGTCATGAATTGCTGCTGTTGCTGGGCAAGCATAATGCTGAAGAGCGTCTGGCTGCGTTCTTGCTCGGCCTGTCTCAGCAGTTCGCGCGGCGCCATTGTTCGGCTACAGAATTCGACCTGAGCATGTCTCGCGGCGATATAGGCAACCACCTTGGAATCGCTGAGGAGACAGTGTGCCGCATATTTGCGCGGTTTCAGGATGACGGCCTCATCAGCAGTCGGTATAGGCGTGTGAAGTTAAATGACATGGAACGTTTGAAGCAGATTGTCTATCACCGGCGTTCCGGCAACACTCGGGATTCCGTGAATCGCCAGCTCAAAGCCTGACCCGCCGTTCCTGTCTCAGTCCTGGAGCAGCGATTTCCGTGTTCCAGGGTACTTCACTGGTTTCTTGCACGTCACGGTATAATGGATCTGCTTTCGAACGAGCTCAAGATTAACTTCTCAGTGATTGCCGCAGTTATTTGGCAAGCAGCACTACCGGTACGACGATTTTCAGCGAGGTTCTGTCAAGGTGATATCGTCAATGTTTAGTGTCATGGCGCGGGAGATGCTTGAGTTTTCAAGATGGCAATATGATGCATTTTGTATCTTTCAGAAAAAAATTAAGCAAGGAAAGCGCGAATTGCTGATATTCTCCTTCGGGGACTTTTTTTATTTTTGTTTCCCCCCAAACACCAGCCTTTCATACATTTCAATGAAGAGTCAAGTGTTGTTCTTTTAATCTAAAGGAAAATTCATGCGAAAATTACTTATCACCATTGTCACTATGCTTGTCACCGCGTTACCGTTTACCGCCGCCCACGCGGTCGTTAACATCAACACGGCAACCGAGGCCGAGCTTCAGACTCTTCCGGGTATCGACGCTCACAGAGCCAGGGCGATCATTGAATTTCGCTCAATAGCGGGTCCGTTCAGGTCGACGGATGATTTGGAAAACGTTGACAGCGGCATTGACATGCGCGTAATCCGCGGGGAAATTTCAACCACCGGTCCTACCTATCTGCAAGACAAAAAGCCTGCCGCCAAGTAAGGAAAGAAGAGAAAGACCTGCCAGAAAGGTGCCAAGGACAGCTGTCCAGGACAAACAGAAACAGTGGAAGTCAAGCACGAAATGGTCTCGGCAGGGCAGTATTAGCAGACGAAGCCTCGGTTCTTCCGAGGTTTTGTCTGTTACCATCAGAGGCAATCCCTTTTTATAATCCACGCCGGTCTTCGTTTCACGAAGAGACGGTGAAGAGATTCGACCCTACAATGATACCGGCCCGTTCCTTGGCTATCTGGTATAATGCTGCCCTTTTGTTGTTCCGACTGAGGATTTACCAATGTCCCGTTCCATACGAAATATCGCTATTATCGCCCACGTCGATCACGGCAAGACCACTATGGTGGATAAATTGCTGCACCAGGCAGGTTCTTTTGCCGCGCATCAGCATATTGCCGATCGGGTAATGGATTCAAGCGATATCGAGCGCGAGCGCGGCATTACGATCCTCGCCAAGAATTGCGCCGTGGACTATAAGGGTGTGCACATCAATATTGTTGATACGCCAGGCCATGCCGATTTTGGGGGTGAGGTGGAGCGCGTGCTATCCATGGTGGATGGCGTCCTGCTGCTGGTCGATGCGGTCGAAGGCCCCATGCCGCAGACCCGTTTTGTTACGAAGAAAGCGCTGGCGCTTGGGCTTCGCCCCATAGTCGTCGTCAATAAGGTCGACCGTCCCGGTGCACGCCCCGACTGGGTAGTGAATCATACCTTCGACTTGTTCGACAAACTGGGCGCAAATGAAGACCAGCTGGATTTTCCCGTAGTTTATGCCTCTGCGCTCAATGGCTATGCCATGCTGGACCTGAAGCATACCAGTTCCGATATGCGTCCGCTTTTCGATACCATACTCAATCATGTTCCGGCGCCGGAAGGCAACCCAGACGAACCGTTGCAACTGCAAATTGCTGCGCTTGATTATTCCAGTTTTGTCGGGCGTATCGGTATTGGCCGTATCAGTCGCGGACGGCTAAGACCCGCTCAGGATGTGCTGGTACTTGCGGGATCGAGTGCGCCGAAGAAGGTCAGGGTTAATCAAGTGCTGGGTTTTCGCGGTATCGAGCGAGTCCAGTTGGATGAAGCCATGGCGGGTGACATCGTTCTGATCAATGGCATCGATGAACTCAGTATCGGTGTGACGCTGGCGGATATTGACCAGCCTGAAGCGCTGCCGATGCGCGCTGTGGACGAACCTACGCTGACGATGAACTTTCAGGTGAACACATCGCCTTTTGCCGGAAAGGAAGGCAAGTTTGTCACCAGCCGCCAATTGCGTGAGCGGCTTGAAAAAGAGCTGTTGACCAATGTTGCGATGAAGCTAGAGGAAACGGGTGATACCGATTCGTTTCTGGTTTCAGGGCGGGGCGAACTGCATCTCACCATATTACTGGAAGGCATGCGTCGTGAAGGCTATGAGCTTGCAGTCTCGCGTCCGCATGTGGTGATTCGTGAAATTGACGGTGTTAAATGTGAACCGTTCGAAATGCTCACTGTCGATGTTGATGAGACCCATCAAGGCGGAGTAATGGAGGCGCTAGGCGCGCGCCGCGGTGATTTGCAGGACATGGTTTCGGATGAGCGTGGACGCGTGCGGTTGGATTACCGTATTCCGGCGCGGGGCTTGATCGGCTTTCAATCGGACTTCATGACCATGACGCGCGGTACCGGGTTGATGAGTCACGTATTCGACGAATATGCGCCAATGCGGCCGGAAATAGCTGCACGCCGAAACGGCGTGCTGATCTCAGCCGAGCAGGGTGAAGCCGTAGCGTATGCACTTTGGAAATTGCAGGAGCGCGGTCGCATGTTTGTCAGTCCCGGGGATCGTCTGTACGAGGGAATGGTGATCGGCATTCACAGCCGCGATAATGATCTTGTCGTCAATCCGATAAAAGGCAAGCAGTTGACCAACATTCGCGCATCCGGAACTGACGAAGCCGTGACCCTGACGCCACCGATCCAGCTCACTCTCGAGTCCGCGATCGAATTCATCGCCGATGATGAATTGGTGGAGATTACGCCCAAGACCATTCGTATTCGCAAGCGTTTCCTGCAGGAGCACGAGCGCAAGAAAGCTTCGCGCGCCGTTGCGTAATTTTGCCAAGGATACCGGCGCGGGTTGACGCATCGGTTGGGTACAGCATGCACATTCGTCCATAGGTGGCCAAGCCTGGCGCGTGCTGATTACCTTCCATTTTGAAGAATGGAAAGAATCTGTCCGCTATGAATGAAAGAAAGCTCTGGTATGTCGCTGACCCCATGTGTTCATGGTGCTGGGGCTTCTCTCCGGTCATCGAGGCGATTCAGCGTGAGTATAGTGGCCGGTTTGAGGTAGAGCTATTACTGGGGGGGTTGCGGCCAGGGACAAAACATCCGATAGCTTCGACGCAACGTGAACAGATACTCCACCATTGGCATGCTGTGCAGCGGCAGACCGCGCAGCCATTCCAGTTCGAAGGCGCGATGCCGGAAGGGTTTGTTTACGACACCGAACCCGCCAGTCGCGGAGTGGTTGCCGTATCCTTGATCAACCGCGAAGCGATTTTTTCCTTTTTCAAGATAGTGCAATCCGCGTTTTATGTCGAGCAACAGGATGTGACGAACTTCGATGTGCTGTCACAACTCGCCGCGAGGGTGGGAATAGATGCCCAGCAGTTCGCGCAAGTGCTCGAGTCCGATACTGCGAAGCGCCTGACGCTTGAACAGTTCCAGAAGGCACGTCAGTGGAGCGTGCATGGCTTTCCCTCGCTGATCGGGCAGAGCGGGGCGGATTACCGCCTGCTCAACACGGGTTATTGTTCATTTGATGAATTGCGCCCAAAACTGGACGGGTGGTTGCCGGGTCAGCTTGATACTCTCAGGCCAGACTCATAGTTTCCAAGGGCACAGATCCTGTATCGGTGCCAGTATGGTTGTCTATCCCATCGTGGATTGAAACTCAATGTGAACAAGGAGCCGTCTCCGCTCTGTTCAGCAGAGGGTTCGCGCGGCAAATGACCAGGTGAACGCAAGATTATTTTTAAATGGCAATTGAAATGCTCGGCGCACGCCAGTCGGCTCCTTGAGCTCGCCTCATGCTGGGCGTAAAAATGGGTGTACTAAAGTCCGGTTCCGGTGGACCAGCCAAAGCTTTCCAATAATCCACGGAATGAGTCGCTTGCGATGATAAAAGCGATAAGATAGGACGTTAAACTCAACATGACGATTGCACCGAAGGATCTCAGTGGACTCAAGGTCGAGTAATGATGCCACTGCGATAGGAAACCGGTATTTTCCGGTGCTTTGAGCGGTTTATACAAGTCGAATTCCCTAAGGACGGTTTGCCGCGTTCGTTGTAGCGCATTCTGGATACCTGTTCGGTATGCGGTATCGATGAGATCCGGACGTTTTGCCTGTCCACGGGAGGAGGGTTCATCTACAGGTGCCTTTCTGGCCGCCAGGTGATAGAAATCCCGCATTCGATCCACATACCGATCCTCCGCGAACATGGTGTCAACCATTGCCTCAACAGTAGACACAAATTCCTCATCCGGGACAACGGGCTGGATAGTAGATCCACCGGCGGATTCTGGCTTCAGAGTCCTGGCGATTTCATCGATAAACTCGTGTTCTTTCCTGGTGATGAGCTTGAGCCAGATAGCCTCGACTGCCTGCGGAGACGGCACGCTGTGTTTTGTATTGTTGTTATCATGAGAAGCGGTCTCGAATAGCTTGTCGAGGTCAATTTTCGCGATACTTTCACAATCAGCGTCAATTGCGTCAAGCCTGGCTTTGAGAATATCGTTCATGATGTTTCCTGAAGCGAACACCTACGATTTAAAGACGAGTTGAAGGTGGGATCGGAAGCCGTACAGTGTAACGCAATTTGCAAAATGCGTGCACAGGTTGAAAACCTGTACCAGGATCCGTGCAGCCTGGCGAAGGCACATCGATAGCGGGCACAAAGTCGGGCGCTGCAAGGCGCTGATCTTCTCATTGGAAATTGAGAGTAGTGCTCATGGAGGTTGACGGAGAATTGTGCTGGCATACGATGCGGCACGATGCCTGTCAATCTGCTGGACTTCCAAAAGCCGACGCATCACATCGGAATGGCGGAAAAAACATCAAGATCCTCTACAGCAGCCACCGTCCGGCGGATGAGTTCGTGATTGGTCTCCAGCTTTATCATCCCACCGACGGCGAGTGTCACAACCATTGCTTCAAAGGGGTAGATAAGGTGAGCGCGATATCTTGGCAATAGGCCAGTGCTATCGATGCCTGTGACTCCGTTATCCCTGAGTCCCTGTGTATAAACTGACAGAAGCTTCATCTCGTGAGCCCGCCGGATTTCCGGATCAAGCGCAGTCGCAAGAAAATAGGCAACGTCTCCTATGCCTTCCCCGAAGCGTACAAGCTGCCAATCAAGAAGGCCAGGTTGAGAGTGGCTCCAGAATAGATTACCGGGATGGCAATCGTGATGGACGAGTGTTTGTGGCGCATTGGAAAGAAAACGCATTACCTGGTGGCGATTTCGAGCATAGCGTATGGCCAGCGGATAAAGCGCTCGGGGTATGAGTTTTCCAGCACGGTGCAATCCTCGCATCATCAATGGAACAGCCAAGGCGGTGCCCAGATGATCTTCCAGGCGACGTACGGGTGCCGCCAGCCAGCGATAAGTGCGCGCGAGATCGGCTTTGCCCCAGAAATGAGCATGAATGCGGGCAAGCTGTTCAATAACGAGGGTAGCTTGTGCCGCCGTCAAGGCATCGCCGGTATGCCCCGCAATCGCACCGGATTCCGTTACGTCGCTCAAAACCAGCGTCGATCCTTTCCCCAGCATGCTTTGTGCCGCCAACAGACCGGGTATCGCGATGGGTATGGCTTGAGCGGCTTCATTATAGAAGCGCACCTCTGTATGTAACAATCTTGGCAAAGCGGTGATCATTCGTGCGCGCCACGTCAGCGATGGCAGTTTTACGAACCAATGTCTAGGCAGTGCTGCAGGTCCATTGTGCTCAATTGCGAGACGAATTCGCGTAGTCGTTCCGATATCGACAGAGACAATATTCACATTTGATACGATTGTACGGGCATGATGCCTGCTAATCACACGCTGAGCCCAGCCAACGTTTAAATCGCCGGGCTGACGTGCAAGAATATTATGATTCATTGCTGCCTCCCACAATGGATTCAATCGCCACTGCCGTATTGCTGCAAAACATGCATCTGGTATTTATTGTCAGTCATGCTAGCCTTACCGATCCCGATAAACAAGAAAGGGAGCCATGGCTCCCTTTCTTGAAATGGCAGATGGTAAGCCTGCGGCACAAACCGTACTAATAATCTATCTTCCAGTCATTGTTAAAGTGCGTTTCCGTAGTCTGGAAGTCCTGCCAGATATAACCAGGTGTAATTAAAGGCTTGGTCGGGACATAAAACGTCACCAGATCTACGATACCTGTCAGTGAACGGCCAATTCCGTTTACGATGCCGGACATCAGCCCTGTCGTAAGCCCGTAACCAATCCCTTTTTCATTAGTTGTCATTACCATGTTCTTAGGAACTTCCCCTATACCTGTTACCAGGTTCGCCATGCCGTGCGCAAGTTTATTGCCTACACCTTCGACATAGCTGGAAGCGATTGCCGCCTGAGGCGAAAAAAATAACAATGCAGATAACAGCAGCAACGGTTTCAGTATACGCTTCATCGACACCCCCAAAAGTAGAATGAATTGAATCCCGCGTAATATTAGCATACTGCCGAGCTGTAATGGCAATGCCTCTAAAAAAACATCGATGCTTCAATCACCAAATTTCCTGCTTTCGGCCACAAGCGTTGCCCAAGGTAGTTGGACGCGCCAGGAGATAAACAGTTGCGGCGGAGTTCGCTTGATAGGCAAGGATTCGCGCTGAGGAGAATCATCCCGATAGTCCGTATATTCGATCTGTAAATCAGATTTTATTTAGCGGTGTTCATGCGGGCCGCATTCGCCATTTTATTAAAAAAGGGAGCCTTGGCTCCCTTTTTTAATAAAATGGCGAATGGATAGCCTGTGGGAAAAACGTATTATTTTTGTAACTTCCATTCCGGGTGGAAGTGTGTTTGCTTGGTCTCGAATTCCTTCCAGATAAAATCGGGGTAAATTATGGGCTTAGTCGGTATGATGAAAGTCACGAGATCTACAACGCCCGTCAGTGTACGGCCAATTCCATATACAATCCCCGACGCCAATCCGGTGGTAAGTCCGTAGCCGATACCTCTCTCGTTTGTCGTCATTATCATGTTCTTCGGAACTTCCCCTATTCCTGTTATGGTATTCGCAATGCCGTGAACGAGTTTATCGCCTACGTTTTCGACGTAATTATCCGCCATCGCGGCCTGGGGTGAAAAGAACAACAGCGCAGACAATATCAGCAACGGTTTCAACATATTTTTCATCGATACCTCCTTTTAAGTAGATTAACAAATTAAATCGAGTTTAATACTAGCATACCGCTGAGGGATATGTGCACGGCATTCCAAAAATTAACGCTTTCGACAATATTTCTGGTTCGGCTTATTATTCTTGCGTTACCAAATCAGGTGCGGAATTATAAATCGATAACCATATCAATTCTGGGTGTGCACATAAAAAGGGAGCTAAGGCTCCCTTTTTATAAAATGACAGACGCGCGAACAAAGCCACATCCAGAATTATATTATTCCTATCTCCATGGCCGGAAGTGGGTTGGTTCAGTCGTGAAGTTTTCCCACACGTAGCCAGGTGCGATTATTGGCTTGCTCGGGATGAAGAACGTGGCGAGATCTAAAAAGCCAGCACCGGTACGGCCCACCCCATATCCGATGCCTTTGAACAAGCCGGTGGTAAGTCCATATCCGATTCCTTTGTCATTTGACTCATACAGCATATTTCTCGGAACTTCCGCTATGCCGGATACGGCGTTCATGGCGCCATGCCCGAGCTTGATGCCTACGCCCTTGAAATAACCGTCCTCCGCCGCCGCCTGAGAAGGGTATCCCCCAACGTGGATTGAAAAAAATTAGACCTGTTTTAATACTAGCATACCGTAAGATGCGTATGCACGAAATCTTGTTTCTGCTACGGCAGAACCAGTCGAGGTGGTGGATTTTGAGGGAACGCGTGCGTCCGTTTTTTTGCCGGCTGGTCTGCATTATCAACGCCTTCGAAACGCACCGCGATGAATTGTGATACGCTTCCGCGTACCTTGAAACTATCGTGGTGAAAGTATCGTTTTCGCCATTGAAACAAGAAACACCGCGTGCTTCTTAGAAAAATAACAGTTACGTGCATCCTGGCCAATTTTGTCTGACACAACAGATTTTCCGTTTTTGCGTCCCCATTCCTCAACGCCGCCTGGCTTGCCTGATACCGCTATAACCAACATCGCGCAAGTTTCCGTAGTGATACCCACGCTCAACGAGGCCGACAACATCGACCTTTTGCTGACGCGCTTGTGCGAGCTTGACCTGCCGGCGGA
>CAJDTQ010000032.1_pt1 | contig 11414 bp, 5 predicted proteins | sample 7389881 | NCBI WGS metagenome assembly CAJDTQ01 (sample SAMEA7055658, study PRJEB34461) | soil metagenome | biome: terrestrial ecosystem; feature: Peninsula; material: soil | place: Antarctica | collected 2016
CTTGTCAGAAAAGCAGGGCCACTGTGACAAGCCAGAGAAATAGTCATCTTACACCAGCAGCCCGACATACATGACAAAGTTGCCTGACTAAAAGCTCTCATATACGCTGCGTCGGGGACTTTCCTCTTCGCGCGTAGGCTATCTACCCGTGACCAGAGCGCGGGGGGCATAAAATGAAACGCATGCTATTTAACGCGACACAGCCGGAAGAACTGCGTGTCGCCATTGTTGATGGTCAAAAGCTTATTGACCTCGACATTGAATCTGCCGGCAAGGAACAACGCAAGAGCAATATCTACAAAGCCGTTATTACCCGCCTTGAGCCGAGTCTCGAAGCCGCTTTTGTCGAGTACGGCGGAGAACGGCATGGTTTTCTGCCATTCAAGGAAATTTCCCGCTCTTATTTCAAGGAAAATTCAGACCCAGCCCGTGTTCGCGTCCAAGATGCGCTCCGTGAAGGCCAGGAGCTCATTGTTCAGGTGGACAAGGATGAACGCGGAACCAAGGGAGCTGCATTAACCACCTATATTTCCCTCGCAGGCCGCTATCTGGTCCTGATGCCCAATAATCCTCGCGGTGGAGGTGTATCTCGCCGCATAGAGGGCGAAGACCGCGCGGAACTGCGTGACATCATGGCACAACTTAACATTCCTTCGGGAATGAGCATTATAGCCCGTACCGCGGGAATAGGGCGAAGTGAAGAAGAATTGCAGTGGGATCTCAATTATTTGCTGCAACTGTGGCGCGCGATTGAAGATGCTTCCAGTGGTCAAAGCGGCGCTTTCCTGATTTATCAGGAAAGCAGTCTGGTAATCCGCGCCATAAGAGATTACTTTCATCAGGAGATCGGTGAAATCCTGATCGATACTGAAAGTATATATGAGCAGGCATGCCAGTTCATGAGCCACGTCATGCCGGCCAATGTCAATCGGGTCAAGCTCTACCGCGACGATGTGCCACTATTTTCACGTTTTCAGATCGAGCACCAGATAGAGACCGCTTATTCGCGCCAAGTCACGCTACCCTCAGGCGGTGCTATCGTTATCGATCACACTGAAGCATTGGTGTCAGTCGACGTAAACTCTGCACGGGCCACCCGCGGTTTGGATATCGAGCAAACCGCACTCAACACGAATCTGGAAGCCTCCGAAGAAATTGCACGGCAATTGCGTCTACGCGACTTGGGCGGACTCGTGGTGATTGACTTCATTGACATGGAAATTGCTCGTAACCAGCGTGAAGTGGAAAATCGGCTGCATGATGCGCTGCGTTATGACCGCGCACGCGTGCAGATGGGCAAGATTTCCCGTTTCGGTTTGCTTGAATTATCGCGTCAGCGCCTGCGTCCTTCGCTGGGTGAGAGTAGTTACATCTCCTGCCCGCGCTGCCATGGCACCGGACACATCCGCGGTACCGATTCCTCTGCGTTGCATATTCTCAGGATCATTCAGGAAGAAGCGATGAAAGAGAATACCGCCGTGCTTCACGCTCAAGTACCGGTTGATGTGGCTACCTATCTTCTGAATGAGAAGCGTTCTGAAATTCACGCTATCGAAGCTCGATTAAAGGTAAGTGTAGTACTGATTCCGAATATTCATCTCGAAACGCCAAACTACAACATCACCCGCTTGCGCCACGACGATGTGAAACTGGGTGAAATTCAAACCAGCTATCAAATGGTGGAGGAACCGGCACCGGAAATTTCGTTATCTTCAACTGCGCAAGAGGCAAAGCCGGCACGGCAACAGGCTGCCGTGCGAGGTATTACACCGCCGCAACCCGCTCCGATACGTGAGCGTAAATCTCATCATGAACCCGAGCAGCTTTCCTTCCTCGATAAAATATTCAGCTGGTTCAAACAGATGGGTGTAGCGGAAAAAGATATGCGGCCGGAAGAGATAAAGAGCAGTCCGCAACGAGCAGACCGCGGTCGTGGCCGTCGGGAACGCGGGCGCGAAGTACGCGATGGCGAGCACGAAAAAACATCGCGAGTCACTCAGCGTGGGCGTGAAGATCGTGGTGAGCACGGCGGTGAAGCCGCCAATGCATCGAATCTTGGCAAGGACGCTGCGCCTCAACGTGGGGAACGTAGTGATGCGAAGTTGCAGAGTGAACGCTCTACTCAGAAAAAGCATCTGCGGCCACCACGCGAAGAGAAAATTCGAACCGAACTCAAGCCACGGCCAGAAGAACAGCCCGTAGCTGAAGAAACCTTGCCGCAGAGTGAAGACAGCGGACGACGTAGACGTCGTGGAGGGAGGCAGCGTGATCGGGGTGACCGCACAGAGCGGACTCCCAATGAAAATAAACAGCCAACGGCAACAGATCCTCATGCTCAGCGGGCTGCTGAAAAAGGGACGCACGAAGAACGCTCGATTCCGGAAGCTCTTTCCGCGTCAACGCAAGAGTCATCCGCCCTCATCCTTACCCTGTCTCCTCTGCAGACAGCCGAGACACCTTCGGAGTCAGCGGGCAGCCCTCATTCTGAATCTTTGCATGAGAATGGAGATATACCGGTAATTACCAAGCCAGTGGCGGCAGAACCGACCTTGCAATTACCTGTCCCGATAGCGCCAGAGTCGGAAACAGAGCAGGATAAGCTGCAAACGGCTCAGGAGTCCGCTCATGAACCCATCGAGGAATTGGCAACAGAAAGCTTGCCCGCCTCTATCACAACCATACGGAAACCGTCTCCAGATGAAATTGAAGTTGGCAACACGAACAATGATGCTGTTACGGCCGAAATCGAGGTAATGGTCCCTGTACCCGAACAGGAGGACATCCGTTCGTCTCCGCGATCACAGGCAATCGAGCCGTTGAACCTGGTTGCGAGTGGATTAATCATGATTGAAACCCAACCGGAGAAGATAAAAACGGCTGAAACCGAGATGGCAGTGGAATCAGCGCCACCGCAACGTCGGCGGAAAAGAACACCTCCTCCTCCGGCAGCGAACCAGGACGAACCGTTAGTCCAAGTCGAAACGCAGAAATAGGAATCGGTATTTGCAAAAAATAAAAGACGGGACATAACACTCCCGTCTTTTTACTGCTCCTGCGAAGTACGTGTTCAAGCGTCGTTCTCTATTTTTCACCACGGATCCGGATAAGCAATCCTCGTCCAGCTTCCTCGACCATATTCAATACGTGCTCGAAACCCTGATTTCCTCCGAAGTAAGGATCAGGTACTTCCTCCACGCCTTCTGAATACCGCTCACTGTATTGCATCAGCAACCCAAGCTTATGGCTGTATAGGGGTGGACATTCGCGTTCGAGTATCGCCAGATTTGCCCTGTCCATCGCCAGAATATAGTCAAAAACCTCGAAATCCGTTTCATCCACCTGACGCGCACGCAATCCTGTTGCATCATAGCCTCGCCGCGTTGCTGCTTTCTGCGCCCGCACGTCCGGCGGTGCACCGACATGATAATCATGCGTACCGGCAGAATCGATGTGAATGAGGTTCTCAAAGCCGGCAGCGGTGACTTGATGTCTAAAGACAGCCTCCGCAGTGGGCGAGCGACAAATATTGCCCATACAAACAAAAAGAACACGAGTCTTGGTATTTTCTCCCCTGTTCATAATAATCAACAATACCTCCGTGTATCCCTATTCCATCTTATCCAAAAAATAATATTATGGTACATCGCAATATCAAGTATTACGGGACCTGTCCGATAAGTTGAAGAATCGAAATTCTGCGTATAGCGAACTTTCGAACAAGTGCGACGACTGTTGAGCTTGGCTATCAATTGAACTGGCAACCGAGTCGCAAAGCGTGAATGCTGTTGAGGCTACCTAATACGGTAACTCCGCATCCGGCTTAACCTGTAAAATAACCTTACGAAAATCCTTCTGTATACGGGATAAAGCCGCCTCGCTATCAGCTTCAAATCGTAGCACGATCACGGGCATGGTATTGGATGAGCGCGCCAATCCGAAACCGTCCTTATATTCGACTCGCAGTCCATCGGTGGTAATCACGCGCTCCGGATTGTCGAAGCGCGCCGTTTTCTGTAATTGTGCGATAACTTGGTAGTTTTCGCCTTCTTGCAATCTTATCTGTAATTCGGGGGTGCTAAGGGCATCTGGAATTTCATTTAGTGCAGCATCGATATCCGTGGTGGAACTGAGTAGCTCTAGCAGACGCGCACCCGCATAAAGCCCATCATCAAATCCATACCAGCGTTCGTTAAAAAAAATGTGTCCACTCATTTCTCCCGCCAGCAATGCACCGGTTTCTTTCAGTTTTCCTTTTATAAATGAATGTCCCGTCTTCCACATGATGGGCTCGCCGCCATGCTGCCTGATCCAGGGCGCGAGATTACGAGTACATTTCACATCAAAAATAATCCGCCCACCCGGATTTCTGGACAAAACATCGGCAGCAAACAACATCAACTGGCGATCAGGGTAAATGATGGTACCACTCTTGGTAACCACCCCCACACGATCACCATCACCGTCAAAGGCAAGACCTATTTCCGCATCGTCAGTTTTAAGCGCCTCAATCAGGTCTCGCAAATTCCCGGGAACGGACGGGTCTGGATGATGATTAGGAAAAGTCCCGTCGACCTCGCAGAACAGTTCGGTTACCTCGCATCCCAATCTACGGTATAGCTCGGGCGCAAAGCGGCCGGGTACACCATTACCACAGTCAATGGCGATTTTCATCGGACGCGCCAACTTCACATCGCTGGTTATGCGCTGGAGATATGTTTCGGCAATATCGTGCGTGCGATAGTCACCATTGCCGTAATAATAGTCATTATTTTCAAGCCGCGTACTCAAAGCTTGAATGGATTCAGCAGCCAGGGTTTCACCGCCCAATACCATCTTCAAGCCATTATATTCCGGAGGATTGTGACTGCCTGTAACCATAACACCGGAATAATTACACAACATATGGGCAGCAAAGTAGAGCATGGGGGTGGCGACCATCCCTACGTCTATCACGTCGATACCACTTTTTTGCAACCCTTTTGCGAGCGCCTGCACCAGTTCCGGGCCCGATAACCTGCCATCGCGTCCTATCGCTACCGATGCAAGCCCGCGTGTTCGTGCTTCAGATCCGATAGCGTGACCAATGGCTTCGACGATTTCAGCAGTCAGTGTTTTTCCGACAATACCTCTAATATCGTAAGCCTTGAAAATTTCGCGCGGGAATGTATGCATGAGATCAGCTTGAGGTTGAATAGCAACATTTCGATGCAGCTTAATTGATACCTGAAAAAACAGCCATGGTCACCGATCGGGACGATGGCTTTCTGTGTTCAGCGATCAAATACCTGTCTTCGTCAATGATGACCTGGAATCGCTCCCCCTTTAAGCTTGTAGTGCGTACCGCAGTATGGGCATAGTGCTTCGCCTGTGCCTTCTATGGGCAAGAACACGCGAGGATGCGAATTCCATAACAACATTGATGGCATTGGGCAGTGAAGCGGCAAATCGTCAGTAGTGACTTCGACCTGGCGCTCTTTATTATTGATGGCGTGATTCTGAATCATTTCTCTCAGCTTGTATGAATATAGATCGGCGGAATCAGACGTAGGTGAGCCAGTCGGTATGATTTTCGGTTTTGCCTCTGGCACAGTCAAAAAACATGGCTTGCAGCCTTTCGGTTATCGGGCCACGTTTTCCGCTGCCGATTCTACGATTATCAAGTTCCCGAATCGGGGTCACTTCCGCCGCGGTACCGGTAAAAAAGGCTTCATCAGCACAATAAACTTCATCACGGGTAATTCGCTTCTCGATTATCGGAATTCCGATTTCTTCGGCAAACTCCAGGATGGAAGCTCGCGTAATACCCTCGAGGCAGGAAGTCATATCCGGCGTATAGAGCTTGCCATGCTTGATTATAAATATATTTTCGCCCGCCCCCTCTGCCACATAACCATCCACATCCAGCAGCAGTGCTTCGTCATAGCCGTCAGTCGCAACCTCCTGATGAGCCAATATCGAATTTGCGTAGGTCGCAACCGACTTGGCGCGACACATGTTGACATTGACATGATGGCGCGAGAATGAGGATGTCTTGACACGAATACCGTTTTCCAGTCCCTCCGTGCCCAAATAGGCACCCCATGGCCAAGCTGCAATAGCCACATGCACGGAAAGCGTCGTGGCTGAAATACCCATGGCTTCGGAACCGTAGAAAACGATCGGTCGGATATAGCAGGATTCCAGCTTGTTCTGCCTGACCATATCGCGCTGCGCTTCCATCAGCGTCGCCTTGTCATAAGGTATTTTCATCATGAAAATATGTGCAGAATTAAACAAACGGTCTGTATGCTCTTGCAAACGAAAAATCGCGGGGCCCCGGGGCGTTTGATAGGCACGCAAACCCTCGAATACGCCTAACCCATAGTGCAGGGTGTGGGTAAGCACATGAGTGGTAGCGTCACGCCACGGAATTACTTTTCCATCGCTCCAGATCACGCCGTCGCGGTTGGACATTGACATTCAGGGACTCCGGAGAGAATTAAGAATTGCGTATTCTAACGCATTTCTTCTCGAAAAATGAAAACGCTGGCTGTATACACCAGCTCCATCACATATCAGTAATAGTCGCTGAGATCCAACGGAGCGTTGGCAAGCGATAAACACAGTTCACAGATGATCGGCTAAAGATGGGATGTACCAAATACTTCATCCCACAATCGCAATACTGCGAAGGATCCATCTTTCAAATAGTCTGCTTCAACTCGTGCAAACTTTCTCGACTTGTCTTCCTTCGGGGGTGTTCCAGCCAGGCCCGAGTCCCCGCTCAATCTTAATCGATGTTGAATTCGCCGGAATTCCCGATAGGCGCCTAGCGCTCGCTCCGCGGTTTCCCCGTGGATAAGCCCAAGTTTTCCAGCAAGTCGCAGCAACGCAATGTTGCCGATATTATCGGTCAATTCCGGATGGTCACAGGCATGTCCCAGGATCAGGTATTGCACAATGAATTCAACATCAATAATACCCCCTCGGTCGTGCTTGACATCGAATAACCCGCTTGAATTGGGATGAGCATCAAGCATTTTTTGCCGCATGGTCAAAACCTCGCGTTTCAGTCCATCCAGTTCGCGAGGTTGGCGAAGAACTTCCTTGCGGGTGTGTTCGAAAGCTTCCCCTACATGAACATCTCCGGCTACGAATCGCGCCCGTGTCAGTGCCTGATGTTCCCAGACCCAGGCATGATTTCGCTGGTATTGGTCAAAAGCCTGAACTGAACTTACCAGCAAACCACTGCTGCCGTTCGGGCGCAGGCGTAAATCAGTTTCGTACAACAGCCCCGCTGAAGTGTAGCTTGTCAGCCAGGAGTTGATACGCTGGCTCAACCTGGCGTATATTTCCGCTGCATCGGGATGGTTGTCGTCATAAAGAAAAATGATGTCGAGGTCCGACGCGTAGCCCAATTCTTTTCCACCCAGCTTCCCGTAGCCGATGATGCCAAAAGCGGGAGGTTCATCCCGATGCCTTCTTCTCAATCCTGACCAGGCAAGGTCCAATACAGTATCCATTATCAGATCTGCCAGATCGGTCAGGTAATCACTCAGGGTTTCCAGCGGCAGCAATCCCTCTACGTCCTGGGCGAGCAATTGAAATACCTGAGCGTGTTGAAAATGCCGCAGTACATCCATTTGTTGCTCGAGATCATTACCTGCGAGTCCACTAGCCTCGTTTAACTGCTGAATCAATCTTGCCTTGACTCGAGACCAATCCGGCACGGTCTGAAGATCAGCCGGATTGAGCAACTCATCCAGCAAGATAGGATGCCTGTCCAGATACTCGCTGGCCCACTGGCTTGTGCCGACAAGTTTGGCTACCCGCTCCAGGGCCTGAGGATACTCCAGCAGCAGCGCGAGGTAGGCGGCGCGCCGGCTCACACTTTCCAGCAATTGCAATAAACGCTCCAGTGTGGTGTCTGCCGAGGGGAGCCTGGCAGACACCTCGATCAGAGCGGGGACGAGCGCATCAACGCGTTTTTTGCTCCCTTGCGGCAATTGGCGATAGCGGGTACTTACATGAAACTCCTGTAAGCGCCGCACAATTTTATCCGCACTGGAAAATCCCATCGTAACGAGTTGCTTAGTGGCGGCCCCGGCTTCGATCTCTTCGCCGTTTCTCTCCGGCCACAACCGTGCAAAGGAATGATTAGTTTGCGGTTTGCGTGGGGCTGCGAATATGTCCTCAAAATGGTGGGCAACATTGCAGCGATGGGTATCGAGCCGCTGCAAGAATTCGTCATAGGAAGAGAAACCCATGGAAACCGCTATTAGTGATTGATCGGTATGCGTTTCCGGCAACATCTGCGTTTGTTGATCATCGAGATACTGTAAGCGATGCTCAAGATTGCGCAGAAAGCGATAAGCATCTGTAAGCTCTAATACGGTTTTGTCTGGCAGTTGCTGTATTTCTCGCAGCAACGCCAATGTGGCAAGGGTAGAACGGATACGCAAATCGGCATCCCGCCCACCTCGGATCAACTGGAACAGCTGGGTAATGAACTCGATCTCACGGATTCCTCCTGGCCCAAGCTTGATATCCCCATGCATCTCGTGGCGATTTACCTCCCGGCGCATTTGCGCATGTAAATCCCGCATGGATTCGTAAGCACCGAAGTCCAGATATTTCCGAAACACGAATGGTTGCGCTATTTGTTCGATAATCACAAGCCTTTCTGCCTGCGGACCCGCTATTGCTCGGCCTTTGATCCAGGCATAGCGCTCCCATTCGCGCCCCTGGCTGATAAAATATTCTTCAAGCATGGCAAAGCTCATCACCAGCGGGCCGCTTTCGCCATATGGACGTAACCGCATATCCACGCGAAAAACATATCCGTCTGGTGTGATATCGTTGAGGCTACCAATCAGCTTCCTCCCAAGACGAGAAAAAAAATCATGATTGGATATCGATCTGGAGCCGCTGGTTTCGCCGTCTTCAGGGTAAACGAAAATCAGGTCTACATCCGAGGAAACGTTGAGCTCACAACCACCCAGTTTACCCATGGCGATCACCAGCATTTCCTGAATTCTGTTTTCGGCATTTCTTGGCTGGCCATAGCGATCGGGATCAGCCAGCCAAGTCTGTAGACGCTCAAGTGCGAAATTAACAGTAAGTTCCGCCAGATCGGTCATGCTCGTCATCACCTCGGCAAGTGTTGCCAAGCCTCCGAGATCCCGCGCTGCCAGACGCAGCATTACCCGTTTGCGCAGTCTGCGCAAAACGCTATTCAGGCATGTCTCGTCATTTACAACTTTGGCATACGTATTCAGGAATGCCTGCATCTCCTCCCGCAGAAATGGATATTGCAGGTTTTGCTTGAGCTCGGTCAGTAATTCAGGCTCACTCTCCAGTATCCGGGATGCGTACCGACTGAACGGAAGGATGCGTTCGATTATTACAGTTGCAGAACGATCGGTATGCATGGTCTGGATTCGGAGTTACAATAAATTATCAAAGGATCTGTATTCCAAGTGCATGGGTATTATGAGGTTATCAGGCTTGAACAAAGATGACACGGATATCTCTAATCTCTTGTCCACGTTTTTGCACCCTATCGTTTAAATCAAGTACAGATATACTTCCCGTTCATCCGCGGGTAGAGAAGAACATATCGCGCCACGCATATAAACCGGGTCTATTTATTGAACTTATCAATAACGTCTTCCCCTCGTCCACGGTCCAGTTTGTTGTCCCGGATGCTGATATGGACGCTGATAGTGGTTGCAGCCTGTTTTTCTTTACTGCTGCTATTGCTACGCTATTGGCTGCTGCCCGATATCGAGCAATACCGGGGAAATATTGCTTCCGCCATCAGTCATGCCTCCGGGCAGCACATAACGATAGGTGAGATCAGCGCAAATTGGGACGGATTCCGCCCTCACATGATGCTGCGCACCGTAAAAGTACATGATAAAGAGGGCGACATTACGCTGCTGTTGAATCAACTTTCAGGCACGCTTTCGTGGCGGTCAATATTACACGGCAAATTGTACTTTCGCGAAATCGAAATCGAGCAGCCAGATTTAATCGTGCGTCGTGATACCAAAGGTGTGATCCACGTCGCCGGATTCGCGCTCAGCAAAGAACTGACTGGAAGTGAAAACGATTTTTCAGATTGGCTTTTGAATCAGAGTCAAGTCAGGATCAATAATGCCAGCATTCTCTGGCAGGATGACCATCGTGGCGCGCCAGAACTGGAGTTGCTCGTCAACTTGCGTCTTGAAAACAGGGGTAACCGCCATCGCTTCGGCATACGCGCCACTCCGCCCGCCGAGCTCGCTGCACAGTTGGATATGCGTGGCGATTTTATCGGGGAATCGCTGGCCAACTCTGATCTTTGGCAAGGTCGGCTATTCATGCAGATAGATAATGCCGACATTGCCTCCTGGGGTGTCTGGCTGCCTTTCCCGCAAGAACTCACGCTAAATCAAGGTATTGGGGCGCTACGTATGTGGGCTGCTATTGACGGGGCGGACATGAAGAAAATGACTGCGGACATGCGCTTACGTAATGTCAGAGCACAATTCGCACCGGATTTACCCGAATTTGACCTTATCCGTTTGCAGGGCAGAGTTGGATGGCAAAAGATAAACGGTGGAGGCACCGAAATTTTCGCAAAAAAACTGAGTACTTCCGCTCGTGGTAAACGACAGTGGGATTTACAACCGGTAAGTTTTTCGCTGCAGACAATGCCTTCCAATGTAACTGAACCTCATAGGACGAAATTAAGTATCGATAATCTGAAACTGGAAGTTTTGAAAGATGCGGCGAAATACCTGCCAATTAGCGCACCATTGCGTGAGCGGCTTCGCAAGATGGCGCCGCGCGGAGAGATTCGTCATATGAGGGCGAACTGGAGTGGTGAACTGCCGGCACCACCCCATTTTAGCGCGAAAGGAGGATTTACCAATTTGGGCATGGGAAAATTCGGGAGGCTGCCTTCGTTCAAGGGCGTTTCGGGTAATATTGACATTACCGAGCGAGGCGGTACCTTGACGCTGAACTCGCAAAAAGCCACCGTGACATTGCCTGAAGTATTTCGTGCGCCACTGACGGCGGATATCCTTACCGGTCAGGCGAGCTGGAATGTTTTAGCAGATAAGGATTCCGTTGCATTCAGGTTCAACAATATTTCGTTTTCTAATAAAAATGCTGCGGGACTGGCTTACGGAACTTACCATTTCACAGTTGACGGCCCGGACAGGATCGACCTGGTTGCCAATCTGACGCGAGCCGATGCACGCTATTTGATGCATTACGTGCCGATGGCCGTGAATTATCGCGACTGGCTTGACGATTCGATTGTCGAGGCGGGAGCGCTGGATGCTCGGCTTCATCTCAAGGGAGACCTGAGCCAATTTCCTTTCGCCCATGGAGAAAACGGCATTTTCAGGTTACAGGCAAGGATGTCCAGAGTAACGCTGGAT
>CAJDTQ010000034.1_pt2 | contig 11390 bp, 6 predicted proteins | sample 7389881 | NCBI WGS metagenome assembly CAJDTQ01 (sample SAMEA7055658, study PRJEB34461) | soil metagenome | biome: terrestrial ecosystem; feature: Peninsula; material: soil | place: Antarctica | collected 2016
GCGGCAGTTGATATTCCATGAAGGCATTACGCCCTTCCTTGTTGATTTTTTCTATGCGCGCGGCGAGTACCGGGTCGTCCGGCGGGGCAAAGGGCAGTTTGTCGATTATCACGACCGACAACGCTTCGCCGCGTACATCCACGCCTTCCCAGAACGATTGACTGCCGATGAGTATGGCGTTGCCCATTTTACGAAAGCGTTCAAGCATATGGGAGCGCGAGCCCTGGCCTTGCAGCAGGATGGGATAGTCGAGTTTCTCCCGCTCGAATGCCGCCACGAGCAGTTCGTGTGCGCGTTGCATTGCACGCAGGCTGGTGCACAGGAAGAAAGCCCGCCCACGGCTGGCTTTCAATACCGGCAGTGCGGCTTTTATGACTTCTTCGGTGTATTCCCGGCTATTGGGTTCGGGCAGGCCGGTGGGTACATAAAGCAGGGACTGGTTGGCAAAATCGAATGGGCTCTCCCAGCAGGCTGACTGTGCGGGATTCAGTTCCATATCCAGGCCCATTTCGTTTTTGTAGTGCGAGAAATCGCCTTTTACCGAAAGTGTGGCAGAAGTAAATACCCAGGCGCGGGGAGATCCACTCAGCTGTTTGTTGAAAATTTCTGCGATGGAAAGCGGCGTGGCGTTGAGCTGCAGCGCGTGACTGAACACTTCCACCCAACGCACAAACCCTTCGGCTTCTGCCTGGTCACGCCAGCGTTTTATGTTTGCGGAAATTTCTCGCGCGCGTTGCCAGCAGTTCTCAAGTCCTTCCGCGCGCTCCGCCTGGGTTTCCAGCATCTCTGTCAGTACATCGAGTTTTTTCAGCAGTTCGTCCAGCGCACTGCCGAATTTTGCATTTTTCGTCGTAGCGGCGAACGGCAGGCGCGTATTTTCGCCTTCGATAGTCAACCGAAAGTCCCGTGCCGCTTTTTCCATTGCCGCTATGGCCGGGGGTAGGGCGGTAAAATCTTTTGCGCTCCGCACCGCTTCCGCTTCAGTGTCGCGAGCAAGCTCCAGCAATTGACTGGTGCTTACCGAGTCTCCAAAAAATAGGCTGGCGGTTTCCGGCAACTGGTGGGCTTCATCGAATATTACAGTATTACAGGCGGGGAGCAGCTCCGCCAGGCCTTCATCACGCAACATGACATCTGCGAAGAACTGATGGTGGTTGACTACAACCACATCCGCTGCAAGCGCCTGTTTACGGGCTTCCATGACAAAGCAGTTCTTGTGATTGGGGCATTCCGAACCGAGGCAGTTGTCGCGTGTGGAAGTCACCTGTTGCCAGACTGCGGCATTTTCCGGCACTTCGCTCAACCCGCTTTTGTCACCGCTTTTAGTGACGGCGGCGTATCGTTCAATCAGTTTCAGATACTTCACTTCTTCACGGCTGGCAAGGATGCCGCGACCCTCCTGCAGCGTGCGCTCCAGATGGTAATGACAGACGTAGTTGGCTCGTCCTTTCAATAACGCCACGGTGACGGGTGCCTTGAGCGCCGTCCGCACGGTAGGAATGTCGCGGTTAAAGAGTTGGTCTTGCAGGGTCTTGGTGCCGGTGGAGATAATCACCTTGCCACCGGCCAGCAACGCCGGGACCAGGTACGCAAATGTTTTGCCTGTGCCGGTGCCTGCCTCGGCAACGAGGAGAGAATTTGCGGCGATGGTTTCCGCTATTGCCTGCGCCATTTCAAGTTGCTGCGTGCGCACGCTGTACCCCGGCACGGTATGGGCAAGCGGGCCGGCAGTGGAAAAGAAGGTTTCGAGATCAGGCATGGGGGAAGTCAAGGGAACTGCTGCCATGATAACGCAGTGCTTTGTATTAGGCACCGCTAAACCCTGATTTGGTGTCTATTATCGGTCGCTGATTTAATCCCTCTCGTCGGTCAAATTATCCCAGCAAAGGTTGCATACTTCCGGCTGTACGCTTCCTCAACCGGTTCTGTAGATAGCCCGGTATCAGTATTTTCATCGCCAGGCGACCTGATGGTGGCCTAAACGCTTTTTCTGCTTTTAGCCGTTTTGATCTTTCCGGGTAGCGTGCTTGCCTGAGGCAAGCTGTGCCCGGCATGATAGGTTTTTTTCCATAATGCCTCGGTGCACAACGGATCGCTGAAAAAATCCCTTTTCTGGGCGATATTCCGCGCCAGTCCGTTCAGCGCAACGATACTGGTCGCGATAAAGATAACAAGAATTATTAGCGGGAGGCGCCGTTTTACCAATGACAGCAACGACACTTCCCTGCGTATTAGCCAGATTGATTTCATATCATCGTTTTAAGGCCACCTTCCAATAGCCTGATTCGGGCCGCTATCGGTGGCCTTGAATTGCGGGTCTATAAATATGACAAAAACGGTCGCCTCTATACGCCTGCCTCAAATATTTTCAGTAGCCCTTAGGATTATTGGCTGCGTTATCTGTTTGCCGGATAAGCGTAGCATAATTGCCCTGCTTTAATTTTTTCGCCGTTTGCCGGTGAGTAGCTGCTTTACTGAGGCTTGTCTTTGCCGCTTGTTGATACCGGTGCATTAAAGCCCAGGTATGCGATTTCCGATCTTGCGCTTGTCTCCCGTAGAGATAGCTTTTTTCCTGATAATGCTCAAGTAACCTTTTTTGTTCCTCTGCTTTCATACTCATTTCTTTTGCCAGATTTTCAAAATGCTTTGCCAAGGCATTGTGATCACCATATGAGCTGGCATCCTGCACAGCTTTAAGGATGACAGGATTTTTAACCGCTTCATACCGGCTCATCGGTGTGCAGGCAACTACTAGACCGAGCGTAGATATCATTATCAGAAACCGGTTTGTTTTCATACGAAAGCTGCTGAGAGCCTGAATTGACTGCGCGAGACGCGCTATACGCAAACTCGGCTACCAGGGGATAGATTACTAACCGACTCTTACTTTGTCAACTTTCTTATGTTTAAAGTGCCCCAACTGTCGCCGAGAATGTTTATTTGCACAGTGCGTTCCGGGGCGTGTGAAAAATGTAGGGAATGGGCCGCCGCCTGCACAGGAACGTGGAATATAGTGGTGTATTCCAGTTCACCGCGCTCGCGACGCAGTGGGAAGTGGGTGATGGTGTCCGGCTTACGGGTTGCGCCGACAGGGTCCCGCTGTTGCCGGTGACATTGCGAGTCGTGCTGGCAAGTTCCAGACAGCAGAGACCGTACTGCGAATTTCGGCTTGGTTTTAATCAAGAAGCCAGCAGGCCTTTTTCGATGGATGAAATCGCGAATGGGGTAACGATCTGCGGGTCTGCAAGAATCAGCCGCTCATCCTTGTCCGCGTAATCGAGCCGGCTGAGCATATCCTTGATGACGTTGAGTCGCGTCAGCGGTTTGTCGTCGGCATGCACAACTATCCATGGCGATATGAAACTGTGTGTGTTGGCCAGCATTTGGTCGCGCGCAAGGCTGTATTGGTCCCATTTCTTCAGCGCATGCTTGTCCAGTCCACTGATCTTCCATTGAGCGAGCGGGTCTTTCTTGCGCTCATCCAGTCGCTTTGCCTGTTCGGATTTACTGATGTCTAGATAATACTTGAGGAGCTTGATGCCGGAACGGATCAGCATATGCTCGAAATCCAATACCGAGTTCATGAATTCTTCATACTCGGCTTCAGTACAGAAACCCATTACCTTTTCCACGCCCGCCCGGTTGTACCAGCTGCGGTTAAACAGCACGAGCTCTCGCGCTGCGGGCAGATATGGAACATAACGTTGGAAATACCAGGAACTCCGATCCCGGTCCGACGGGATGCCGAGGGCGACCACGCGTGTCTCACGCGGACTCAGATGCTCGGTAATTCGTTTGATCGTGCCATCTTTTCCAGCCGCATCCCGGCCTTCAAAGATGATCAGAATCTTGTGGCCGCACTTGATGAAGTCCCGCTGCAGCTTAACGAGTTCAATTTGCAGTTTGTACAGTGTGTCCTCATAGGTTTTCTTGGACATATCGGACACGGACCTGTCCGTTTCTTTTTCTTTTTTGTCAGCTTTTTTGCTCATGGCTGGAAGACCTCAATTTTATGGCGCATACTTGCTCCACTTAGAAGAAATACGCATACTAGATGACATGATGTTGCGGAAAGACACATTTATACTGATTCTAATCATGTTGGCACTGCCGCTGCAAGGTGCGCTTGCTGCCATTATGCCGTTGTGCGCGCAAGCCATGAATATGTCAGTCGGGCTTGAGGCTCACGCAGCTCAGCTTTCCTACGCTATCCCATCCGCGAGTCTTCCGTTTGCTTGTGGCCAACATGAAAGCAATAGTCATGAGCAACTCCATAGCGGCCATGGCGACGATGGCACTGAAAGTGAAGCGGGCTTCGTCCTTTCCTGCGATGGAATTGTTTGCCACATCAGCGGCAACGGCCTGCCTTCCGCACCTGCTGCGCTGGATTTCGCCGGTGAATTTTCTTATGCCACCTCTTTTAATTCTCATTTCTTTTCCTTAAGCCTGCAGCAACCGCAGCGTCCTCCTCTCGCCTAATTCTTCGACAGAAGAAATCCGCCTGTTGCATCGGCAATCGCGCCTGTTGCATCGGCAATCGCAATCGTTTACCTAATTCATACTCAAGATTTTTTGCGGTAGCGTCTCATGGCGGTTGCAGTTTCCGAGCGTGCTAACGGAAGCCACTAACCGATGTACTGCCTTATCGGCCGTTCCGCCACCCTATGTTAAGGAAATCAGGATGAACATCTCATACCCTGTCGCCTCGCAGCGGCCCGGCGTTCGAAACTCCGGCGCACTTCCAAAGGAAATGTTGCTCGCAGGTATTCGGATTCGGGTTACACGTAAGCGGCGCTTTTCCGCGAAAGATCCGTGCAAAAGCGCAAATAACCCCCGAAGTGCCAGATTAACAGGCGCCGTAACGCCAGCCGGAATGATTCAAAGTGCAGTAGTCCTCGCATTTTTTTCCATGGCTATATTTTCAGCGAATGTACAGGCGGAAACTCCCACCGGCAAGGTTGGGCTGGAGAATACCTCAACCACTTTTGGACCCGCCATGGAAGTTTCTGCAACAAATGGCGCTGCTGCATTGGCTGCGCTGGTCGCGGAAGCAATGGAAAACAATCCCGAAATCCAGGCTGCTTTGCGGGAGCGCGAGGCTGCCAGCCAGAGAATAGCGCCGGCCGAAGCGTTCGACGACCCCATTCTCGAAGCAGGGGTGATCAATGCGCCGCTGGTATCATCAACTTTCAATCGTGATGACATGACCATGAAAATGATTGGTCTTTCCCAGCGCGTGCCGTTCCCGGGCAAACGCGGTTTGCGGAAGGATGTTGCAATCCAGGATGCGCAGAGCGTCGGCCATGGTTATCAGGAAACCATGAACCGTGTCGCACGCGATATCAAGGCTGCTTATTTTGATCTGGGACTCATCCTTGAAAAGACCAGGCTGGCTGAGAAAAACAAACTGATCCTGGAAGATATGCGCCACGTCGCCGAGCAACACTACGGGATAGGCATGGGAAGTCAGGCCGATGCACTGAAGGCACAGACGCAGGTATCGCGAATGCTGGACGAACTGCTCAAGCTTGCGCGTGAACGACCGACAGTTGAAGCCGAACTCATTCGCGCACTAGGCCGTAACGCAATACTTGCATCACCTGTGCCTGAACCGCCGCAATTGCACGAAGAAACCTTGAGTCTGGAATCGTTGCGGGAAACTGCCCTTTTGCAGCGACCGCAATTGCTGGCGTTGCAAAGTATCGTGACGCGTAACGGAAAAGCGCTGGATCTTGCGCGCAAAAATTACTACCCCGACTTCGATGTACGCCTGGCATACGGTCAGCGCGACAACATGCTCGACGGCAGCAGGCGCCCCGACATGGTAACCCTGACTGTGGCGGTCAACCTGCCGGTGTGGCGCCAAAGCAAGCTTGCCCCCCGCGTGGCAGAAGCTTTGGCGAAACGCGATCAGGCCCAGAGCATGTACGAAGCGCAGCGCAATGAAGTAACCGCCAGCCTGCGCCAGCAGACGGCGCTGGCTGAGCAAAACTTGCAATCGGCGCGGCTCTACCAGACTGCCATCCTGCCGCAGGCCAGGCTTACAGTTGAATCGGCGATGTCCGCATACCAGGTCAACCGTGTCGACTTTCTCACGCTGCTCGATAGCCAGATGACGGTATTCAATTATGAGATCAGTCTCGCGACAGCCATGGCGGGCTATAACAAGGCGCTGGCGGAAATTGATCTGCTCATCGGTAAACCGCCGTCATCGGGTCGCCTGTCCATCCCGGCGGAGCCTCTGTGAATACCATCACCAAATTGATAATGGTTGTTGCCTTGATTGCGGCGGCCCTGACCGCAGGATATTGGTGGGGCAGCACTAAGTCCGGGATCTCCATGGTTGCGTCGCAAATGTCCGAGGCGTCGACGCCTGAGACGAAGATTCTCTATTACCGCAATCCGATGGGGCACCCTGATACTTCGCCGGTACCGAAGAAAGACTCCATGGGCATGGACTATCTCCCGGTATACGAGGGCGAAGAATCTCCGTCTGGCAGCTCTGTGGTGAAGATCAGTACCGAAAAAATACAAAAACTGGGTGTGAGAACCGAGGTCGTCGCGACGCGCGAACTCACTCGTATCGTGAGGGCGGTGGCGACAGTAGAGGCTGACGAGCGGCGGCTGTATGCCGTGGCACCCAAGTTCGACGGATGGATCCAGCGGCTCTACGTAAATACCACCGGCCAGGCGGTGAAAAAAGGCGACGCGTTGATGGATGTGTACAGCCCTGAACTGATCACAGCACAACACGAATATCTTATTGCCAGGAAAGGGATGCAGTCGGTCAAGGGGAGTGGCCCGGAGGTTCGGGCAGGCATGCAACGGCTATCGGAGAACGCCTTGCAGAGACTGCGCAACTGGGACATATCGGATGTCGACCTGAAAGTGCTGCGGGAAGAAGGCCGTAGCAAACAGTATGTCACCCTGCGTTCCCCGGCCAGCGGCACCGTGATCGAAAAACCGGCAATTCAGGGAAAGCGCTTTATGGCCGGAGAGGTACTGTACCAGATTGCCGATCTCTCCAAGGTGTGGGTGCTGGCAGATGTGTTCGAACAGGATCTGGGCATAGTGCAGCGAGGCCAGAGCGCCGCCATCAGGATGGATGCGTATCCGGATAAAGTGTTAAACGGCGAGGTGACGTTCATCTATCCCACGGTGATGCCCGAAACCCGTACCACAAAAGTACGCATCGAACTTCCCAACGCTCAGGGATTGCTCAAGCCTGCCATGTACGGCAGGGTGGAGTTCGCCTCGATTCACAGTAAAAACAAGGTGCTTGCCGTGCCTGATTCGGCGGTGCTTGACAGCGGCATACGGCGACTGGTGCTGGTTGATTTGGGTGAAGGCCGGTTCGAGCCGAGAACGGTAAAGCTGGGCATGCACGCCGATGGCTATGCCGAAGTGCTGGGGGGATTGGAAGCTGGGGAAACGGTTGTGGTCAGCGCGAACTTTCTGATCGACGCAGAGAGTAACCTCAAGGCGGCACTGGGCGGCTTCAGCCACCACCCCGGCTCTGCGCCGGACGAAAACAGACAGGTCACGCCCAACACATCCATGGCGATACCGGGTACCGCACCTATGCCGGCGATTCATCGTGGCGTAGGCAATATTAAAGAAATGGATTGGGTGCATGCGACGGTAACGATTGCACATGATCCTATTGCCAGCCTCAACTGGCCAACGATGACCATGGATTTCCGAGCCCGGGATCCGGCATTGCTGCGACCACTGAAGCCCGGTCAGAAGGTTGATTTCGAGATAGTCGAGGAGTCGGCTGGCGAATACGTCATCGTTCGCATCCAAGCGCTGGATACCAGTCCAACTGCTGGCTCAGCTCCAAGCCCCGCTGCCGGCGATCACCGGGGGCACTGACATGCTAAGCCGAATTATCGAATGGTCCGCACGCAACGTGTTCCTGGTATTGCTGGGAACCGCATTTGTGATCGGCGTAGGTATCTACGCCGTGATCCGCACGCCACTGGATGCGATTCCAGATCTCTCGGATGTGCAGGTCATTATCTACACCGAGTATCCGGGGCAGGCGCCACAGGTAGTGGAAGATCAGGTGACCTATCCGCTCAGCACGGCCATGCTGGCTGTGCCCAAATCCAAGGTAGTGCGCGGACTGTCTGTGTTCGGCGCATCGTTCATTTATGTCATTTTTGAAGATCACACCGACATCTACTGGGCGCGTACGCGGGTGCTCGAGTACCTTAATTTTGCATCGGGGCGCATGCCGCGCGGTGTCACCCCGACTTTGGGACCGGACGCCACCGGCGTCGGCTGGGTGTACCAGTATGTGGTGGTCGCTGCCCAGCATACGCTCGCCGAACTGCGCACCATACAGGATTGGTTCGTGCGTTATCAGCTCACCAAGGCCCAGGGCGTGGCAGAGGTGGCGAGCGTGGGCGGGTTCGTCAAAACCTATCAGGTCACCGTGGAGCCGCGCAAACTGCAAGCCTATGGGATTCCCCTCAACCAGATCGCAGCGGTGATCCGCGCTAGCAACCGCGACGTGGGCGGGCGGGTGATCGAGATGGCTGAGACAGAATATGTGGTGCGAGGCCGAGGGTATCTGCGCGGTATTTCCGACATCGAAAATCTTGTGGTCAAGGCTACGGGAGGCACACCGGTGCTGATCCGCGACGTGGCGCGGGTCGAGTTGGCACCGGATGAGCGACGAGGGATCGCCGAACTGAACGGTGAGGGCGAAGTGGTTTCCGGTATCGCTGTTGCGCGTTATGGCCAGAATGCGCTTGACGTCATTGATAACCTGAAAAGCAAGATCCAGGAAATTTCCAGCGGTTTGCCGGAAGGGGTGTCGCTACAGGCTGTTTATGACCGTTCGGACCTGATCCACCGCGCCATCGACAATCTGAAACGGGTCCTGCTCGAGGAAAGTATCATCGTAGGGGTGGTCTGCATCGTATTTCTCATGCACGCCAGGAGCGCGCTCGTCGCCATCGTCATGCTGCCTATCGGCGTGCTCATCGCGCTCACTGCCATGCACATGCTGGGGCTCAATTCCAACATCATGAGCTTGGGCGGCATCGCCATTGCCATCGGTGCCATGGTGGACGGTGCAATTGTCATGATCGAGAACGCCCACAAGCATCTGGAGCGTGCCTCCCCTGGTACTCCCCGCCTGCAGAGCATCATCGATGCCTGCCGGGAGGTTGGGCCTGCGCTGTTCTTCAGCCTGCTCATCATCACGGTTTCCTTCCTGCCGGTGTTCACGCTGGAGGCACAGGAAGGACGCATGTTCGCACCACTTGCCTACACCAAGACTTTTGCAATGGCAGGTGCAGCGCTGCTATCCATTACACTGGTGCCGGTGCTGATGTTTCTATTCATACGCGGCAAGATCATGCCCGAGCAGAAGAATCCAATTAACCGCTTTCTGATATGGATATACCGCCCCGTCATCGCCTGGGTCATGCGCTGGAAGAAACTCACCATTACCCTGGCCGTGATTACGCTCGCGCTCTCGGTATTTCCGGCGACGAAACTGGGCAGCGAGTTCATGCCGACATTGAACGAGGGAAGCTTGCTGTTTATGCCGGTTACGTTGCCGGCCCTGTCGGTCACCAAATCCGCCGAGTTGTTGCAAACCCAGAACAAGATCATCAAGACCTTCCCCGAGGTCGAGTCGGTATTCGGCAAGGCGGGGCGCGCCAATACCGCCACCGACCCGGCTCCGCTGGAGATGGCGGAGACGATCATCAACCTGAAGCCGGAAAGTGAGTGGCGTACCGGCGTGACCATAGACAGTCTGATAGCAGAAATGGATCAAGCGTTGCAGATTCCCGGCGTCAGCAATGCCTGGACCATGCCGATCAAGAACCGGATAGACATGCTTGCCACCGGTATCCGCACCCCTATCGGCATCAAGGTATTCGGGAAGGATTTGGGCGAAATGGAGGAGCTTGCCAGGCAGATCGAGACTGTCGTCAAAACGGTGCCCGGTACGACCAGTGCCTACGCGGAACGCGCGACCGGCGGATACTACCTCGATATCGAACCCGACCGTATCGAGCTTGCTCGTTATGGGCTAGCGGTCGGCGATCTCCTGGAAGTGATTTCGGTGGCGCTTGGCAGCGAGATGCTGACGACCACAGTCGAGGGCCGCGAGCGTTTCGGTGTTACCGTACGCTATCCGCGCGAACTGCGGCAAGATCCTCTGACCATCGCCACTCAGGTCCTGGTGCCCCTCCCGAACGGCGGCATGATCCCGTTGGGCCAGGTGGCAAGCGTCAAAACGGTCAAGGGGCCACCCAGCATCCGTACCGAAAACGCGCTGTTGTCGACCTACATCTACGTCGATATTCGCAACCGCGATATCGGCGGTTACGTGGCCGAGGCACAAGAGGCGGTGCGTGAACAGGTGAAATTCCCGCCCGGCTATTACGCGACCTGGAGCGGCCAGTTCGAATATATGGAACGCGCCAAGCAGAAGCTGAAGGTGGTCGTGCCGCTTACACTGGCGATCATTTTTCTACTTCTTTACCTTAATTTCCGACGCCTCACCGAAACCCTGATCGTCATGCTGTCGGTTCCTTTTTCATTGGTGGGGGGGATCTGGCTGATCTGGCTGCTTGGCTACAATTTTAGTGTTGCGGTCGCAGTGGGCTTCATTGCCCTCGCAGGCGTGGCGGCAGAAACGGGGGTCGTGATGCTGATCTACCTTGATCACGCCTGGGATGCAATAAAGGAGAAACGAGCATCCACGGGGGACAATCCGACGGTGGCCGACCTCTATGCAGCAGTGATGGAAGGTGCGGTGGAGCGTGTGCGGCCGAAGATCATGACTGTGGTGGCGATCATGGCGGGTCTGTTGCCGATCATGTGGGGCACCGGTACCGGTTCGGAAGTGATGCGGCGCATCGCCGCGCCTATGGTCGGGGGCATGGTGTCATCCACGCTGCTTACCTTGATCGTAATTCCGGCTATTTATGCAATTGTCAAAGAATGGAGCTTTAGGAAGCAGAATGAGGAATGAAGCTTCTTGTGGAATGGATCTAGCCCATTTGTAGTTCTCAGTTTTTCACTTACATTAAAAGGAGATATCTTATGAAAACAGGATCGCTTTTCGCGGTTTTGTCCATTCTCGGTTTATTAGCGTCCTGCGCACAAATGAATCCCCAGCCGATGGATATGACCCAAGCGGCTCAGAAGGCCAGGACCGGCCCCGATCAGAATGCCTTAGCCAAACGCTACGAAGACGCCGCCAAAGAATTGCAGGCGAAGGTACAGGAGCATGAGAAACAGCTCGAAGAGTATGAGAGCCGCAGCTATCTCTATGGTAGACAAGCTCAGAATCTGCAAGCGCATTGCCAAGGCTTGATACGCTTTTATGAGCAAGCCGCAGAAGCAAACATGAGCATGGC